>Ga0079224_100003015_pt1 | contig 20926 bp, 18 predicted proteins | sample Stecom2015_FD_80414 | JGI IMG/M metagenome (GOLD analysis project Ga0079224, IMG submission 80414) | Agricultural soil microbial communities from Utah to study Nitrogen management - Steer compost 2015 | ecosystem: Environmental > Terrestrial > Soil > Agricultural land | place: USA: Utah...
AGGCGCTCTATGGCTTTACGCAGTGATTCTATGAACCTTTCGGTCGCTGAACGCGGCTGGTTGCCCTGGTTTGGGGCCACGGGCAAGTTGCGGATGGGATGGTCCTGTTTTTTGAACCGGCAGGAATACGCAACGAATGAGGAAATATTCGAAAGCATCGCGAAAACCCGCCGCGAAGCCCTGATCAGCTGGGCAAATGGCAAATGGGCCTTTCTTGAGGGGCTTGCTGCACGACTTGAGGGGGAAGAGCACGGCAGCATTCCGGAGGTGCTGGACTCAGCAGTCACGCGCCTTCGGGAAATCTCCGAGCTTTTCGTTGTGGAAGAAGACGGCTCTGTTGTCGCCTCGACAATGACCGGCAGAACCGGAGCAGCAGGCCTCATGCCCGCGGCCGTGCAACGAGGGGTGAGAGAGCGGTTTCTCCACGGGCCCTACAGTGACCCGGTCACCTTACAGCTTGGTGCCACAACCTCCAGGTTTCATGACGATGTCACGCTAATGTTCTACCAGCCGGTCGCTCTCGCTGGCAATCAGGCCGCGGCAGTCTGTGCCCGGGTTCCGAACGATGTCATGAGTGATCTGATACAGCGCGAGGCCGGGCACATTTTTGAGGAGTCCGGCGACAACTACATTTTCATGATCGAAAGCCAGTTTGATCCATCGATCAGACCGGGAGTTGCTTTGTCGCGCTCGCGGTTTGAAGACGCCACCTTCAGTCACGGTGACAACCTCAAAGACGGAATCCGTACGGGCTTCGGTACAGTACGGATTAGGGAGCACACAGAATTCGAAACACGTTTCACCGACCCGGCCACAGGGCAGTTGCACCCGGGGGTACGCGAAACCATGGCCCGCGGCGAAAACCTCTACGTTAAGTACCCAGGCTATTCCGATTACCGCCACATACCGGTGATCGGCAAAGGCGTGACCTTCCAGTTACCCGGGTCTCCTGATCGTTGGGGCATGATGTGTGAAGGCGACCTGGAGGAGGTGTATCGCAAACGTTCGGTCAGCTATCGATTGACGGCGCGGCTCGGGGTCCTTATGGCGCTTATCTGGGCAGCAAATGTAGCGGTTTCGGCAAGCGGTGCTCCCCTGTGGCTGGAAGCCTCCGTGAACGCTATGGTTGCGCTGCTGGGGCTTGTCATCTTCCGGGCAAGTTCCGCCAAGCCATTGGCAGATAGCCTGTCATCACTCGCTGATGTCATACGGAACATTGCCGAAGGAGGCGGGAATCTGCGCCAGCGTCTCGATGTTGGCAAGACCAAGCGGGATGAGAGCGGGGATCTCGCGCGCTGGATGAACAGCTTTCTGGATACCCTCGATGGCATGGTGGGGCAAGTCATCAATCTTGCGGGTGAATCCCGCTCCGCCAGTGAATACCTTGTGGGTCAGAACCGCCAGGCGGATGAAAAAATTCAGCAGGTGGTACGCGACATAGAACAGATGCTGAAGGGCGCGGATCTGCAGCAGAACGAAATCGAAAATGCCTCGACCACGGCACAGGAAATGCGGGTAAGCATGGAAGATGTGGTGGCTCGCGCCAAAGATCAGTTTGCCCGTGTCAGCCGTGAAACCGAGAGCATTCGCGACGTTATCGTGCGTTCGGCCGAGGGTATCCGCGCCGCGAGTGAACGCACGGATGAGATCGGCAAGGCGGCTGAAATGATCAACGACATTGCAGCCCAGACCAATCTGCTAGCGCTGAATGCGGCCATAGAAGCGGCTCGGGCCAGTGAGGCAGGGCGGGGATTTGCAGTCGTCGCCGACGAGGTCCGGCAACTGGCCAGTCGGACAGCCCAGGCCACGACAGAAATTGATGAGCGTCTGTATCGGGTGCGGGAAGAAACTCAGCGCGCCGTAACCACGATGGAAGACGGCATGGCAGAAATGGAGGCCCGTCTGGCTCAGGCCCGGGCAGCGTCGGATGACAATGCCGAGCTGCATCACATGGTCGACAAGCTCTTCCGGGCGATCTCGGGCATCGCGGAAACCAACGCTGTTCAGAGTTCACAGACCAGTGGCGTTGCTGACAGCGTAAGCTTCATGACGACGGTGATCGCGGGTTTGACGGCGAGTTCGGAAATGACGCACGTTTCGGCAAACAAGCTGAAAAACCTCACCGGTCAGTTTCAGGTGAGCAATGCCTGAAAGAGAGTGGCCGGGGCGCGTCAGCCCCGGCCAATCGGAGGTCACAGGAATCAATTCGTCAAAAGCGTTTTATAGACCTCTGACAAAAGGGCGCCGTCCAGCAGGGACAACAGTCGGTTGTGTGATACGGAGATGCCAGACCACGTCTGGTTCCAGCTGCCGGTACAACCATAGGTGATCAGGGTGGTATTGTGGTGGGCGTAGTCCAGGCAACGACCGCTTCCCTCATTCCGCAACTGCTGGTTTTGCTCGTTGTATTGCCAGCGCTGGTTGGCATTATCGGCCTGGCATAACGTCAGTCCGAGTCTGCCGCTGACAGGCGTCAGGCATTCCCAGGGGGTAGCCGTTGGGTGGATCCGGCCTTTCAGGTCCATGGTCCAACGGGGAGTGCTGGCAAGATCCTGAGGCAGCGGCGTGAGAGCCACATAGCCGCCTTCGTCAAGGTTGCTATCGAAGAACAGGTTGTTGCCGCGAATGACGTCACCGCTGGGGACCAGGTCATCGGCCGAGTCAATCAAGCCGTTTTCGGTGAGGGCGCGAAGCATCCGGCTCCGGGTTTCCGACACCGTCAGGTTGGCACGCCGGGCCTGTTCGAGAATGACAGCAATCTCTCGGGTTGCCTCGTCCTGTTCCTTTAGTTGTTCAAGGCGCTGCCAGGCTTCAGTCGACAGTTCATCCCGCAATTCAGTATCGGTATAGCTTGCAACCAGCGTCGCAAGTTCACCGTTCATCACCGCGAATTGAGTGGCATCCAACGCCATCAACGACACTTCAATCTCGGCTATTTCGCGCGCGCGCAGCTGTTGATAGCCAATGTCCTGGCCTACCATGCCGACCGGAGGCAGGTCGGGTATGGATCCGTCAAAGCTTGTTTGTGTCAGGGTCTGGATATTGCCCTCCCGACGACAGAGCAAGCTGGCGCTGGTCGGCCTGAAATCCGCGTGCAGATTGAAATGCAGCTGATTGATACTGCCGGCATTGTGTCGGTCCGAGGCCACGGAAACCTGCTTCTGTTTGCCTTCGGCGTTGCTGACTTCCACCCAGCAAAGGTCGCCGGCAGCACTCAGGTCTGGCTTCGGCAGTTCAAATACGTTCCCGTAGTTGCCGTGGAAAACCGGATAGATGACCGCGGCTGTACCATCGGGATCGTAGCCGCCGAGAATTGTGGCCACCGGAACGCCAACCTCTGCAGGTGCAGGGTGGGAACTGCTGAAGTCTTCATACTGGCCCGTGGTTGTGTTCCACTTCTTGTAACCTGACGGGAAGTCCGTATCCGGCACTGGTAGCCGCGCCACATCGTTCTGGATGATGCGGGCTGAGTAGCCGGTGTAATGCGTGTAGACCGAGAAGGGGCCGCCGTCCGAACCGCCTGACATGGCGTCGCGTTTGTAGTTATAGGCATCTTGTTCATCCACGCCGAACAAGTTGGCGCGCATGCGATCCCGATGGGCAATGTAGCCCCAGCCACTGTCAGCATGATGTACCGCCCAGCGGCCGTCCTCGGTCAGACCCTGGCCCGGATAATGCCCCAGTCCGTAAGCGTGCCCCCACTCGTGACTCGCCTCGTTACCCCAGGTGGCGTAGAGTGTTCCTATGCCATTACCGCCGCTCAGGCCGTGGGAAACCCGGCCATTCTGATACATGCCCCAGGCATGGTGGTTGGTGATCTGTTTGAATACATGGGGATGGCCCTGGTTCATGTGGTTGCTGGTATAGCCAAAGTTGGCCATGTTGATACCGACACTGACCTGTGATTTGGCCACATTCTCACGCATGTCGCCGCTGTAGACATCGCCATCAACCTGGCTGGCGCCATCCACGGCTTTGTCATAAATCACGCCGGACCTGAGAATGACGCGATCAAGCACGGTGTCAGCGTAGCTGCCCATCACCAGCTTGGACACGGGCATGGTCTGGAAATAGTCGGTTGCCGCCATGACGGGATCGCGAAGTGTGTAGTGGCCATTTTCCTGGCCTGGCTCTGTCAGCATGCCCAGTCGAATGCTCTGGAATACAATCTGTGACGCTTCGCCGATGTCGATATTGCCAGCGGGCAGGTCACCAAAACGTGAGGTATCTGAGTCCCGATCTGCGACAAAGCGAAGGGACAGTCCATTCCTGACGGTCTCCCAGGGTAGACGGATTGACCAAGCCTGCGTGGAGTACTGAATGTCTTGGGAGCCGGTCACGTCCGATTTTGGCAGGGCATTGGGGTGCGCCATGGCCAGGGTCATGAGTGGTTCGCCGTGTAGGCTCACTTCCACATCAACTGTTGTCGGATTGGCGGACTGATCTGGGATAAACAGCAACAGGGCATCCCGAAGCGCGGTGACTCTCGGCATGTATTTGCTCTGGGTTTCGTCAGCCTGGTTGCGCTCGAAATTATTGGCCGGAGCAACAGAGTGAGTTTGCACAAACTGGACTTCACCCCTGAGTTCGCCGCCGGAGAGGTCGTTCCTGAGACCCCTTTTATTTCCTTCGAAATCCTGTGAGTAGAAATCCCGCGCAGTATTTGGAAGGTAGGCAGCGGTATGTTCAACCTGAAGTGAACCCGACAGCGTGACGGTATGCTTGCCATTGGTTGCCTCAATGGAAACTGGAACCTTCGCAGAAACGTCATCAGCCTCAGGATTTCCGGTTATTTCGCCGGTGGCTGGAGCAATCGACGCCCATTCCGGGAGTTGTTTGGCCCGATAGGTGATATCCCCAGAGAGTGAGCCGACTTCGGCCCGGAACGCATAGCTTACCTCGGCAACCGCATTGGGTAGGTTCAGGGTGCGACTGGTATGAGTGGACCTATCGTCTCCTTCTGAAGAGCCGCCACCGCAGCCAGCAAGCAAGAGTCCGGTTAATCCAAGTACAACGGTTTTGCTCGAAAACATCTTGAATCCCTATGAGTTTTCCTGTTTTTCATTTTTTTACAATTCCGGCGGGGGATTCTGAGTGTTGTATCGGATTCCGGACAGCAGTTGCTTGTAATAAAAGTGTAATAATGGTGAGTGCGTCACGTTTAGATCTGTGAATGCTGGTTCGGTGTGGCAGAGAGTGCGGTCGGTGATTTGCGGGTCGGGTGGCTTTGATGAGGGGGCAGGACCCCGGAACCAGTACAGGGTTCCGGGGACGGCGCGCAGACTCTTGATCAGAGCCCGTAAGAACGCGAAATGGTGTCTATCTCACCGCTTTCCTGCATGGCCTGGTAAGCCTTGTTCAGGGCGTTGATCAAGGCCGGGTCGGAGTCCTTGTTAATCGCCAGATACATCGGTGTTTCGCGGAAAACGAGGACAGTTTCGAGACCGGTCACGTCGGAGGCATCGGCGGCAAGGTAGGGGCCAGCCAGGCCATCGGCCACCCAAAGATCGATCTGATCCTGCTCCAGCCGCTTGGCGTTCAGTCCATTGTTGGTGATGGCGGAAACGTCGAATCCTTTGTTTTCGAGGTATCCCGTCATCACATCGCCCTTGTAGCCACCGATCCGGTAGTCACGGGCATCCTCAAGATCGTCCAGTTTGATGCTGGAGCCGGGCTTGGCAAACAGGGTCCACTTGATGCTGGAGAGTGGTCCCACCCATTCAAAGAAGGGCTCCCGCTCGTCTGTCTTGGACACACAGTAGATACCGTGGTCTTCGTGCCGTTGGGCGCGGTTCATGCCATAGCTGAGGTCGCGCAGTTTGATGCTGTATTCGACCTTGGCATTCTCAAGAACAGCTTTGAGCACATCGGTGCAGAGACCAGTGATTTCGGATTCTGAATGGGCAAAAGGCTGACCGTTGGTGGTCATGTTGTAAGGCGGATACTGTTCGGTGTAAACGCGCAGTTGTTCGGAAGCAGTGGCGCAGCCGGCCAGAACCAGCATGGCGGCGAGAAGTCCGAGTTTCCCTTTCATGAGAATGCTCCGTTATCGTTGGGGGAATTTGGGAGTTCACGATGATAGTGAACCGGTGTTCAATGAGGCAGCTCGGATTGTTCTTCTTTACAATGGCGCGCCACTCTGTTTAAAGGATCTGTAATGAAGATGCCCGTCGTCACAATAACGCTGGTTTCTGCCGCATTGCTCTACGTATTGTGGGACCAGACCCGGGAAGCCCCGGCCACGACCGGTGCTGATCGGTTCAGCAACCTGGCAGCTAACCCTGTAAGCCGGGGTGACGTACTTGATTTTGTGGTCGGCCGGATTCCGGATTTTTGTCGTGAGGAGACGGGTCGGGATAGCGGGTCGGAGTTCAATGATTGTGTGCAGATGGCAGACAGTCGTTCTTCACTCTGCCGGCGAGCGATGGCCGACCGGTTTCCGGATAACGTGATGTCTGAAGCAGTATTCCGGGATCTGTCGATTACCATGATCAATTGCCTGGTGCCTCAATCCGGGGTGGTGCAACCCTGACGTAACGACACGACAAGGATAAGTCCATTGGAAGCTTTGTTTTATCTGCTGATTGCAGGTGTTCTGCTGCTTGTGCCAGTTGGCTCACTGCTGGGATTTCTGGCTTTTCGCCAACGGGATCGCCATGCCAGCCGAATTGAAGCTCTGAGCCAGGAGGTTGCCGGTTTAAGGCATGAACTGGAGACGCTGAAGCATCAACGGTTGCAACCCCGGCCTGGGAATGAGGAGGCGACATCGGCTGCGCAAGCGGTGTCCGATACCGCTGACGTCAATGTTGATAACAGCGCGCTCCCGCTGGAACCGGAGTCTGCGCCCGCCGAGCTGGAAGCGGTTGTTCCGTCCGCCGACTATCGCCGTCCTTCTGTGGAAACCCGCTTCGCTCAGGCCCTGAAAGAGAACTGGATGGTGTGGCTGGGTGGATTGAGCGTCAGCCTGGCCGGTATTTTTATGGTCAGCCACTCGATCAATGCCGGTTTGATTGGCCCTGCACAGCAGTTGCTGATGGCCCTGGTGACCGGGGTTGCTCTCCATGCTGCGGCTGAACTCCTGCGGCGACGCCATCTGGGCACTGATCAGGTCTTTGCGGCACTTGCCGGTGGCGGAAGTGTCACGCTTTATGCCGCCATGCTGGCGGGTGTTCATCACTATCAGCTGATCGGCCCCGTCCTGGCGTTGGTCGGGCTTGCGCTGGTGTCACTTGCCACCATGGCCCTGGCGCTTGTCCATGGCCCACTGCTGGCTATTATGGGATTAAGCGGCGCCTATCTTGTGCCATTACTGGTTGGCGGGGAAGGCGGCAGCGCGGCCTTTGTACTCAGTTACAGTGTGGTGATTACCACCAGCTCTCTGTTATTGATGCAGCATGTTTACCGGCCCTGGCTCTGGTATGGCACGCTCGCCGGCGCAGGTCTGTGGTGGTTGCTGGTGGCCGCGAGTGATACCAACAGTCTGGCGATTGCCTGCTATCTGCCGGTGCTCCTTCTGCTCTTCTCTTTTTTGCCCGGTCGCCGACGGCTGAGCCCTGAACGTCGCCGCGAGGCTTTGTTGGCGGTGCTGTTGGTCTGGGGCGCTTCCATATACGGGCAACCCGTTGATGCCCCCTCTTTCCTGGTCTGGTTGCTGATCCTGCCGTTGGCTGTGCTGTTGCCTCAGAGTCGGCAACAGCTCTGGTATCTGCCTTGGGCGGCAGTGCTCGCCACGTTTGCCGGTTGGCTGGCATGGTCCGGCCGCTGGAGTGCCGAGGTGCTGTTCATGCCGCTGGCTCCGAATTATCACCAGGATTTCCTGACGTATCTGATTGTGTCCTCAATTGTGGTGGTGTTAACCGGTCTCTGGCAGTGGCGGAGTCAATTAACATTCAGGCGCTGGGCGTCTCTGGTCATGCTCGCGCCGGTCGTCTGGCTGGTGTTGGGCTGGTTGCTGATTCAGGGTGGCCAGGCCTCGGGTAGTTGGGCCATTGCGTCACTGTTGGCCGCTGCGGTTTACGGTGGGCTGGCGTGGCAGCTGGAGCGAAACCACGCGTATCGAGCGGGCCTGGTCTGGGCGATTCTGGCCGCCCATGGGTGTTACTCTCTGGCGGTCGCCATGTGGCTGCAGGAAGCCTCGATGACCCTGGCGCTGGCGGCCCAGTTTGTCAGCCTCGTCTGGCTTGGGCGGCGTTACCAGGCGCCGGAGCTGTTTCTTGTTCTCAAAGTCCTGTTGGCGATTGTTGTGACCAGGCTGACATTTAATCCCTGGTTGCAGACCTATGAGGGCGACGGGCACTGGTCGCTCTGGACCTACGGTGGAGCAACGCTGTTTGCGGCGGGTGCCACCTGGCTGGCCCGGGCCGAAGCCATCAGGCCCTGGCTGGAAGCGGTCACTCTGCATTTGCTGGTTTTGTTCCTGGGGGCCGAACTCCGCTACTGGTTGTACGATGGCAATATATTTGCCCATGAATACGGGTTCACCGAGGCGTCACTCAATACCTTGCTTTGGGGGGCCTTGAGTATGGTCTACGTGTTCCGGGCCAGCGTGGCCGGGGCTCTGGGCTGGTTGTATCGACTGCTGGCCCGTGTGCTGCTGGTCCTCAGCGTGCTGAGCTATCTGGTGCTGGTTGTGGTACACAATCCATGGTGGGCAACCAGCGTGGTTGGTGACACCCCGGTCTTCAATATGTTGTTGCTGGCCTATGGCGCGCCGGTTCTGCTGGCCCTGGCGAACAGCCGGTTCTCGGATCTGGTTCCGGTTCGCTGGTCTCTGTGTGTCGCCGCCGGGGCATTCGGACTGTTCACGTTGCTCGAAATCCGGCAACTGTGGCAGGGCTCGGAGATGACGATAGCCGGTGGCATGGGCGAGGGTGAGCTTTATACCTATTCGGTGGTGGGCATGCTTTACGCCATTGCCGCAATTCTCTGGTCCACCCAGAACCGGAGTGCGTTGCTGCACAAGGCAGGAATGATTCTGCTTGGCCTGGTCATCGGCAAGATCTTTCTGGTGGATATGGCAGGGCTGCAGGGGCTGTGGCGGGTCGCAGCCTTTATGGGGCTGGGGCTGGCGCTGCTAGGCCTCGCGTGGATGTACCGGAAAACCTCTGGCTCCGGGAAGGCATCAGAAGCCTGAGCCCGTTTATCGGGATTTTGCCGTTGCCCATGAGCGGTGTTCGCTATACAGTTAACAAACACTCACTTAATTCTGGCAGTAGATGAGGAAATCCAGGTGACAGAACTCGTAACTTACGAACTGAACGACGGCATTGCCACCATTACCGTGAACAATGGCAAGGCAAATGCCTTGGGCCATGAGGTGTTTGATGCGTTGAATGCCGCGCTGGATCAGGCAGAGCAAGACAAGGCCATAGTGATTCTTACCGGCCAGCCGGGTATGTTCTCCGGCGGCTACGATCTCAAGGAAATGCAGAAAGGCCCGAAAGAGGCCATGGCTCTGGTTAAGGTAGGCTCCACGTTTACCCGTCGTCTGGCTGCATTCCCGCTGCCGGTTATTGCAGCCTGCAGTGGCCATGCTATAGCCAAGGGCGCGTTCGTTCTGCTTTCAGTGGATTATCGCATTGGGGTAGAAGGCGGCTTCAAGCTGGGCCTGAACGAAGTGGCCATTGGTATGACCATGCACCATGCGGGCATTGAGATTGCGCGCCATCGTATGCCGGCCCCGTATTTCTACCGCTCGGTGGTTAACGCCGAGATCTTTAACCCGGAAACGGCTATTGCCGCTGGGTTCCTGGATGAAATCGTGGCTCCGGAACAGTTGGCGGAGCGCGCAAAAGCGGTTGCGACGCAGATGAAACAGCTGAACATGCGCGCCCACAAGCAAACCAAGCTCAAGACCAAGGCAGCTTACCTGGAGAAGCTGGACTGGTGCATTGAGCAGGATGCAGCCCACTTCGACGTACTGGGCTGATCCCTGCCGGGGCCGCCTGTCTGGTGGCCCCTGTCGCTTCAGTTGGTTTCCTGATAGTTCACCAGATCGTAGCGCTTCTGGTCACTTCCGTTTTCCCCCGCACACAGCAACCTCGCCTGGACTGGACACCCCTGATCATCAAGCATCAAGGTGCCGATGTTGCGGTCACTGGTCAGGAAGAAGTCGCTGTCTTCCGGCAGCAGGTAGCTTTCCTGATTTTTACCCAATAACTCGCCGATCCTGTTGATGGCCCTCAAGCCGATATTCTCACCCATGGGTACGTTGTTGCAGGCGCTGCTGCAGATCTGCCAGAGTACAGGCCCCTGTCGGGTTTGGCGCCTTCGGGCAAAGGCATAGTGTACGTCGCCGGAGAAAATCACCACATGTTCCACGTCGGGTAGCTGGCAGCAGGACGCTTTCAGAGCCTCGAGTGATGCCGTGTCAGCGCTCCAGGGTTCCCGGTCCAGGGTGCGTTTGAGCATGGGAAACTTCAGCTGCAGGTATTCAATGTGGCTGAACCCGTAGGTAGGGGTTGGAGAGACCACAATCAGAGTCCGGCACTGGCGAAACCCGGAGAGTCGCTGGCCCAGTTGCTGGATCTGCTGATCAGACATCAGGCCAAGCGAGTGTTTACCTCGTTTGCTGAATTCCCGATGCGTCCGGGTATCCAGCACCGCCACCGGCGGTGTCTGTTCCAGTTCGTAGCCCCAGTACCGCTCAAGCAACCAGTCCCAGTCTTTGTGGTCGGCTGGCGTACCCTGTTCAAGAAGCGTTTTGAGTTTTGCCACTTCGGGCTTCACCTGAGAGGGCTGATTGCCCCAGTGCTGGCAGAGGAAGTAAGCCTGCAGAGCGTTGGTCAGCACGTACCGGCCAATGGGCGTGGTGCTCAGTTGCCGGGCGTTCTGTTTCGAGATGTTCCAGTCGTCGGTGACTTCATGGTCATCAAAGATCATGTAGGTCACCGTGTTGGCGAGCAGTTGGCGGATCTCCGAGCGGGCCAGGTCTGCAAACCGGGACAGGTTGCGGTGGTCTTCTGCGTGTTGTCCCTCCGTGTAGACATATTGCACCGGCGGGTTCCGGCCATCCCGGGTATTGGCAGGCTGTTTGGCAAGCCGTGGCTTGAGTTCGTCGTGGCCCGCGAAGTCCAGGCCAAACTGGTGTCCGGCGCCTGAGAAGGCAAACAGGTACATGCTCAGGTATTCGGCCCGGGTCAGCAGGTGGGAGCTTTTGGCACTGGAGCTGAATCCGTAGGGGCTTCGGGTTACCCAATGCCGGTCATCCAGTTTCGACAGCCGGTGCAGATCTTTGCCCGCCGGCAGGTTCTTTAGATCATCGGCCAGTCCCAGGTGTTTCTGCAGCTTGCCCAGATAATCCAGCAGCAAGGGCGACACATCGTCGGCGTAGATCTGGTCGCCGGTCAGAAACAGCTGGCTTGGCCGGCTCTCCTTGCGCAGGTTCTCCGCCAGCAAACGGGCGCCCCGGGCGAGTTGATCCGGCTTTTTGTCCTGCCCCGGGGAGTGAGGGCGCCGGCAGGAAGCCTGGATGAAATGCCGGTGTTCCCGCGGCAGGTACACGCTGGGCAGCTTGTCCGTGCCAGGGCAAAGTGTCGCCAGCAGCTGGCTGTCTCCAAAGGGCTCGCCATCCAGTACTATTTCGTAAAAGAGCTCATCGGTTTGGTGATAAGGCTCGGCGTTGTCGAGGGGAAGGTCGGTCGACAGCATGCAGATATAGCAGTTATCGCCTGCTGGTATGAACTCGGCGTCGCAGTCACTGGTAACTGATGATGCTCTGGCATCATCCAGATAGGTATTCAGTTGAATGCTCTCGGGGCGCTGGTCTAAAACCAGCCATAGATTGAGCTCGGCGCGGTTGGAGTGGCGCAATATAGGGCCGCAGACAATCATGGGAAACTCCTTTTCCGGTTTGTGAATCCTTTCGGGGGGAATGCCCCCTTTGTTGTTGTCATTAAAACGTGCAGTATATCTGATCAAATTACCCGCAGGGATCGAAAACGCAGTGTTTATGCCGCCTGTGATCGCATGTCCTTGCCTTGCTAACAAAGTTATCCACAGAAAGTGTGGGTAAACTCACAAAGGAATGACTGTTTCATGACCGATAAACCTGCAAAAGCCGTTTCTGCGTCGGCTATTGAAAAGCATGTGTATAAAGTGTTCCCGAACGATATGAACTCCCACAATACGGTGTTCGGGGGCATGATCATGGCGAAGTGTGACCGCTTGGCACTGGTGGTCGCGGAGCGGCACTCGGCCCATGTCTGTGTGACGGCGGCGGTGGATTCCATTCATTTTCGCGCTCCCGCCAAAGGCAATGACACCTTGTTGTTCAATCTGTCGCTGAACCGTAGTTGGGGCTCCTCCATGGAGATCGGTGCGAAGGTGGAGGCCGAGAACAGCTATACAGGCGAGACTCGCCATATTTTGTCCGCCTTCTTTACCTTTGTGGCACTCGATGAACAGGGCAAGCCGGTGGATGTGCCCCAGGTAATCCCGGAAACCGAGGACCAGAAGCGCCGTTATGCCAAGGCACAGATACGCCGTGAAGGGCGTTTGCGCACCCGGGATGAATTGTCAAAGGCGAGTGGCTGAGGGCTATCGCATATTACCGCCAGTCGTGGTATACCAGCGCCCGTGATGACTAACTATTCTGGAACCGGATGTCATGCCTAAAGCAAGTGAAATCAAAAAGAATCAGGCGGTTGAATACGAAGGCCGTGTCTATTTCGTGAAGGATATCGAGCGCTCCGTGCCCCAGGGCCGTGCCGGAGGCAGCCTTTACCGGATGCGCATGTACGATGTGGTCACCAACCAGAAACTGGATGAGACCTTCAAGGACTCGGACATGCTCAATCTGGCAGATCTGGTGCGCCGGGAAGCGACCTTCTCCTACGCCGATGGCGATGAGTATGTGTTCATGGACACTGAAGATTTCACCCAGTACATGCTCAACCGCAGTGCTATCGAAGACGAATTGCTGTTCATTACCGAGGACACCCAAGGCGTAATGGTGATTCTGGTCAGCGAAAGCCCGGTGGCTATCGATTTGCCGCCTACTGTGGAACTGACCATCGAGGAAACCGACCCGTCCATCAAGGGTGGCTCGGCGACCGCCAGAACCAAACCCGCCCGCCTGACCACAGGCCTGGTGGTACAGGTTCCTGAGCACATTTCCACGGGTGACCGAATTCGCGTGAACGTGGAAGAGCGCAAATTCCTCAGCCGCGCCTGATGATATGGCAAGAGGTCAGCCGATTGAGCTGACCTCTTGTGCGCTGAGATGGCGGTAGCTGCCTGGCTCAAGCCCATCCACAGTCAGCCCGCCCATGCTTTCCCTGTGCAATGAGGTCACCCGGTTACCCACGGCGTGAAACATGCGTTTTAGCTGGTGATACCGTCCTTCGTAGATGGTCACCCGCACTTCCCGCTCGCCCAATGTTTCCAGCGATGCCGGCGACGTCCTGAGTTGTTCGTACTCGAACCAGATGCCTTCCCTGAAACGATCTGCCGTGTCCGGTGATATGGCGTAAGCCGTGGTCACCCGGTACACCTTGGGGATTTTAACTGTTGGTTCGGTCAGGCGTCGGCTCCATATCCCGTCACTGCTCAGGATCAACAGCCCGGTGCTGGCCCGGTCCAGTCGCCCTGCAATGTGCAAGTGCGGTCGCAGCGATGGGTCGACCAGTTCCATCACTGTGGGATGTTGGTCGTCAACCGTCGCGCTCAGGTATCCGGCGGGTTTATGCAGCATCAGATAGTAGGCCGGGGCTGCCTGCTGGATGACGGTGTCGTCGATGCAGACTTGCTTGAAGCGGGAAACCTCCTGTTGCCCATCAAGGCAAACAGCGTCATCCACCCGTATTCGCCCGGCTGCCAGTAGCTGATTGGCCTGTCGGCGACTGATGCCATTCTGGCTGCTGACAATGCGCGAGAGTTTCATGGCGTTGTTGTGGCCGGCGACAGCCGGCTCAGTTTGCTGGCCAGTTTACGCCAGCCAATCGGCAGCCGCGCCTCCAGGCTCTTCATGTGCGCGGTGTCCAGGTCCCAGGGGTCGAAATCGCGTTTGCTGCCATAGATAACCCAGTTGTTGGTGCGGCTTTTGAAATACAGCAACAGGGGAAACTGGCGTTTAAGTTCCCGGATCAGGTTGCCTTCCGGCTCTGGCATGCGATGGTAATTAAGTGCCAGCCAGCCAGTAGCAGTCAGGGCCCGGCTGCATGCCTTGATGAACTGCCGCTGACTCTGCGCCGGGCTCATGCGGTCGGCACTGTAGAGGTCGGTAAGAATTATGTCGGTGCTGGCTTCGGGCAGCTCATCCACTGCCAGGCGGGCGTCTGCAATCGTCACCGTCAAGCGGTCGGATTCCGGCAGTGAAAACCAGTCCCGGGCAATATCCGCTACCTTCTGGCGCAGTTCATAAACGTCAATCCGGCTATCGGGTAGCAGAGTGAACAGCCCGGAGGCCAGAGCGCCACCACCCAGACCCAGCACCGTTGCCCGGGCCGGTGTGGAGAAGGCCAGGGGAAGCAGCATGGCGCGGTTATATTCGTGCACGGGGACCCGGGGGGCACTGCGCAGAATCTTGCTTTGTTCGAATACCGAATCAAAACTCAGAATCCGGTGCTTGCGATCATCAATTACCAGGATATTGCCGTAGCGGTCGTTGGCCACATGGACAATATCGCCCTTGATCTCGGGCCGCTTGATGATGGTGCCCATCAGTTGGCGGCGTAGCGCTGGTGCAGAATGCCTACACGTTCCACATAGGCTTTGGTTTCAGCATAGGGCGGGATGCCCTTGTAGCGGCCGACGGCGCCGGGGCCCGCATTGTAGGCCGCCGTCGCCAGGCGAGTGTCGCCATTAAAGCGTTTGAGCATTTTTGCCAGATAGTCGACACCACCCCGGATGTTCTCGCTGGCCTCCAGCGGATCTTTCACGCCCAGTTCCTGGGCCGTCCCCGGCATCAGCTGCATCAGTCCCTGGGCGCCTACCGGTGAAATAGCCTTGGGGTTGAACGCAGATTCGGCATGGATAACGGCCCGCACCAGGGCGGGGTCGACATTGAATTCTGCCGCTGCCGTCTGGATTTCGCTGCGGTAGGGGCTCAGGAACAAAGGTGTTCTGTGCCAGTCGACGCTGGATTCCGGGTCACAGGCGTAGCAGTGGAAGCGGATAACATCGAATTCTGCGTTGCCCGGGCGTTGGCTGCTGTAGGCCACGACCCCGTGCTCGTCGGTGTAACGATACACGGTTTCATTCTTGGTGGAGGCTCGTGGCTGGCTTTTGCTTTTCACATTGGTGAATTCCACCCGGCCATCCGGATGGACAATGCGCTGGATGCTGTCGGCCTGGAGTCCGCCGGCTAGTGCCAGCAGCAAAAGACCAATGAATAAAGCAGCCGGCCGTGTTTTCAAACAATAGGTTTGCATTGCTCGCCTGATAATGGACAACTCATCGCCAAATGTACCGGTATTGGCCCTGTGAATGTACCGGTAATTGTAGGATTTTGGTGCCGTGATGATACGGAATGTTGATCGGTTCACAAGAGGTTTTCAGTAACCGAATCGCGTACTTGTCGATCTTTGGTCTACACTGCAGGGAATATGACTAGCCAGGAGTATTCCATGCCGTTCTCTCCAAATCATCTTGCTGAACTGAACCTTTTGCTGCAGTTTCCGTCTGTCTCTACCCAGGAGGGCATAAAGGTGCACGCCCACAGTGCGGCACCGGAAACGGTACGTGCGGCAGAATCTCTGTATGCAAAGGGGCTGATCAGCCAGAAGGATGGTGGTTACCTGACGCCGTTGGGTTGCGAGGCGGTGGAGTTTACCCAGAAGCTTCAGGCAATGCTCACCGCCCCATAGGGTGACTGTGGCTCTGTAATGGCAGGGCTGTACCTGTTCCCGGCCTGATTGGCCGGGTATAGTCGAGGCTCTTTTTCCAGCCTCTGCCAGGACTTATGCCACCGATCTATTACTCCTTTTTTGTGCCCGCCCTGTTTGTCTGGTTGTGGAGCACCGGGTTCATTGGCGCCAAGTATGGTCTGCCTTATGCGGAACCCTTTACCCTGCTCCTGATCCGTATGCTGCTGACGCTGGTGCCGTTGGCTATTCTCGCCGTGGCCATGAAATCACGTTGGCCGGGCTGGCGTGGGGCCGGGCATCTGGCGATTACCGGGTTGTTGGTGCAGGGAACCTATCTGGGCGGCGTGTTCTATGCCATCGATCAGGGCATGCCTTCGGGCCTGGTCTCACTGATTGTTGGTCTGCAACCGCTGGTAACGGCGCTGGCAGCGGTTCTGATTCTTCGTGAGTCGGTTGCTGGCAGGCAGTGGCTGGGGCTGGTCATGGGACTGGCCGGTGTGGCGTTGGTGCTGGCGGAAAAGCTGGGCAGCGGTGCCAATGGCGGTAGTTTTTCACCGGTCACCATACTCTGGGCAGGCTTGTCGTTGATCGGCATTTCCCTGGGTACGGTCTATCAGAAGCGCTTCGGAACCGGAGTGGATCTGATATCGGGCACCATGATTCAGTATACGGCGGCTGCGGCGTTCTTCGCCATTGGTGCCTTCACCCTGGAGACCCGCCACATCGAATGGACACTGCAATTCAGTCTGGCCCTGGGGTGGCTGGTGTTCGGGCTGTCGGTGAGTGCCATTCTGATTCTGATGTGGCTTATTCGTCGTGGTGCGGCTTCGCAGGTGGCCAGTCTGTTTTATCTGGTGCCACCGGTAACGGCACTGGAAGCCTTTATTCTGTTCAATGAGCGGTTGGGTCCGTTGGCCATTGCCGGGGGCGTGGTAGCGGTAGCCGGGGTGGCCCTCGTGGTTACCGGAGGGCCACGACCGTTAAATCGCTGATGCTATACTTTTGGCCCCTTACCGCGCAGGGCGTTAACGACCAGCGACACTACCAGAAGTACCAGAAAGACGAAAAACAGTATCTTCGCGAAGCTGGCTGCTGTGCCCGCAATACCGCCAAAACCCAGAATTCCTGCGATCACTGCAATAACGAGACAAACAATAGCCCAATAGAGCATTTCCTGTCCTCCATTCAAGGGTTACGCTTTAACCGTGGCACAGGGCTTCCCGGTACGCAATTTTCAGCGGGCTTTGTGGAGGGATGGTAACGGCCCCGTCATTTGGCCATCGCCGCAATAGAGTTCTTGTCAGTCCGTTTTTCGGGTCGGAAACACCGACGTGGAGAGTGTTGGCTGGCAGCCAACCACCCCTCTTGCTTGCTCATGGGCGTGCAGGTACCAACGCTTGCCGCCATCCGGGAACGTAGTGCTATCCACCTGTAACTCAGCGGTGCCCACGGTTGCAGGAATGGGCGTGCCATCGGCATGGCGGTAGACACAGCTGGTGCCGATGGTCATTGGCCGGGCAACGGGCAGCTCGATAAAGCCGTCGCTGCGCACGGTCGGCGCTTCTCCATTGATGTCGGTAATCTTCAGGCAGGGGCCAAAATGAATACGATCCTGGTCGCCGACGGGTTCCTCCAGGCAGTGTGTGGCCTTGAGAAAAACAACATTACGGTTGGCTCCTTCCTTTGCATCTGGAAGGTTCTGGCAAGCGGACAGTGCGATGGCCAAGATCGCCAGCATTGTAAGCTTCAGTCTCATCAGAGGCTCCTAGGTGTCAGTGACGCTTCACCCTCAGAATCTGCACGCAGTGCCTGCAGCAAACGGTGGTCACGATCATACACATCGTTGCGGAACTGGAGAATGCCGGCCTGATCAATCCAGGTGGTCCAGTATTGCAGATACACAGGCACAGGCTGCGCTAGCACCACGGTTGCCGGTTCGGCGGTTGCCAGGGTCTGCTCAATTCGCTTCATGTTCCATCCGTTGTTGTTTGCCAGCAATCGCTCAGCCAGCTCAAAGGGTCGTTCCAGACGGATGCAGCCGGAACTCAGGGTTCGCTCCAGACGACTGAACAACGATTGCGCCGGTGTATCGTGAAGGTAAATATCGTACTGGTTGGGAAACATGAATTTGACCTGGCCCAGCGCATTTTGTGGGCCGGGCTGCTGAACCAGCTGGTAGGGAAAGTTGTTCTTCGAGAGTTCCGCCCAGTCGATTTCCGCCGGGTCGACTTCACTCTGGTTTGCGCCCCAGCCCCTGAAAACCTTGAACCCCAGGCGGTCCAGGTATTCCGGATCAGAGCGGATGATCGGCAACTGGTCTTCAATCATCAGCTTCCTGGGTACCGTCCAGGTCGGGTTGAACACCAGATAGCGAATACGGTCGCTGAATACCGGCGTCTGCCGGTAGGGTCTGCCCACAATCACCCGCTGGCGAAGCACCTGCTCGCCGTCCTCTACCAGTACCAGTTCAAAGCCGGCAATGTTGACGACCACATAGGTTGTTCCCAGGGATTCCGGTAACCACCGCCAACGTTCCAGATTGGCGTCCAGGCGGTATATCCGTTCCAGGGGCAACAGGTTCAGCGCCGCCAGGGTGTTTCGACCAACGATCCCGTCTGGTTCCAGGCCGTGACGTGCCTGGAATAACGGGATCGCAGTGGCGAGCGCGTCGTCGTACTGTTCGCGGTTCGAGGCTTCTGGTGGGTCGCCGGAGAGGTCGCCCAACAGTGTCAGGCGGCGACGAATGTCAGGTATCCGGCTATCCATATCGCCTGGTCGGATGCTCGGCCCCGAAGCGATAGCTGGCCAGTCTGCGCTGATCAGTTCATTCAGCTCTTTGCGTCGTTGTACCAGCTGATGATAGGCGGAAGATCGTGGCTTCAGGTCTTGCAGGGTGTTGTAGACGGTACTGCTGGCCAGAGCTTCGGCCAAGACCGGCTGCATCTCCCGTTGCTGGCGGTTGGCAGTCCATTCCGCATGGATGGTCGTGGGATTGACCTTGCCATGGTGTAGGTGGGATGCCAGTAGCAGGAAGGCATCCGAGAGCACAAGGTCAAGGTCGGTCTGAAACTCCTCGGCGGTGTTATTCAGGTCTTTCAGGGCGAGTGCTGCGAGGGTCTCGTAGTGGTAGTCGCCGGGGTTGAGGCCGTCATCAGCCACTTCCCGAATGGCTTCGAGCAGTTCTTGTCGATTGCGCCTGTCCTCCCAGGCCAGCGTGTACTCTCTGGCTTCGTAGAATCGCGTCAGTGCTTCCTTGGCATATAGCCGGGATTCCAGCACTGATACCGGGTAGCCAGCCTGCAGGGCTTCAATGCGGTTGATCAGCCCGTCATTGCCCTGGGCCTTGGCTGTACACACAAACAGAAGGGCCGTGAACAGCCAGGGTAGGGTGAGTGCGTAACGTGCCTCCTGCATTCTGCGCCTCCATTGCCGTGTACGATCAATGGCTGGCCCCGCAGTTTCTGAAATACCGGGGCTGCCCATCTGACGGCAGTATAGCCTGATCGTTCAATCCTGGTATGGGCAAAGCGCAGTTGGCTTCAGCCGCCCGATCCGCCGGGCGGCGATGGCTGGGGCTTAGCCGGCGCGACCAAACATACGCTCGAGGAATCCCAGTTCCCTGACATCGGGCACGGGCAGCTCATCCACTTGCTCCATGGCCTGGCGCCAGAAAGCCTCAGGGGTGTCGAGGTGCTCCACGGTTTTGCGTTCTTCCGGGCTGTAGTGGTTATGCTCCCCGGTCATGCCGGCGTCAGTCAGGGATTCTGTCCAGAGGTAGATCGCCGAGCGGATTGTTCGCAACAGGCGGCAGTACACTTCCCGGCTGATATTGATCGCCAGTTCCGCCTTCAGATTGATCTGTTTTTGCACAAGCGCCATGTCGTCTTTCTCCAGCAACACCCGATGTCCGTTGCCTTTCTTGCAGTTCAGGCACACCTGTTCCAGGGCCTTGATGCCTTCCGGAAGATCCAGATGGCCGTATTCCGCGGTCTGGCGCTCATCCACCGGTGCCGGAATCCAGCCGTACTGGGGAGATTTGGCAACAATGTGACCGGGCAGGTCGCGTCTGTAGGGCGGGGCTTTGTCCTTGTCGGCGTAGCCATCAAATTCTTCCCGCAACCAGGCTGCCATTTTCCGGTGGCGCAGCATGGTGGCGAGTGTAATGGCCGAGGGCACGATGTCCGTTAGCAGGTCGCTGGCGTCCTGGGTACGTTCCTGAAGATGATCAACGGATGTTGACATGGTCTGCGCTCCATTCGGGCCGGTTCGTGGGCCCTGATCTTTTTGTTGTTGTCTGGTTCTCCTGTGTCGGTATCGGGAGTAACCTGTGGTTAAAAAGTAGTCAGTCTTTGGTTTTCGCACTGTTGTAAAAAAGTTATGTCTTTGTAACGACAGGTAAGCATGAGGAGGGACGCCTTATGAACAAAGACGATCAGGATCTGAGTGACCTGCGACGGGCCATGGTCCGGCGCCAGCTGGTGCCTCGGGGTATTTCCGATGGACGGGTGCTGGAGGCCATGGAGCGCGTGCCCCGAGAGCAGTTTATTCCCGAACATCTGCGCTTCGAGGCTTACGAAGACCACCCGGTGCCCATTGGTCAGGGGCAGACCATCTCCCAGCCTTATATCGTTGCCCTGATGGCTGAGGCCCTGTGCCTTCAGGGCCGCGAACGTGTGCTCGATATTGGTACCGGATCCGGCTACGCCGCCGCTGTTTTGGCCAGTATCGCTCTCGAAGTGTTTTCCATTGAGCGCATTCCGGAACTGGCGGCCCAGGCACGCAAGAATCTGGACCGCACAGGCTTCACCCAGGTACATGTGAAATGCGGAGACGGCACTCTGGGCTGGCCGGAGGCGGCACCGTTCGATGGCATCTGTGTAGCCGCCGGTGCGCCTGCGGTGCCGGCAACTCTCAAACAACAACTGGCCGTCGGCGGCCGGCTGGTGATTCCGGTGGGCGCTGAGAGTGGCTCTCAGGAGCTGCTCTGCATCACCCGAGTGTCGGATTCCGGGTATGAGCATGAGAGCTATGGCGATGTACGCTTTGTTCCTCTGCTGGGTGAGGAGGGCTGGCCCTGAAGCCCTCCCTCGTTGCCCGGATACTAACTGTGAGTGCTCTCG
>Ga0079224_100003016_pt1 | contig 20923 bp, 9 predicted proteins | sample Stecom2015_FD_80414 | JGI IMG/M metagenome (GOLD analysis project Ga0079224, IMG submission 80414) | Agricultural soil microbial communities from Utah to study Nitrogen management - Steer compost 2015 | ecosystem: Environmental > Terrestrial > Soil > Agricultural land | place: USA: Utah...
AAAGTTAAAGGACAGAGCGAATTGAAATGGGAATATAACCGCGAAGTTGACGAAACACCGATCAGTCCGCTTTCGGATATTCCGTCACAATTGGACAGCCTTGTAAAAGGTGTCAGCATGCTGACCGGAGAAACATTTGACCTTGCCAATTTAAGGCTGGCGGACGGATCGATCAATCTTGATCTGGCGGAGATCCGCAAGCATGTGATACCGCTGGATACCTATATCGACATAAAGACCAATAAAGGGATGGTTCCTTCAACGTCTGTAAAAAATATGCTCGGAGGCGTAAGCAATCCGCCGGAAAACAGTACCGACCTGATACCACCTGAACGGATTATGAAAGGTATCGAACTGAGACAGGTAAAGCACCAATACAGCATTGAGGAAATCCAGATCATGGCTTACAGCCCAACCGCGGGATGGCAGCCGTTTAACCCGTTCCGCTCGATGTATCCTACCGAAACCGATCCTATGGTCGATAAGATAAAAGCAGGGCAATGGCAGAAAAAAGACAAACAGTACAATGCCATCCGTTTGTTGGCAACCACGCCGTTCTCGTATGTGGAACAAGGTGAGCCAAGTTGGTTCACACCGGAATATTACGGTGTCGGGCCTACCACATTGTTTTGCCAGGCTCCAATGAAAGTAGAACATATCTCACATTTCCTTGACAAGCCTTTGGGTACCCTGTATTACGGTTCACAAACGAATTTTTTCCAACAGATGGAGGCATCCTATCAGGTTTTTGGGGATACTACCTACAACGTGAATAACAACGGTGCAATCGTACCTGTGGGGGAATATGGAGAAGTTACCGATCAGAGCAATCCGCACGGATATGCACAATCTCTGGCATTTTCACAATCTGTCCCGCTGATCATCATGCTTTCGGGACCATCGGTTGAGGTGCACCTGAAGCTAACTACATTTAACAGTGGACTGCGGATCGAGTTTTACCGTTCGGTAATAGACACCAATTCCTCTTTTGTGAAATACCAACTGGAACAAACCAGAATGGTCAATAGTTCCCAAGCGCAGAATCCGATTATTTCAAGCTTCTTACCACATCTAGGAGTAAGCAAGATCGTGATAACGACAACCGGTGAGAACTTTACAGGCATCAACCTTTTCCATGAGGTAAAATGGGTAACTGTTGAAGATTATGATTATAATATCAATATTCCTTCGCAGCAATACATTACAGAAGATGCACAGGCAGCAGCACATGCGGTGAACAATTACCTGCCGCCGATCTGGCGCCCCGATACCAGTTATTATGTGAAGCTTACACTTAAAGACAGTATTGATAACGGAGAAAACGAGGCGTTTTATGAATATGCTTATGGTTTCCATACGCCGGGTCCGGTCGGCTTTTTCCATACCGATGAGTATTCGCCTTACGGACCGCTTACACACAATGAGTCGGACGAGTACCCACATGCTTCGCTGCGTTCCTATATAGACTACGACCGTTCCTACCCGAACGCGAACGGTGATCTGATAAGTGCGAAACCTATGTTCTACAACGATACACAGACCGGGGTAAACCTGTTCTTTAAGATACGGTATATCGAAAAGATGCTTAATGGATGGGAGGCGTACGGCGTATTCCCTGAATTGGGCGGAACCATGAAAATTATTATTAAAGATCCTGTGGAAGATGTCAATATAGTCAATCCTCCAAATATTGAAACGACGGAACAAAGCATTGAATTATCGCCATTGCCGATTCCCCAGACCATTGAAAGCTGGATGATTGATCTCAATCCGCTAATCTCGCCTGTGGAAAAACAGTGGTTCAATATGCTGCCCAATGGTTGTATTGCTGTTACCGAGCCTTTGGAACCGCTGTCGTACTACCGTAAGATTGAAACAAGACGCCTGAAACCGCAGAAGCTTTATACCGTACAGGTAATGAACTTCTTCTGGGGAACGGCCAATATCAATCCCGAAGAAATTACGCCGGAGATCAAAGATAATTACGCAAGAATAATACATGAGTATGTATTCCAGACTTCACGCTACCGTAATTTTGAGGATCAGGTGAAAAGCTACTATATGTATGCCGATGACGGTGTAACGGTGGAACAGGAAGCCGTTTATACGATAGAAAAAGAACTGGATGCCACCATACTGGCAGCAGCACGTTCAACGATACAGGGAACGCCCGATGCAACAAGCCAATCGCTGGAAACACAGTTTCTTGATCCGTTTGACCGCGTAGCAGAAGGGATCTTCGCTTTACCGATGCTTCAGAAATCGGTACGTACAGAGATAAACCGTATTGTAGATACCAATACGGGTACTGTGCAGGCACTGCTTGTCCGCAACCCCGAACCGTTCAACAACCCACGTTTTCCTTTGAAAGTGGTAACGGGAAGCTCTTCGCAAAAAGGAATGATCGAGGTTCTGTTCCCGGATCAGGTAGGTGCGGATACAAGTTATCTTGTGCTTTATTCCAAAGATTACTCGAACGCGCTGATCATGCATACAGCAGGCGCCATTACGGCAGCCACGCTCCATTTCAATTTTGTGTACAGAACCTGGAACGGTAACAATTATGCAATAGTCGAAGAGCAGCAACTCATCAATGTGCCCATTAATTAAAACAGACAATTATGACTTACGTAAACCGATATATAGAAGCAGGGAACAATACAACAGTAGTATATAAAACCGTAAAAATCAACGAGTACACTTATGTGCTCGGAAACACCAAACGTCCTGGTACAGGTATATTTTCGGTGCCTTACATTGCCTGTATCAATGAAACAGGTACCATGCTCTGGGAACGCAGTTACATATACCCTACGATAACAAACGGGTATTCGCACTGGGACGTTTCCCATGTGGAAGACCTGCTTGTCGGGGAGTCTCCTGAAATATTATATGCGCTTGTCTATGATCTGAACAGTGTGATCCTGCTGCGCATCGAAGCGAACGAAGGTACCTTACAGTACTATAACAAAGTATATGACCGTTACGATACTCCGCTTTATGCGCAAAAGCTCGGTATAAAGGCACGCCTGCATAAGTTTGATGACAATTCGATGGTTGTTAATGTACATGAGATACATACTGACAACAGTAATCAGGTTGTACAGATCGATTACTGCCTGATGAAGATTCATCCGTATGAAATTATTTCATATAATGTAAACCGGATCTTGGGAGCAGGCATCGAATTAAATTACCGCTACGAGGATGTGAGAAACGGCATGCTTCATCTATTCGGAGGTGTGGGAACAAGCGATAATTCGATGCCCGACAACGGGATCATTACCGTGGTAGATCAGGATCTGAATATCGTTCAGAGCAACGTGCTGACCTATCCGGGACAGACCCCGGGCTACGACAGGGATTACCTTGATATTTACAGTGTATCCCGTATTAATGAGGAACGTTATCTGGTGATAGGTTCTTACCACCGCTTCCGCCCGCAAACGTTCCATTTGGCACCGATCAGAAAGTGGTGGCTTAACCTGCAATTTATTGAGGTGCCTATATTTACGAAAGCACCTGTTCTGGTGGATTGGGTGATAGCTCCAGTACCTATGTACGAGGAGTTCACGCATTATTTTATTGCCGAAATCACGGAAGACAACCAAAATGTCAATCAGGCTGCACATGTAGAAGTTAAAAATTTTGAGCAGCAGGGTGACCATCACGTGTTTTTAAATGATCATGGTTACTACTTTTCAAAAGACAGCTATCTTTATAACCTCAGACCTGACCTTTCCAGCTCGCAATGGACAAAAGAAATCTTTAGTACGGAGGAAAACAGGGGCTTTACCCTGAATGAAGAGATAGAAAAAAATAAATTTACCTCGTGGCTGAGTGCCTATTATAATCCGTGGGAACATAAGGCATTTTATCTAGCCTCGGCAGAAACGGAATATGAAACGTGTAAAACACGCCCCATAGGGGAAGATCTGAACCTCTCGCCATTGGAATTGAAGATTGAAGAATTTCCATTGTCAATGCAAAGAGCAGATGTGGGTTACTACGGTCTGGAAGTTTATGAAGGATTGGAGAATCTGGGAACTGAATTTTTGTGTGGTAATCCCGATCCCGATCCGGAAGACATTGTGCTGTTGGATGCGAAAAGCCGTTTGCAATCCGCACACCTTTTCCTGCAATCCGTAGGATCACACGGAACAGACAGTACCGAAGGTATCCACGTACGCTGGCAGTTTAAACATGACCTGATGCAGCACCTGCCTAAAGGAAATTATTACCAGGGTACTCCACAGGGGTTTAACAAACCGAATGATTTTGTACGCCTTATGCGTGCACCATACCAACCTGTGGTGAGCACACTTGATTTTTCTGTGGTTCCCTCTACAATCAATAATACAAGCAGGACATGGGTATACCAGCTTGCGGGAAATAATCTTGTAGTTACTTTTACCGATGCCGCACTATATGTGCAGGCACTTGGTGTTGTTAATCCTGCTGTCAATCCTTTGGCTTTTGTACAGAATTACGGCGAGGGTATCATAGAGGTACAACATGCTTCGGAACTGTTTTTTGCGGTTCAGCTTGCTGCCAATACTACTTCGGGAAATATACACTTAGAAGTACTCTCTTCAGAAGCGGCAAATAACTATGATTTCCATACAACGCTTAGAAAAACAGTCACAGGAAGTGCAATTAATGAAAAGCATTTTATAGACAACGGAAGAAAAGTCCGTTTTTCCATACAGGGAAATTTCGTAAGGCAGATTTTCTTTGAATATTATACAACCTTTATTACTACCGCTAACAGTTCGCAATGGTGGCAGTTGGTGGACTATTACAGTCTTACGCTTGATTCCAATGTGGCGTTCCACAGGCTGGAACCTGATCCGGGTGGGCATGAAGTACATGCCCGCTGGCCGCGCTTTAACGAGGGACAGTTTGTAAATACCGACAATTACAAGCACAAATGGCATGGTCCTATGGCGGACACCCGCAATACGATACAAAATTCGGTAAGACGTTATGTGGAGCTGTCTGCCGATCCGAACAACGCGCCTGCAAATGAAACCTACTATCCGAATGATATCGTTGTGGACGGTTCAGGCATGGATGTATCGCATCTTACGTTGCTGCAAATGGCATCAATGGATTACCATGTTGCGCGTATGCTTGGTATGGGATGGACAGATGTCAGCAGTCCTGTGTTTTCAAACAACAGGTTTGTGTATGTGGCAGTATATACCACTTTTGCAGCACTTAACGGCTCCATTGCGACAGAGTTAAGGCATATTGCTATGGGCTTGCCGACTTCTCTGGACGATAACAGACCACCTGTTGCGGTGGATCTGGATGAACTACGTCCGGGGATTTATACTTCGGGTCAGGGAGCAGGGGAACTATCTGAAATTACGGGACCGGATGGATACAGCCATGACGGTAAAACACGTTACATCAGTCTTTTTGCGAAGGAAATTCTCCCTAACGAACCAATGAATGTACCCTTCTTTTATTCTTCTCTGGAATTCAATATGTCCGATATGACCTTCCCGGTATATGTTGGAATAAAATACAGCGACATTGACGACGTCCAATGGTTATTACCCGAACTTTCACACGATCCACAATATTATAATGTAAACTCTGCAGGTGCACAGGCAGCTTTGGAAACAATCGGTATTTCCGTTCCTGATCCGGACAATCCTGTTTACATTCATAAAATAACTAGATCTGGCTCGCAGTTTTATCGATCATACGGTATCGACAGTTTTAGCCGTGGGTCTGTTTATTCGGACGAGGTACGTAAAACAGATACGGACATTACACCTGCAAATACATTATTGGCACCTTCGTCGGTAAACGCGTTTCTGATCGAACCGGAAGCTCCTTTGCTTCTTACTTCTGCAATCGAACAGGAGATGCTGTCGCAAATACAGACCGAGGACAAGACCTTTATCCGTTTGACATTTGAGTATGATAGTGCGCAGGAAATGATCACTTATCTGAAGGCAGTCAACGGACAGCAGCATGAGGACTTTGATCCGCTGCCTGTAAATGACGAAATATTTGCTGACGGCATCGAGATATTCTTCCGTCCGGAAATGCCTAAGCAGCTTTTTGGGACTATTGCATCGGTTGCCGACGAGCCGGGCAACCCATTGGTTTCTATCATTACTACTGCGCCAATGGTTTTAAGCAGTGCCGGAACAGACCTGTATCCTGAAGTTCCTGTCGCAGAAATTCCTCATTATATCGGTAGTGTTTTCGTCTCGGGCAATGACGAATTTATTATTCATCAGATAGTCCCTAATCCTGTTGATCCAAGACTACCGGAACTTCATGTGCTTAAAAAACATCTGAACAGCGCTTTTGGCGTTGTTGGTCCGGTACTTTATGATCCGACAGCCTATCTTGCTCCACAGGTAGGAGAAAGCTTTATGATCGTGGAAAACATGTTGAATGAAGTTTCATGGGGTAATGTGAACCCGCATTCCTTGACGGTTGATGTAGGCAGCATGTGGCAGAACCATGAGGAAGAAGTTACTATTGAAGCCGGTGACGGTAATGATATGACCTTGAACACCTATCTGAGAAGGTTCAGGGGCTTTGAGCGAACAGATGTAAAGGTAGAACAATACGTTGATAGTTTCACCAATCAGTTTCAGGGACTTTATCAGCTGGTCTTTGAGGGATTCTCTCTTGACCACCATCCACAGTATACTGGTACGATAGGAGTGGTTTCTGTTGACTGGTACCGTGGTTCGGTACGTATCCCGTATGAGGACAATCCAAATGGCGAACTTAAAACACTCAAAATTATCCGTATGGATAACGTTGGAAGTTCAAATGACCTTGTAATTTATGCGCAAGACGAGACTTATACTGATAATCCATTACAGAGTTCTATTGTGAGAAAAGCTTGGGTAAACCTGTATCCGGGTTACCGATGCTACCTTTACGTGGATGAAGCATCGAGGTTAACAGAAAACAACATCTATTCGCGGGACGAGAATATACTGGATAAATATTCCATTTTTGGTGTAAGATCACGAATACAGGGCAATGCTAATTATATTTCTGATATTTCAGCACCTTCAATGATGTTCGCACGACGACACGAGCTGCCTGAAACACCTGAAGTACCTACAGGAGCGATCTATGCAACCAAACCGGATTATTATGGACGTTCATCCTTTACTTTCAATACGAAATATACCCACAAGCCTTTTGCCCTGTCGTTTGTACGGAGCAATGACGACTTATTATTGAGCGCGTTCTATATACAAACACCCTACGGAGGTGACGTGGATACGGATTCAGTTGAAGACATCCGTAGAAATAACGATGATGAATTTTTTGCTGACCGTTTGCTGGCGTTAGCCAATCTGGAAATAGATCAGGAAGAGCTGTTTCCCGTCTTTGGAGGCTACCGTTTTCCAAGACCGAACAATCCACAGTTCTTTGCAAGCATCAATGTATTTATCGATGAACATAACACGCATTATGGGGATAATATACCTCATATAGAACCTGAAAACATCGATAGTTTTAACCAGGTGATCATACCTGAAGTACCCGGTAGAAACGCGGCAGTGACTTTTCTTGACTTTATGAAGGAAATAATCAGCAATGTCTTCGTGCCACTGACCGAAATACCTGCGATATATAATTATATGAAAGGGGCATCGTATCAGCCGGTTCCGAAATTACAGGTCATACGTGACCGTAACGGGGCGCTTTTGAAACCGACCGATCCTGATTTCGACATTGCACCGATGGCAAAAATTTTGGATGACAATCCCCATAAGACACAGTTTACTGACTTTACCTTAGACGGAAATTCCTCTGCGGTCTATTTCTATGCCGTACGCGAAGTAAATTCGCAGATGCAGCAGGGAAGTTTAAGCCGTGTGATCGGTCCGGTTCGGATGGTAAATTCTTATGCTGCACAGCCACCGGAAATTGTGAGTATTGTACCTATGCTGGAAAACACTGTTTTGGGCATTACGCCTAAAGTAGAAATTACCATCAACGTGTACGATGCAATCAGGAAAATCAAAAAGCTGAACCTTTACAGAACATTTGAACCGGCTAACGTTCACGACATACGGAACATGGAATTGATCCGTACCATTGACCTCGAAAATGAAGGCTTGTTAAACGATACTATATGGACAGTTACAGATGATTTCTCCGGTTTAGCTGAAGTTCCATACAGTGATCCGTTGTATTACCGTATCACGGTCGAAGCACAGATAGAATATGCGGAAGCAAATTACTCGTATGACGATAACGATCCGAACAATCAGTTCAATATTGTTACGGACTTTGCAGCGGGTGCACCTTCAAAGCTGATCATTACTGCAGTACAAGAAAATAAAGCCCCTGAATCACCTGAATTGAGTTTTACTTCGCAGGTAGTAGACACGTCTACAATCGGTAACGTAGCATTTCAATGGGACAAACAGGCATATAAAGGCAAATATTACCTTTATAAGATGAATACACAAGGGAACTGGGTTCAGATTGCTATGGTTGCAGGAAATTCAGCTACTTTTGAATTGAACCTGATTGATACCGATTGGAACACAGACCAGCTGGTTATAAAAGATGCGGACGGTAACACGGTGTACCATCATTTCAAAATGCTGGCTGAAAATACAGCCGGAATGTTCAGTATTGGAGAAAAGGTATTGACTATTCCATCTTTGTAAGTTATTCGTTAAAAGGAGCGTATACAGAAACGCTCCTTTTTTTTTGAGCAATATTTCTTTGGTATTGTATTTGTGTAAAGTCTATAATCAAATTATTAAATAAGATAGTGAATCCCGTCTTCATTTTTCTTATGAGTAACAGCATTGTAAATGCCAAAAAATAAAACTAATTTCAAAATAATCAGAGATGAGAAAAATTATTACCCTATTACTTATTGCGTTTGTGGTTCAATCTTTATCGGCGCAAAAAGTTGATTACAAGAAAAATATTATTTCGGTTGACCAGAAAGAAATTGGAAAGGTCGAGGTACAGAAGGAAAACCTGGGACTCACTAAAAATTTTGTTTTTAATTCGAAAAGTGGTGAAAAACTGGTGATTGCCGTGCTCAGCACGGAATATCAGAATGACAGAAACGATAATACGACCTTGTATTACCGCTTTACCTTTATTCCGACAAACCAGGTGGGAATCTTCAAACTTTCGGCATTGGGAATGGAAAAAGGATTTGCAAATCTAATCGGAAGCAGTGGAATTGTAGAAGGCAATACATTGAATGAACAAAAAGTAAACGAACTGATAGCAAGCAAAGGAGTGACACCACGCACAACAGTAAATTATATGCTTGTGTCGCGTGACAGAAACTGGCCTATTGAGCTCAAAGACACAAAAAGTATCGAGCAGGGCGCTAAAGAAATCGGATTTTTTACAGCAACAGGTCATTTCAACGGCCAAGATACATATGAGTTTTTTATTCCCGGCGGTGTTCTCGTAGCTAAGGTTAGTTTTGCAGGCGGTAACAATGCACAGAATTTTGAACTTTTTACACCTAAGGACAGCCAAAGAAGAGTGGTTCGTCTTCCTGTAAAGGAGCACGTAAATTTTCATAAATCCACAGTTGATCCCAACGCTTTAATGCTTAAAAGGGTTACCGCATGGCTGGTAGATAACAATTACCTGTAAGATTGATTTTATCTGATATCTTTTTTAAAGTATATAATGATTTATACCTCTAGAAATTTTAATGTACTTATCGTATTTTTTTGTTTCGTTTTTAATTTTCTTAAATGCTTTAATTTCAAAGGCTTCCCTCAAAATATTTTTTAATGAAAAACCTATAGATTTTTATCAGTGTTAATGGTTAAATTTGTAGAAATACAAAGATTCAAAATATGTTTACCGAAGAAGAGAAAAAATTCTTACAAGCAGAATTACTAAATAAAATTGAAGAAAATTTAAGTGGGTACACTTCTTATAAAGACTTAAATTCAGAAGACCGACTCAGGATGGATATCCTGCGAAAAATAAATCCGGGAGGTTTTGAAGTGTTAAAAAATAAAGTAGAAGATATGATTTTAAAAACAGTTTAAATTATTCGCTTAAAAAAATAAAAGCTCCTTTTGGAGCTTTTATTATTTTTTAGATTCTTCTAAAGATGTCTTACGGAACTCTTTTAAAAGTTTTTCTAGGTTTAATGTTGATTTGCGGGCTCTTGTTCCTGCAGCTTTGTTCGCTTTTTCTGATTGTAATTGGGCATCTTCATTAAACGCTGCCATTTCAGCGTTTATTTTTTCGATTAATTCTTGCATGATTTCTTTTTTAAATTTTTAATGATGCAAAAATAAAAATTTTCTTTACTTACAGTAGGTTGATGAGGGGTATAATGTGCGATTATACGCTATTTAATTGTAATTTGAACCGATATTAAATTCTTTGTCTTATTTGATTGTTACTATTGATCGAATTAATTTGTTCGATTTCTTCCGGTTTATTTTCTTCTGTTGTTTCAGGTGTGATGGACAACTGTATTTTTCGTTCCACGGCAGCAAGTTCGGTCTTGATTTCATTTAGCTTGTTTTCTTTCGTCCATTTGCTGTTTACAAGGTCTTGAAGTATGGGAAGATCTTTGTTTATTTCATTGATTTTCTTTTGTTCCTGTTCAATGTAGTTTGGGATTTTTTCAAGTGCATTTAGGAAATTGTTTGCTGCCAATTTTTCGTCTTTGGCTATGATACCGTTGTTATGGGTGTACTTAATGCTTCCTTCTCCCTGTACAAAAAAACGGTTGATTCGGATTTCTGTACCTTCTTTTTCTGACATTTCTGTTTTTACCAGAAGATTGAATCCGTATAGGCTTCCGATCTCTTCGTATTTTCCGCCTGTTCTTGATTTGCTTGACAGTTCATTTAGCTTTGCACCGATCTGTTTTATATCGGTGCTTTTAAAGTTTTCCAGTTTGATAAGGTTTGCGATGGTTTTATCAGGATTTCTTGTTACGCGCGATTGCAGGTTATTCCAGTCAAGGCTCATTCTGTCAAATCTTGATTGTGCTTTTTCCAGTTCTGCGGTATAGTTTTCCAATTTACATTTTGCGCTATATTTACTACGGTTGAATGCTTGCTTTTCGCTTTCGAGTCCTGCAATCTGTTTCTCGAGTTTAGCTTTGTCGAGTAGGTCGGTGTTACCTGAAAGTATTGCAACGTATTCGGAAAAGTTCATACCTGACTTTTCATCCATGCTGCCTTCATCAATTGTTCTTTTCCCCAGGTTGTTGTTCTTTAACTGGTCAATGAATAGCTGTTTGTTGTACAAAAGGTTGAACTTGTAACTATCCAGAGATTTTTCAACTGCGTATATGATGACATCGACCTTGTTATCTGCAAAGAATTTTGCTATTTCATTTCCTTTGCGGATTGCACGTCCGTCTCGTTGCGCCAAATCGCTCGGTCTCCATGGGGTGTCCAAATGATGGATGGCAATGGCTCTTTTCTGCGCATTTACTCCGGTGCCAAGCATACTTGTTGAACCAAACAATACTCTGATTTTTCCTTCGTTCATAGCTTTAATCAGTTCTCTGCGCTGTTTGTCGCTTTTGGCTTCCTGTATGAACCGAACTTCGTGGGCAGGGATTCCGTGATCCTCCACAAGCTTCCGTTTGATTTCTGAATAAACGTTCCATTCGCCCGGCTTGTAGGTTCCCAGATCGGAGAAGACAAACTGTGTTCCTTTTTGCGCTTTAAACTGGTTGTAGTATTTGGCAATATTAGCTGCACAATGAGAAGCTTTGCTGTCCGGATGGTCGTCATATATGGGGCTTACCATTCGCATGTCCAAGGACATCTTTCTAGCGTAATCTGTTGCGATAAGCATCTTTGCTTTTTGTTCACTTTGAGATAATGGACCTCTGCCCAAGAGTTCGGCATTTCCTGTTTTTGCAAAATCCATCAGTTTTTTTATGAATACTTCCTGATCCGGTGTTGGTGAAATATTGTAAAGTACTTCGTTTTTGTTAGGTCTGTCGATGCCTATATCTTTTGCGGTCCGGTAATCGGTAATTTCTGAATAGAACTGTGCCAGTTCGGGAACTTTGATAAAGTATCTGAAACGTTCCTTTGCCACGATATTGTTCGCTACAGAAAACTCGTAGTCCGTTGTTTTTCGGGCATAGATAGCCGCCCAAGCGTCAAAGGAGTGTATTCCCTGTTTTTCCATTGCTTTTGGTCGTAGGTATTTGAACAGTAAGTATAGTTCGGTAAGCGAATTGCTGATTGTTGTCCCGGAGAGGAACGTAGCACCCATATCTGAATTGTTGCGTTCCTGTATGGTTCGAATAGCAAAAAGCAGGTTGATGGCTTTTAAACTTCCATCTACATTTCCCAATCCCGCAACCCTTGAATGTCGGGTGTTGAACATCAGGTTTTTGAACTGATGGCTTTCATCTACGAACAAATGATCGATGCCCATCATCTTAAAGTCAACTACATCGTCTTTGCGGTTTTCTATATCATATTGTAATGTTTTTAGTTTTACTTCCAGATTTTCTTTTCTTTTGATCACTCCGGCAAGCATTCCTCTTGTTACTTCTTTACCTTGGGATTGTAGAGCATCGAGATTTCGCTCTACGCTGTCTAGTTCAATCTCCAGAATTTCTTTCTGCATCTCAGGGGATTGGGGAATCTTTCCAAATTGGTCGTGAGTAAGTATGACGCAGTCCCAGTCGTTGTTCTTGATATCGCCAAAGATTCTCAGTCTTTTTTGTGGTGTGAAATCCTCTTTTCCAGGAAAGAGGATTTTTGCATGGGGATAAGCAGTTCGGTAGGCTTCCGCTATCTCATGTACGTTACTTTTTAATCCGATGATCATAGGTTTGTGCGCTAATCCCAAGCGCTTCATCTCCTGAGCTGCGGTACACATCACCAGTGTTTTTCCCGCACCGACTTCGTGATCGCAGATTGCACCGTTATTGAGCTTGATCATCCAGACCGTATCTTTTTGGCTTGAGTAAAGGTCTTCTATACCGAGTGCTTTGCGGTTTAAGCCAGGAAAATCCTGATGTGAACCATCGTAGTTCGGACGTACAAAACAGTTGAAGGTATTGTTGTACTGGTCTGTCAGCCTAGTTTTGAATTCATCACTTTGTGCATGCAGCCACTCGGAAAAAGCGGTTCTGATCTCATCACTTTTTGTATTTGCCATCTGTATGGCTTCCATGTCGCGCACTTTTACTTCCCGGTCATCTATAGTGATTTTTTTGGTAATGTCGGGTGTGGTATTTACAAGCGCGTGTTTTAGTAAGGCAATATCGTCAAATGTACGGCTCTCAGATTTGACTGCATACTTATCCCATATATGGACGTTCTTCTGTCCGCATGTTACCAAAAAATCATCCGAGCTGTCAGAATAATAAATGTTTATATCGGTATCGAATAGGTTGGAGGCAAAGCTGCTGTAAATACCTGCGGGTATCCAGCGTTCTCCCAGATTAAAATCCAGTTCATCAAACTCAATCCTACATGGTCGGGCTTCTTCTAATGCATTAAGACTGTGTCTGGCTTCTTTGTCATCGGGATTGTTTTCGATATAGTTTTGCAGTTCTTCAGCTTTCTCAACGACATTTCCGGCAATCCATCGTTCGGCGATCTCATAGTCATTGTTCAGCGGATTGAAGTAAAGCTTTGTTTTGAGTGCTTTAATTAGTTCGTTTGTTTCAATACTGCTTATTTCATACATATAGTCTAAATCGACTTTTCCGTATTTGTTCAACGATGCCGCTAGTGCTTCATCAGGATTGTCCGCTGTGATCTTTACAATTGAAAAACTTACGGGATGGTGGAAGATATCTGCTTTATGCACCACACCTCCAACTACACGTTCCAGATAGGGAATGTCCGTACCTGTACTATCTGTTCTAATCAGTTTTATATTGTCCGCACTGTTCAAGTTTCCGTACTTTTTAACAAAAGCATCGTACAAAACGTTAAGCGTTTTTCTTTCTTCCTTTTGTTCGAGTTGTAGGCTGGCTTCTTTGGTATAAAGATCATTGTAAGTATCGCGGATATCAATATAGGCTTTGGCTCTTTCTTTTTGCTGTACAGAAAGCTGTAACGGATGGAAGATTGCCGTGCCTTGATCTGTGTCGACATTTTGAAGGTAACCGACTAAGGCATTTTCTACAACTAAGGTGTCATTGCGGTAGAATGATTGTAATTTACCTTTGAATGGTGCAGATTCAGGGATGATGTTTATTAAATCGTCTTGATTTATCGCTACTTCATTTAATTTTGATGTGCTGATAGTGGAAATAGTAGATTGAGGCTGGCTGAACAAATCAACTTGTTTACCGTTAGCAGACTTTTTCCTTAAACTTTTTTTTCTTGTTGAGGTTGATTTCTGACGATTTAATAGGGTAGTAGATTGTGGGTTGATGATTTCATTTTCGAACAGGTCAAATATGCTTAGCTGCTTTGGTTCGGAAAATAGTTGTTGATTTTCTACTATTTTTTTTTTTGGTACTGCTTCCGGCTGGATGATTATAGAATCAACAATTAAAGGCGCAGGTGTTTGTTCAATTTGGATAGAATGTATTTGATTGTTATACAGATTCAGGTCTAAATTGTTTCTTAAATCTTCCGTAAGCATTTTCTTCAGATCTTCGGCAATTCCGTTAACTCCATCTTTATGATGATAGATCAGTGCTGGTTGTCCGTACGGATCGGTTCCTAATTTTTGATCGGTATGGATAATTCTTGACTTATCTTGAAAATAAGCATTTCCGGGTGTGTTGTACTGAGTTTGATTGCTGATGCAAAACAGTTCTTCTGATTTAGAAAGGCTTTGTTTCTCGCTATTCTTTTGTAGAATGATTAGATCACTACCGACTTCAGTTCCGGCATATTCGGTAAATAGGTTGTTGGGCAGACGGATTGCTGAAACCAGGTCATTGTTTTGCATTAATGCCCTGCGTATCGGTTCATTCTTCTGACTGTTCAAAATTCCTTGTGATGTAATATATACAAGCAGTCCGCCTTCACGCAGCATATCGGTACCTTTTAGAAAGAAGTAGTTGTGTATGCTTCTTGCTGCCTGTATTTTTGCCAAGTCTTTGCTTCTTGAATAGGAAAGGTCGAAAACGGACGTATCTCCGAAGGGAATGTTGCTGGCAATGACATCATAACTGTTTTGTTCTCTTTCGGGAATCTCTTCAAATCCTTTGATGTTGATAGTTTTTTCAGGATAAAGATGGCTGAGGATTTTGCCTGTTAGAATATCTTTTTCAAATGCGGTAACTGATAAATTCTGATCGTTTGAAAAAGATTCGATAAAGGAACCGATTCCTGCGGATGGTTCCAGGAATTTTTCAATATTAATTCCTGTTTGCTGTAACGCTTCTGAAATTGCATCAATAACCGGTGGAGGTGTATAAAAAGCAGTAAGTACCGAGCTTTTCATACTGTTTACATAACTCTGGTATTGCTTTTCATCTTCACTGTTTTCTCTCAACAATTGATGAAGTTGCTGTGTCAATGGAAAAAGGTCGTGGTCGGTTTTTCGCCAGTGATTGATGTCTGTATCACTGGTTATTGGATTCAATATGAATTTCAGGCCACCGAATCCGCTGTATTGCATCAATAGTAATCTTTCGCCCTTTGTAGCCTGTCGATGTTCGCTCTCCAACTTGAAAACTATTTTTAGGGCATCAATATTCTGTTGGAGGTGACGCTTCTTACTGAAGCCCATTTTCTTCAATCCATAAGGCGATGGTTCCGGTCAGTTCGGTACAAAGCAGATCATATTCTGCTGTATCTTCGAAATCATCTGTTAGTTCATAATTTTGAAAGACTGGGTTACAGATTGGAAACATTTTTAAGGCAAATGGTCGAAGTTCTTCATCTGCCATAATGGTGTCAAACTCATTGCAGACCACTTGAAAGATGGTCTTGAATTGCGAAAAATGCAGACCTTCAAAAAGAATATAGTTGACGATTTCGATACATTGATCTATGTTATTTCCTGCGAGAAATGCTGCTTCATAAGCATTTGCTGCCCACCGTGAGCGCAGTTCTATAAATTGGAAATCATTTGATTTTTCAGGGAAGCTGCTGTTCAATAGTTCCTGAAGTTTTAATTTGAAGTATGAGAGGTCTTTGGTTTGGTTGTTCATGATTGTATGAGTTTGTAATAATCACTATTAAAATTATACGAAAAAGAGGCAAGGGGAGGTGGGATGGCTTTAGTTCGATCTTAAAGGCTTCATATGTCTACTTGTAATATGTTAGACTTTATCTAATTGAAAATCAGTATCTAAGTCTTGGAGCAATATTTAATCGCTTTCATTAAAATTAATTAAAACATTATTTTTTATTGAATTCAAAATAAAAAGGGTAAATCATTTAATTTTTCGTAAAAATCACTGACTAGTGAAAAAACAATTAGATTATATAATTTTTAATCTCTAAATTTATAATGTCATTTATCTGAGGAAGAGTATTTTAATGAAGATGACTATGCCAGCAATATGTAGGACCAGGTATAACGAAATTTGTACCCGCGACATACAATGAAAAAGCAATAAAACATTTCGGCCAATTTATTAATACTATACAAGGGATAAACGGAAATCCTGCGGACTTCGGAACATTATATTTCGATGGTGGAGGTAATCCAACACCGAGAAATCATAAAAACATAAAAATTGATGCGTTGCTTCAACAGAGCAATAATATTGTAATTCTATCAAAGGTGCGAAACAATGGTGTACGCGGTACAAATGTAAAGTATGAGTACAGTGAGACTGTTAATGACGAGGTTTTTAATTACCATACGCAAAGAAGTACAATATCCTTGGAAAATAAGGTTACAACCGTATTTAAATGCGCTGTACCTACATCAGGTGATGATAATGGTAAATTTTTCCAAAAGCCACTAGAAGAACAAGTTGGAAATTCTGTACGAAATACCATAATTCATGAGTTCTCGCACAACTACCTACTTGACGAATACTCCAACTTAGTTGGGAATCTAAGCGATCAAAAGCATGATATTAAAAGAAATAATATTTTAGCCAAAGTAAAGGAATCCAATATTCAAGTTGGAAAAGAGCTAGAGACCTCCTCCCATTTCATTGATGGAAATAAAATAAGATGGAGGTGGCCACGCGTTAAAAAAGTTGGACTAGGCGAGATAAGTAAAGAAAATGATAATATTGATGTTACAAATTCAGGTAATTCATACACTTGCAGCGTAAAAACTAATGTTCTCAAGGCTAACGACACAAAGCTTGGATTTGACAAAACTGACAAAATATTACTGCGAAAACGTTTTTTGTTTGATAGCTCTGTTGACGATTATATAGTGGGAGAGTTATTGCCTATGTACGCGTAGAACCGCTTACTACAGCTAAAACATTAAAAGAAACCGTTAAGGGACAGGTGCATGATGCGTTGTGGATGCTGACCCAGCAATACCGCGTCGGTGAGTTTAAGGGAGAAGATGCGGGATCGCCTATGAAAGCACGGGTACAGACACAATCGACAAAAATCAACCGTTTTAAAAGCCGTTACGGTGAGGTAGAAGAATATCACGAGCAGGTTCCGCTGGAAGCCAAAGTGGAACGCCTGCCCCTAAGGGAAGACCTGGGCATGCGTATAGAACTGGGAAATATCTGGATCAAGCTTATGGTCAATGTATTTCCTGACGAAATTAAGGAGGTCGTACAGGTGTTCTTGGATGACTTTCCGATTGATCCGCTAGGTGACAATCCTGCTGAGAACAGTAATAAAACAGCGATACGCGTGCGAAACCTTGTAACCAAAAGGTCAATAGACGGCGTGAAACTTTATCATTACTTCAAAGAGGGAGGTTTGCCCGGAAATTTCGGTTTCCCAGATTTGGACGAGCAGGTAGAATCATTCATGCAATGGGTATCCAATACCTATTACACACCCGGAAACGAACAGGAAAACTCGTGGTCGGAAAGCGACCTTGAATACCAGTGTACGGTATCGGCACCCCTTACTGCTGTTCCCGGAAGCAACCAGAACGTTTTGGTTGCCGACCGTTACAAGCGGGGTGACCTTGACTGGTATTCTTTTGACCTGGACCCCAATATTGCCGCTAAGCTTGAAGAAACAGATTTCACGATAGACAATGCACAGGCGGTCCTACCGCCACAAACTTTCTCGTATATCCCATCCAACATTGAGTTTAAAGGGATGCCGACCGGAAAATGGTGGGAATTTGAAGACCGTAATACGGACCTTTCAAAAATGCTGACCCAAAAAAGTGATATTTCTAAAATGGTCGTTATGGAATTTGGACTGATCTATTCCAACGACTGGTTTATTATTCCAAATCCGGTACCAGACAGCACCATAACCGATGTTAGCGGATTAGTGGTTACTGACGTATTTGGAAAAAATTTCCTGATCGACCGCTCGGGAACCAACAACGAACAACAGTGGTACCGTTGGGATTTGTATAACATCAGCAAACGGAATTCCTATATAAGGGAGTCTTTCGGGAAGTTGCTTTCTATTCCTAGAATCAAAAACCGGATGGAAAGCGAACCTTTTGAAAAAGTAATGTTTTTGAGGGATGAAATGGCGAATATGATTTGGGGTGTGGAAGAAGTTGTACCTAACGAACTCTTTGGTGGTATGGACGGAAAAAATGCCTATCTGGAACTGCTGGATTACCTCGATGAAACTTTGCCAACACCACCCGATCCGCCGGGGTATATTTCCAACAGTGCCCTGCACCGTTTTAGGATTTCGAATTCTGTACCTGAAAACTGGATTCCGTTTATAGCTACCAAACAAGATACAAACCAACACGGTGGCAGGGATGTAATGGTACAGCGGGCGGCAATGCTTCGTTACGTGGATGACAATTATACCAATGAGGTCATCCGCCCAAGAACTGAGATACTGTCCATCGGTATTGCCGAAAACCAGCCTTATTTCATCAATGAAGAAATCGTTGGTCGTTCAGGTTTTGTGATAAGTTCCAATTTTCAAAGGGCACGTTGGTATGACGGAAAGGTATTTACATGGCTGGGCAGAACCGTCAAAGGCGGACGAGGTGAAGGAAACAGTGGACTGAAGTTTGATATTCTTGCCGATAAGGAATCTGACTTATAAAAAGATTATAGTATTTTCATAATTACAGTTTATTTTAATTGTTAAGTACAAAAAGAGATGCCAAATCTCTTTTTGTATTTTATTACTAAGTAATCATAACCATTATTTTAACCGTCTTGACTTAAATACAGAAAATTACTGTTAAACTTTGACATGGTCTGTTACTATGGCATAATTTTTTCTTTGTTTTTTCTTTTATTGATACATCAATAATTATATAACCTATCTAAATTTTAAAATTATGAACAGATATTTACTTTTTATTATGTTGATGCCTTTGTTAGGACTATGCCAGACCCAGATCGGGCAAAAAATAGAAGGCGATACAGGTACCGACGCATTTGGAAGAAGTGTCACTATATCCGCTGATGGAACAATTGTCGCAGTTGGAGCAGATCGTAATAATGGTAATGGATCTCTGGCTGGTCATGTGCGTGTTTATGAAAATGTTTCGGGAACGTGGACACAGGTTGGTGATGACATTGAAGGAACAACTTCGGGGGACAGCAGTGGCTATAGTATTGCACTATCAGATGATGGAAGTGTCATAGCTATAGGATCACCATTTAACACCAACACCAATGGTACTAATGCAGGTCACGTGCGTGTGTTTGAAAATATTGCGGGGACATGGACACAAATCGGCAATGCTATTGAAGGGCAAGCACAATGGGACAGAAATGGATGGAGTGTAGATCTGTCGTCAGATGGAACGGTAGTTGCCATTTCTGCTCCCCGTCAAAATGGAAACGGTCCGGAATCCGGACAGGTACGTGTTTTTGAAAATATTCAGGGAACATGGACACAAGTGGGTTCACCACTTGTAGGACTACAACCAAATGATAATTTTGGTACCAGTGTAGCTCTTTCTACAGATGGTAGTATAGTAGCTGTTGGAACCGTTCCGGAAAGTACAGCCGGAAGTCCCACTGGATATACTATAATTTATGAAAAAGTATCGGGTAGTTGGATACAAATAGGACAACCAATATATGGCACCGCTTCGGGTAATCAAAGTGGTCGTAGTGTTTCGCTTTCTTCAGATGGAAAGATTGTTGCTATTGGAGAACCAGGTTATGCTACAGGTGGTAATAGCGGGATCGGAAATGTTCGGATATTTGAAAATATATCGGGCACCTGGACACAGATAGGTTCGCGTATTATTGGTGAAGCTTCCGGTGATCATTGTGGAGTAAGTATTTCACTTTCTGCTGATGGGGGTATTATTGCCATTGGTGCTTTCGATAACGATGCTAACGGGCAAAATTCGGGTCATGTTCGTGTTTATCGAAATATTTCAAATACTTGGGTACAAGCAGGAAGTGATATTGATGGTGAGGAGGCACAAGATTATTTTGGAGGAAGTGTTTCACTATCCGGTAGTGGAGATAAATTAATAGTCGGTGCAACCACTTTATTTACTTCAACTACAAAAAAGGGATATGCTAAAGTGTACGATCTATCCGGAGTATTGTCTTCAGATAAGTTTTCACAAGTTAGTTTTACTATTTACCCCAATCCGGCAACAGAGATGGTTAATATTGAACTCCAAGATGGTGTGATCTTAGAAAGTGTTACCATCTACAACAACTTAGGACAGAAAATAAAAACCATCAACCAAAATACAGTTGATGTCAGTACCCTTGCTAAAGGACTCTACTTTCTCGAAGTAACCACAAATCAAAGCAAAGCCAGTAAAAAAGTTATCGTCGAGTAACTTCAATTAATATTATCAATTGTTTTATAAACCTAAATCTAAATTATGATTAAAAAATTATTATTTATGGCGTCTATGACGCTGTTACCGTTTTGTTCGTTTGCACAGGAAAGCG
>Ga0079224_100003017_pt1 | contig 20918 bp, 24 predicted proteins | sample Stecom2015_FD_80414 | JGI IMG/M metagenome (GOLD analysis project Ga0079224, IMG submission 80414) | Agricultural soil microbial communities from Utah to study Nitrogen management - Steer compost 2015 | ecosystem: Environmental > Terrestrial > Soil > Agricultural land | place: USA: Utah...
AAAGCCTGTATTAAAAGCCCGGGAAGTTTCGGCTGTCAAATCCCCAAACTGATTGGGATCCATAAAAATCTGCTGTACCTGTCCCTGTTGTTGGAGTCTTTTTATCCCTTCATTCACCAGATTGGCCCCGAACACGTAGTAGCCTGATGAAGCGTTGTTGAAATTCAGGAGCACCTGCCGGAAATCCGGTGCTTTAAAGCCTACCCCCACAGAAGCCTGCCAGCTCAATTTTTCAGTAATCTGATATTGACCTGAAATTTTGGGACTTAGCTGGGCGCCGTATTGGCTATGCACATCCGCCCTTATACCGGATACCAGGCTCCATCTGTCGGACGGGTTCCACTGGTGTTGGGCAAAAAGATACCCCGCATCAAAACGGTTGAGGTCATTATAACGGGTCGCCTCCACGGTTTCAATCAAATGCCCCGCCCCTGCGGTGACCAGTTGGTTGTCGGTCAATTGGTGGTCCACCTGAAGTTCAGTTCGATGGTAAAATTGCCGAAAATCCTCTGCCTCCAGCAGCTCCCCGTCTTCCCTAAATACCGTGGCGGACTCCGTATCAAAAAAAGAAGACATGGAACGCAGCGAAAAGGTCCAATGTTGCGAGGGCTTGAAGGTTATGGAAGGATTGACATTCAAGTCCTTCCGCCTGCCCGGCATGTCTGCCAGCGAGGGAGTGCCATTCCGGAGCACCTCCATGTAATTTTGTGAATCTTCATGGTAATGTTTTACAAACACTTTGGCATTCCATTTTTCGGAGATGGATTTTTCGATTTTCGTCTGAAAAGTGTTGGCCAGATAAGCGGAGGAAGTCAGTCCCGGCACCTCCGGATCAAGGTCGAATCCATCCGTCCGAAACCTGTTGTAATAGGCATAAATACTCCAGCCGTTTTTGCTTATTCCCAAATCGCCGATCAGGTCCAGCGTCTGATAGGTACGGTAGCGTGACTGAACCGAAGCGGTAATCCCCCGCTTGTTCGATTTGGTGATGATGTTGACCACGCCTGCCATGGCCTCACTGCCATAGATAGAACTGGACGGGCCTCTCAATATTTCTATTCTCTCAATATTGGAAACGCTAATCCTATCCAGGTCCAGGGTCCCTGCCGTACGGCCGATCAGGGGTTCGCCGTCCAATAAGATCAGGATGTAATCAGATGAAAGTCCCTGCATCTGAAGACCGGTTCCATGATTGGCGACTACCTGAAGGCCAGTCTGCTCCCTGAGGACTTCTGAAAGCCTTACGGCACCGGTTTCCTGGATTTTCTCCTGATCGATCACCGTTACAGGCATGGGAAGATCTTCCACGCTCCGGTTGGTTCGGGTAGCCGAAACCACGATCTCGGCCAGTTTGCCAATCCTTTCCTCCAAAATGATGGAAGGGTTCTCTATAGCATCTTTGACAGGCAGTTTTTTGACGTCATAGCCCATTGCCATGATCAGCAGGGTTTCTTCCTTATCCAGGCTGTCCGGGAGTTCGACTCCTCCCTCCGCATTCACCGGGATGAGGTTTTTATTCCCTACTTCCACATAGGCATGCAAAATGGGATTGCCTTTAATGTCCAGGACATAGATGGTCGGAAGTTCATCCATAGCAAGGGCATACGTAGCCCCCCAAAAGAAGAGTAAAACAGGAAAAGTAATCGAAGCAAATAGCCTGTTCATTTTTCAATAGATGATTGGTTCCCTGGCATTCTGCCATGGGCGAACAAAATGTTATAGACTGGCGACAAGTTCTCTCCAGGCCTCCCGTTGTGGGATCCCGGGCTTTCGGAGACCAAAAAGCTGGGCGACTATTTCCCCTTCCCTGTCAAACAACTCCAGGGCAGTGACCAAACCGTCAGCAGTGTTCTTATGGACTACCCACGCGGAATCTATCGTGTCCTCATTCAGGTGCATGTTGAAATCCGGGTCCAATACGTTGAGCCAGTTGTCCAGTTGTCTAATGGTGCGCACCTTGCCCTGGAAGATTTGGATATTGCCCCTGTTTCCCGCAAAGATCATGATGGGAAGTTTTTCGGAAGAAGCGACATCCAAAATCTTCCTGGCGGAAAGCCTGTCCACAGGATAGGCCCATTTTTCGCCGATGAGTTTGATAGCATCCAGCCGGTGAATGTTGTATTTTTTCAGCATGCCATGGAAGTCATGGGTGTCTTTCATATTTTCCCAATCCTGCGTAAAAGCCTCCCTGTCGACTTCCTTGGCATACTCGGGGCACTTGTAGGGGCTAACCTCGACCGGTTTGCGCTGGTCTTTGGCTTTGTATTTTTCCTTCAGTTCCTCATATACCTCCAGGTTGCTTTTTTCCTTCATGTAAATTTTCATGATCGCATCTCCTGCCTTGTCAAAAAACTGGAAGCTCTTTAGTACCCCCCGGCGTGATTCCTGTTCTACGGCAAACCCATAGGTCCAGGCCGAAAAAAATATCCGCTGTTCTATGGGGCCAATTACGGTGCCTACCTGAAAGGATGGACTGCCATGGATTTGTATTTTTTGGAAATTGCCCTGGTTTTCGAGTACGCAGCCTTCGCTCCTGGTCAGGGACATCACTTTCCCAAGCCGCTTGCAATCCCGGATAAACTCCGTCCAGTCGCCTTCCAGCAAAACGCTGCTGCTGCCCAACGTGGTGGCGAGCAGCTCTGCCTCCGAAACCTTTAGCGCGGCGGCAGCCTCGCGGATTCTCTTTTTGGGATAACTGATCCTAAATGCTTCCCAGGCGTCTCTAAGGCTTTCTTTGGTATAGGGTAAAGTAGTCGTTTGCATCATTGTCAAGCTTGTTTGATTTCGTGAGTAAATGGATTGGTCTGTTTTCGGCTGATGATGATTAATTGATCATTGTCCGGGTCTTTGGCTACTTTCACGGGATGATCAAATGTTTTTTCCAAATTTTCCGAGGTCAATACCGCGGCGGCTTCTCCCTGATGGCGGATGACCCCGTCCTTCAGCAAAGCTACCTTGTCGGCATAGGCTGCGGCAAGGTTGAGGTCATGTACAATGGCCAGTATTCCGATGTTCCTTTCCTTCAGCCTGGAGACAATTTGCAGCACATGATGCTGTTGGGCGATGTCCATGCTGGAGGTGGGTTCATCCAGCAACAAATACCTGGGGTAAGGTTTGATCTCCCAGATCTGAACCAGCACCCGTGCCAGTTGCACCCGCTGTTTTTCTCCTCCGGACAATTTTCCATATTGTTGGTCCCGGAGCTCCCAGGTATTGGTCTCCGTCATCACTTCCCGCAAAAGATCATCAGGGGAACTAATGGTCTGGCTCCCCAGCCCCAGTTCCACAACTTCAATGGCCTTAAAGGGAAAAGATAGGGAACAGTGTTGGGGCATCACCGCCCTTACCCTGGCCAAAGCCCTGGAAGAAAGCCCTCGGATAGGAAACCCGTTATACCGGATATCGCCCTTTTTACAACTGATCTCTCCACTCAATATCTTAAGCAGTGTAGACTTCCCCGCGCCATTGGGTCCCAGCACCGCCAACAGTTCCCCTGCCTGAAGCAAGACGTCCGCCTGGTCTACGATGGGTCTCTGCCGGATACAGAAATGGATGTTTTTTGCCTGTAACATTTAATTCGTTGTTTTCCTAATGTTTCTAATAAGCCAGATAAAGAAGGGACAGCCAATAACAGCCGTCAAAATTCCAATGGGCATTTCTGCAGGAGATACAATGGTCCTGGCAAGCAGATCGGCAATGGCCAATAGCAAGGCGCCCAATAAAAAGGAGGCCGGAAGCACCAGGCGGTGATCAGCACCGAATACCAGCCTGATCAGATGGGGAACAATCAATCCAACAAAACCGATGATGCCGGTCATCGACACCCCTACCCCAACCATCAATGCGCTGAAAAATAAAACTATGAATTTGACTTTTTGCACATTGATGCCTACGTGGAAGGCCTCCGCCTCACCCATAGCCAGGGCGTTCAAACCGCCGTATTGGGCAAGAATAATACCTGAAGGCAGTACGGCCAGAAGAAAAGCGATGCCCACCTTGTCCCAGCTGGCTCCTCCCACATCACCCAGGCTCCAGAAAGTGTAATTCCTGATGGCCGTGTCGTCTCCATAAAAGATCACGAGACCGATCAGCGCAGCGGCCAGCGCATTGATTGCCACCCCCGCCAGAATCAAGAGGGAAATATCTGTCTTTCCCTGCCCGCTGGCCAACTGGTATACAAGAAAAACACTTAACAAGCCCCCTAAAAATGCCATTATGGGCAATGTAAAAGCACCAAAAGTATCCGTAAACAAAGTCAAATGGCTGCCGAAAACAATAAAGATAACCGCAAACAAAGCAGCGCCGCTACTTACGCCTATGATGCCCGGCTCTACCAGGGGATTCCGGAACAGGCCTTGCAATGCCGCTCCCGCAATACCCAAAGCACCGCCTACAATCATAGAGAGCAAAATCCTGGGCACACGGATCTGCCATAGCACGTTGTACTGCTGTAGATTGTAACTCGCCTCCGCAAGACCGAGTTTGGAGAGAAGAATTTGGACGACGGTGTCAGCAGGGATATGGAAGGCCCCCTGGCTGAGGGCCAAAACCATGACAAGGAACAGGCCCAAACCAAGGCCCCCCAAAACCAGGGCATTGATATATAACTTTGATTTTCGCAGGCTGAGCGTTAACATTATTCTCCGTTTACGGCTTTGGCCAGTTCCAGGGCAGCCTCACCTACACGTGGGCCAAAACCGGAAATATAATTTCCGTCCATAGCGATAATGTTCCCTTTTTGATAAGCAGCTGTCTCCGTAATGCCCTTGATGTTGCCGACTCCCTCTATTCCTCCCAAAGTAGCCAAACCAGACTCAAAGAGTAGGAGGTATTCGGGATTCATATTGATCAAAGCTTCCGGACTCAGGGGAATAAAATCATCAAATCCCCGGGCAGTATTTTCCATTCCGGCCAGTTCAAACAAGGCATCAGCGAAAGTTTCCTCCCCTGCCAAAAAAACCGTTTCGGGGCCACGGGTCATGACGAACGCAATTTTTGCCCCGTCTGTATGCTTTGCTTTGTAAGCCCCGAGTTCCTCGATGTCCCTTTCCAACTCCTCCTTCATCCGTTCCCCCGCTTCCGGTGCCGACAAATACCGGCTCAGTTCTTCAATCAATTGATACGTCTCCTCCACCCTCATCGGCTTTGCAAATACCCTTACCTCCACCTGGGCAGACTTCAACTGCTCCACCACTTCGGGATTTAAATAATCCTTTTCGGCCAATACCACATCGGCGCCGATTGACAATATCCCCTCCGCCTTTATTTGGTTTCTATATCCTATCGACGGCAAATCCTGCATGGCTGCAGGATAGGTACTGGTAATATCCGTAGCAATAATCTGCCCGTCAAAACCCAGTCCGGCGACAATCTCTGTGATGGTTCCCCCTGCAGTGATGTACCGCGTTGCTTCGTCAGCCGTATTGTCCTGCTCCCGGGGTTGCTGACAGGATGACCCCAGCAGGGACAGCAAAAAGAGATATTTGAATTTCATTATTTAGATTATTTTTAAATAGATACGCAAATTTGTGCTTATTTAGATTAAATCCAAACAAAAACGATTTATAAAATTTATAGAGAAACCCAATTCGATAGCCAAACGTGAATTACTGCTTCCCCATAATTATTTACAGAGTATTTCTTACCTTTGCGCTCTTGAAAAAATATAAATGAATCTCACCCAGGAAATACAGAAAAGAAAGACTTTTGCCATTATTGCGCACCCTGATGCGGGCAAAACTACCTTGACGGAAAAGCTGCTCTTGTTCGGAGGAGCCATAAAAACCGCAGGGGCGGTGAAGTCAAATAAAATCGATACCCAGACCAGGTCGGATTGGATGGAAATCGAGAAACAGAGGGGAATTTCCGTGGCAACGTCCGTAATGGGTTTCGAGTACCGGGGACTCAAGATCAATTTGCTGGACACCCCGGGCCACCAGGATTTTGCTGAAGACACCTACCGTACCCTCACCGCCGTAGACTCTGTAATTTTGGTCATTGACTGCGTGAAGGGAGTGGAAATACAGACCGAAAAACTGATGGAAGTGTGCCGGATGAGGAATACCCCCGTGATTTGTTTTATCAATAAGCTGGACCGCGAAGGTAGGGATCCCTATGAGCTGTTGGATGAGGTGGAAGCAAAACTCAACATCAAAGTACGTCCGCTTTCCTGGCCGATTTCCATGGGCAAAACCTTTAAGGGCGTTTATAACCTGTATGGCAAGTCCCTTGATCTTTTTACGCCCTCACAAAGGAAAATCAACACGGAGAAAATATCCATTGCCGATCTGGATGATCCGCAACTGGACGAGTTGGTGGGCACAAACAACGCCAACCAACTGAGGGAAGATGTGGAATTGATTGAAGGCGTCTATCCGGAATTCGACCCGGCCGACTATTTGAAGGGTCAGGTGGCGCCGGTGTTCTTTGGGTCTGCCGTAAACAATTTTGGGGTACAGGAGATGCTGGATACCTTTATTGACATCGCGCCCATCCCCAGAAGCAGACAGACAGAGGAACGGGAAGTACGTCCCGACGAGAAAAAATTCAGCGGTTTTATTTTTAAGATCCATGCCAATATGGATCCTAACCATAGGAACAGGATCGCCTTCCTGAGGATTTGTTCGGGAAAATTTGAAAGGAACAAGCCCTACAACCATGTGCGCGGAACCAAGGCTTTACGTTTTTCCAACATCACTTCCTTTATGGCACAGGAAAAGGAGATTATTGATGAAGCCTATCCCGGTGACATTGTCGGACTGTTTGATACCGGCAACCTCCGTATCGGGGATACGCTGACGGACGGGGAAAACATCCATTTTAAAGGCATTCCTAGTTTTTCACCTGAAATTTTCAGGGAAGTGGTGAACAAGGACAGCATGAAATCCAAGCAACTGGAAAAAGGCCTGAAGCAGCTTATGGAAGAAGGTGTGGCACAGCTTTTCACCTTCGACATCGGCTCCAGAAAGGTAGTGGGCACCGTGGGCCAGTTGCAGTTTGAAGTGATCCAGTTCAGGTTGAAAAACGAGTACAACGCCACCGTGGAATTCTTGCCGATGAACCTGTACAAGGCTTGCTGGATCAGCAGCAAGGACAAAAAGCAACTGGATGAATTTGTCCGGTCAAAAAGCAGGCATATTGCGCGGGACAGGGAAGGGAAACTGGTCTTTATGGCTGAGACCAGAGCCTGGCTTCAAATGGTCCAGGACAATTATCCCGACATTGAATTCCATTTTACTTCCGAGTTCTAAAAAAAAGCATTTGTGGGTAGAGGTAAAGCGATTTAAATTTAAGAAGAGCGGCCTATTTCTATTATAAAGGTATTTTGTACCTCCGATTGTATAACTCAATCCCCACCATGTCAATATGCTCCAGTAATGACGGTTCTTGAATGCCGTGATAGTTCAACACATCAAACCTATAGGGCATGGCCGTTTCTTCGTTGAGGCGATAGCTGATTTGGCTTACGGTATTAAAATCCAATTTTTCCCCTTTAAGCGCAAGGTCTATATCGCTTCCATTTTTAAAATTGCCTTTGGCCCTGCTGCCAAAAATCAACGCTTGGTCAACCTTCGGCTCCTGGCTCAAAACAGCAACAATGGCTTCCATGTCCGGCTTATAAAGTCCCAGTTTATTTTTGATCCAATTTTTGCGTAAAGTCATGATGCAGGCCTTTCAGTATTGGGAAATACTTTTTCTTTATCAATTGTTCCATGTCTGTTGCCTTTTGTTCATTGTAGGTATGAACCGTCAAATTTCGGTCCTGTAACAAATCCATCCAAGCATGTCCGTTTTCTAAAATGTTGATTTCGAAAGCCTTCTTCAATGCGGCCCTAGGAGATTTTACGTCAATAAATCCTTGTTCCTCTAAGTAATCCTTCACCATATTCCAAGCCAATTCAAAACTCATTTCAAAAAACTGAATGATCCCCGCCTTTTGCACAATATCAGGATTGGGTATTTGCAAAGCCTGTTCTAAATAATCTAACGCCTTTGTATAATTTCGAAGACGTTGTTTCCAGCGGATGTCTTTTTTGTCCATTGATGGTGATTTTTTAGTCCCCAGTCACCTTTACATGTAGTGCTGCTTTTTTTCGCAATCGCATTGGTAAAGGTACGTTTAAATATTACCGTCTTAAATTGCTTTAGATTGCCGGTCTGCCACTTAGGCATGGCTTGTGGGATTATATATGGTATTTTGGTATATGGTATTTGGAATATATGAGAACACAGCAATCACCCTATCAACCAATCACCTATCCACTAAAGCTATTATCCAGGTGCTGGTCTTTGGCTTTGATATCTTCGAATTCCAGGAACTGTTCCCAGAATATTTCCGTGGGAAGTCCTGCCCTTAAAAACAACTTCTCCTTTTTCACCGGGTGTACGAAAACCAGATGAAACGCATGCAAATGAATGGAGCCGTCGGGGTTTGGCTTTTGAAAACCATACTTTACATCACCCCTGATGGGGCATCCCATAGAGGCTAACTGCACCCGGATTTGATGCGGCCTGCCGGTCACCGGCCTTACTTCCAAAAGCCAGTGGTCATTTAATTTGCCCATCCGCTTGTAGTTCAGCTCAGATTTCTGGCTGCCCGGCACCTCCCTTTCAAAGGCAGTCACCAGGTTTTTTTGCTCATCTTTCACCAGCCAATGCGTAAGTTTTCCGGCTTCCTCAGGAGGTCTCTTCTTTACGATGGCCCAGTAGACCTTGTGAACGGCTCTTTTACGAAAAAGCTCCATCATCCTTTCCAGGCCTTTGGAAGTCCGGGCGAATACCACAAGCCCGCTTACCGGCCGGTCTAGCCGGTGAATGGGATGCAAGAATACCTCTCCGGGTTTGTCGTACTTTTCGGCTATATATTCCTTACAGTAATCTGTGAGGGTCTTGTCGCCTGTCTTGTCTCCCTGTACCAGTACCCCGGCTGCCTTATTCACCACCAGAAGGTGATTATCTTCATATACTACTGAAAAATGCTTGTTCATGGTCTGAGAGATTTTAACAGCAAAGGTAGCCAAAAGGTCAAATATAGACTATCCCATATACCAAATACTACATACCATGTACACATCCCACATACCATATATCGTATATTATACCCCATACCTGGTACAAAATCTCCCATACCACTTTCCATCTTTGTACTTAATACTTTGTACATTGTACACTAATTCTTTTTTTGCATTACTTTATACCGTAAATGAACAGGGAGAAAAATCTGCTTCAACTCGAGGATACGGAGATGGTGTGGGATTTGGCCATCATCGGCGGAGGAGCGTCCGGCCTGGGAGTTGCTTTGGATGCCTTGTCAAGAGGTTTGAAAGTAGTACTTTTTGAAAAAGCGGATTTTGCCAAAGGCACCTCCAGCAGAAGTACCAAACTGGTGCATGGGGGAGTAAGGTATCTGGCGCAGGGAGACATAATGTTGGTAATGGAAGCCTTAAAAGAAAGAGGACTACTCCTGAAAAACGCGCCGCATTTGGTGCAGCAATAAGCTTTCATCATTCCTGTTTATTCCCTTTTTGACAAGTTGTTTTATTCTTTGGGCCTCAAAATCTATGATTGGATGGCCGGCAGGCTGAGGATTGGCAAATCAAGGTTTCTGTCAAGAAAGGACACCATCGCAAGGTTGCCCATGATCCAACAATCCGGCCTGCGCGGAGGGGTGATATATTACGACGGCCAATTTGACGATGCCCGCTTCGCCCTGGCTATAGCCAGAACCTGCGACAGCATGGGAGCCTGCATCTTAAACTACACAAAGGTAGTTAAACTGAACAAGGACGGGCAAGGAATTGTCAATGGCTTGACGGTCCGCAACCTGGTCCAGAAAAAATCCTACAAGATAAAGGCAAAAGCCGTGGTCAATGCCACCGGCGTGTTTGCGGACAAAATCCTTAAAATGGATGAACCCGATGCACCCAAAATGATCCAGCCCAGCCAGGGAATCCACCTGGTCCTGGATTCAGCTTTTTTGGGCGGGAATGATGCTTTAATGATCCCGAAAACATCCGACGGCAGGGTGCTGTTTGTGGTCCCCTGGTATGGAAAACTGGTGGTAGGCACCACGGATACCATCAGGGAAAAACCTAAACTGGAACCCCTACCCCTTCAAAAAGAAATAGATTTCGTACTGAATACCGCAGGAAATTATCTGGTCAAAAAACCAAAGCGGGCGGATATTTTGTCTGTTTTTGCCGGACTTCGGCCACTGGCCGCTCCGGAAGAGGGAAGTACAAAAACCAAAGAAATTTCAAGAAGCCATAAGGTGGTTATATCCAGCAGCCATCTGCTTACCCTCACCGGTGGCAAATGGACTACTTTTAGAAAAATGGGCGAAGATACCCTGGACCGTTTCTTTAAGCTGAAAGGGTTAAAACCGGTCCAGAGCAAATCAGCAGAAATCAAATTTTATGGATATACCCAAAATATCCCTGATGGGCATTTGAAGGTTTACGGGGAAGATGCTGAAAAAATTCGTTTATTGCTTCATGAATACCCTAAGCTGTCCAATAAATTACATCCGGATTATCCCTATACGGAGGCGGAGGTGATCTGGGCGGCACGGGAAGAAATGGCAGTGAAAATCGAGGATGTACTGTCCAGAAGGATCCGTCTGCTGATGCTGGACGCAGACGCCGCCATTCACGCGGCGCCCAGGGTAGCGGAATTGATGGCGCAGGAGTTGGGAAAGGACAGCGTATGGATCCGGAAAGAACTGGCTGATTTTAACAAAATGGCAAAAAAATACCTGATCAATTTACATACCCATGAATCACAATAACCAGTTTGTTCTCGCCCTGGATCAGGGAACCACCAGCTCCCGGGCCATATTGTTTGACAAAAAAGGGAAAATTCAGGCTGTTGCCCAAAAAGCTTTTGAACAGAAGTTTCCCCAGGCGGGATGGGTAGAGCATGATCCTGTTGAAATATGGACCTCACAGGCTTCCGTGGCCACGGAAGTACTCGCCAGGGTCAGTCTCAAGGCAAGCCAGATCGCGGCCATCGGCATCACCAACCAAAGGGAAACCACCATTCTCTGGGACCGGAACACCGGACAACCGCTGTATAATGCCATTGTCTGGCAGGACCGGAGAACCTCCGCCTACTGCAACCAGCTGAAGGCGCAAGGCTATTCCGAAATGGTCAGCAAAAAAACCGGGCTGATCATCGACGCTTATTTCTCGGCCACCAAAATAAAATGGATCCTGGACAATATACCAGGTGCCAGGGAAAAGGCTGAAAAAGGAGAGGTATGTTTTGGCACCGTGGACAGTTGGTTAATCTGGAAATTTTCCGGCGGGAAGGAACACCTCACCGACATCACCAATGCCAGCAGGACCATGCTGTTCAACATCCATGAGCAGAAATGGGATGACGAGCTACTTCGGCTTCTGGATATCCCCGCGGGAATATTGCCCGAGGTAAAGTCCAGCAGCGAAGTATACGGAACCACCTCCGGAGATATTTTTTCCGCCCAGGTGCCCATTGCCGGCATTGCGGGGGACCAGCAGGCAGCACTTTTTGGTCAAATGTGCCTTGAGCCGGGAATGGCAAAAACCACTTATGGTACCGGATGTTTTTTGGTCATGAACACGGGGAGTAAGCCGGTAAAGTCCAAAAACAAGTTGTTGACTACCATAGCCTGGCAGTTGGGGGAAGATATCACTTATGCTTTGGAAGGAAGCGTATTTATCGGAGGCGCAGCCATCCAATGGCTCAGGGACGGTTTGGAACTGTTCCGCAACGCCAAGGACAGCGAAGCCCTGGCCATGGAATTAGAGAGCAACGAGGGGGTGTATTTTGTGCCTGCCCTTACCGGACTGGGCGCCCCTTATTGGGACCAGGATGCCCGCGGAACGTTTTTTGGGATTACCCGGGGTACCACCAAGGCCCATTTTGCCCGGGCGGCGCTGGAATCCATCGCCTATCAGGTCCATGACGTGTTGAAGGCGATGGAAAGGGACAGTGGGGCAATGACCCGGGAGATGAAGGTAGACGGGGGTGCAGTGGAAAATAATTTTTTGATGCAGTTTCAGACGGACCTGGTACAGTGTGCAGTAAAAAGGCCAAAGATCACTGAAACCACCGCATTGGGCGCCGCCTACCTCGCAGGACTGGCGGTGGGATATTGGGAAGATATTGATGCTTTATACGAGCTCTCGGAAACTGAAAGAGTTTTTAAGCCGAAGATGGACCCGGAGCAGGTAAAGCAACAGCTTCATTATTGGCACAAAGCAGTGGAAAGAGCTAAAAACTGGATAGACTAAGCATGAACATTTTTGTAGCAGAATTTGTAGGCACTGCCTTATTGATTGCCATGGGTTCCGGGGTAGTCGCCAATGTGGTATTGAACAAGACCAAAGGCAACGAAGGCGGGTGGATGGTCATTACCACCGCATGGGCCCTGGGGGTGTTTATTGCGGTCGTGGTGGCAGGTCCATACAGCGGCGCGCACATCAACCCCGCCGTGAGTATCGGACTTGCCGTGGCGGGAGACTTCGAATGGGCACTGGTACCTTTCTACATCCTCGCCCAAACCCTGGGCGCTATGTTGGGATCCACCGTTGCCTGGTTGATCTACAAGGATCATTTTGATATTACCGAGGATCCGGGGTTAAAATTCGCACCTTTTGGAACCGTGCCGGCTATCCGCAACCTGCCCTCCAATCTTTTTTCCGAGATCATCGGGACATTTGTGCTGATCATCGTCATTCTCTATTCCACCGAACCCAGGATAGACGACGGCTCCGGCACGCCCATAGGACTCGGCTCGCTGGGCGCTTTGCCGGTGGCGTTTCTGGTGTGGGTAATCGGTTTGTCTCTGGGCGGAACAACAGGGTATGCCATTAATCCCGCAAGAGATTTGGGCCCTAGGATCATGCATCATCTGTTGCCCATCAAAGGCAAGGGAGGAAGTGACTGGGGCTACAGTTGGGTGCCGATTATGGGACCTGTTATCGGAGCCGCTTTGGCTGCCGGGCTTTATCTGTTGCTTGGCTCTGCCAGCATTCAATAATCCGTGGTAGATCTTCCTGCCATCAACGGTCGTATAGATGACAATACCGGAGGCTTATAGCCTTTAAACGCAAAGAGCGGACCCCGTGGAGTCCGCTCTTCTTTATATATTAGTTTGGAATTAATCTATTCCGTGGCCTTTTCCGCCAATACTACAATCCTATTGTCTTTCACTTCCACAACACCACCGTTGATGGTAAGGGATATTCTTCTGTCTCCGGTGGTAAATGAAACCACGCCTTCTGCCAGGGCAGAGACAATGGGCGCATGGTTTTTAAGCACCTGGAAAGAACCTTCAGCCCCCGGAAAACTGGCCTCAGTCACCTCTCCCTGAAAAACTTTTTTATCCGGAGTTATTATTTCTAAGAACATACACAAGTAGTTTTACGGCGGCTTCCCCAGAACTTGTTCGGGGGAAATTCATAGGATATTTATTTGACTTCTGCCAGCATTTTCTCTCCTTTGGCGATCGCATCCTCAATGCTTCCCACCAAATTGAATGCCGCTTCGGGAAGATGGTCCAGCTCCCCGTTCATAATCATATTGAAACCTTTGATGGTATCTTTGATATCGACCAAAACACCCTTCAGCCCCGTAAATTGCTCCGCAACATGAAACGGCTGCGACAAAAACCGCTGAATTCTTCTTGCCCTTGACACGACCAGCTTGTCCTCATCGGAAAGTTCTTCCATACCAAGAATGGCGATAATATCCTGAAGCTCCTTATATCGCTGTAAGATCTCCTTTACGTTGGTCGCACAGTTGTAGTGTTCCTCTCCGAGAATCTCCGGTGAAAGTATCCTTGAAGTAGAGTCGAGAGGATCCACCGCAGGGTAAATGCCAAGTTCGGCGATTTTACGGGAAAGTACCGTAGTGGCGTCCAAGTGCGCAAAGGTGGTAGCAGGAGCCGGGTCAGTTAAGTCATCAGCGGGAACATACACTGCCTGCACTGAGGTGATGGAGCCGTGCTTGGTGGAAGTAATCCTTTCCTGCATCACCCCCATCTCTGTGGCCAGTGTGGGCTGGTAACCCACCGCGGAAGGCATACGGCCCAGGAGCGCGGATACCTCAGAACCCGCCTGGGTAAAGCGGAAAATGTTGTCGATAAAGAACAGAATGTCCCTGCCGGCACCTTCTCCGTCCCCGTCCCGATAATATTCCGCCAAGGTGAGGCCTGTCAAGGCTACCCTTGCACGGGCTCCGGGAGGCTCGTTCATCTGTCCAAATACAAAGGTGGCTTTGGAATCTTCCAGGTCTTTGAGGTCCACCTTCGAAAGGTCCCACCCTCCTTCAGATTCCAGGGATTGCACGAAATCCTCCCCATAGGTAACAATTCCGGACTCGATCATCTCCCTCAAAAGATCATTTCCCTCACGGGTTCTTTCCCCTACCCCGGCAAATACGGACAGGCCTGAATATGCTTTTGCGATATTGTTGATAAGCTCCTGGATCGAAACGGTTTTACCCACACCAGCTCCTCCAAACAGACCGATTTTTCCTCCTTTGGCATAGGGTTCGATCAAGTCAATGACCTTGATGCCGGTATACAATATTTCGGTCGATGTGGAAAGGTCCTCAAATTTTGGAGCGGCCCTGTGAATGGGGAGCCGCCTCTCGCTCACCGGCTGTGGAAGTCCGTCAATGGCTTCGCCAACCACATTGAACAACCGGCCTTTGATGCCGTCTCCGGTGGGCACAGAAATCGGGGCTCCCAGGTCAGCGACCTCCATTCCCCTTACCATGCCTTCAGATGAGTCCATGGCAATTGTCCTTACCCTGTTTTCCCCTAAGTGTTGCTGCACTTCCAGGATAACATGCTGGTCATTGTCCTTTTTTACTTCAAGTGCATCCAGAATATTGGGTAATTTCCCCCCCTCAAACGACACATCCACCACGGGACCGATTACCTGAACTATCTTACCAGTATTCGCCATTTTTGTTGCTTATTGTGAAACCTCTAAATCGAGTGCAAAATTAACACATTAAGGTTAATACCAAAGGATGTTTTAAAATTTAATCCCAAGGAACGGATAATTTAGAAAAAACAACCGGGGTAATTGAAACAATCAAAAAATCCGTCTTGCCCTCAGCAGTCTTTGTGACCAATACCGGGAACGGATATTGTCTTCAGTGACGCCAAGAGAAGTAGAAGCATGGATAAATTGTACACTGCCCCGGCTTTTGGAGGTGACAATGCCTGCATGGGTGACCTTTCTTCGTCTTTTGCCCGTGGCGAAAAAAACCACATCCCCCTTTTCCAGATTATTTACAGAGACTTTTTTCCCTATTTTACTTTGTGCCTCGGTGGTCCTGGGCATGGTTATCCCCACACTTTTGAAGGAGTGGAACACCAGCGCGGAACAGTCCATTCCCGACCGGGTCGTACCCCCGTACCGGTAAGGGGTTCCGTGAAATGATTTGGCGGTTTGTACTACAAGGTTGATGTTTTGTGTCCGTATCTTACGCGTCGGGGAGCAGGAGGAGAAAACACTTAGCGAGAGCATCAAAACCAGGAAAAAAAGTGCTGGGGCATTAAAAATTCGAAAAAAACGGTGCATAAAGAGTCAAGGTTTTTTTTTCAATAATACGCATGATCCTAAATGAAACAAAATCCAGCACCTGTTAAATTTTCTCCAAAAGGATTTTCAATCCCTAAAAATAATTGCTAAAATTACCCATCATTTAAGAAAGATGCCTTATCACATACCCGTGAACAAAGGAGCAGCGTTGGTGAATCGTAAAGTAGCCTGACATAAAAATAAAATGGGATTATCCCCGTTATTTTTTTGTTCTAAGGCAGCATCCAAAAAAATGAGCCCATGCGTAAAGAAGATTTCCGGAATTTGTCCATGCACAAAAAAATCCACCTCCTGTACACGGAGGGGACGTTTGTGCTGGATATACGTTATTATACCTACAAAGTGAACCTGTACCTCCTGGGAAAAGATTTTATTGAGGTTTTTTATAACCACAAGCTGGACAAGATTGACAAAATTGATTTTTTGAACCGCCACCATTCACGGATGAAATTTTACCTGGACCAGATAAGCCTGGACGAGATGGCGTAGGGTAGCGAGTATTGGGTATTGAGTACTGGGTACTGAGATCGTTAGCAGACGACAGTCAACAGTCTACAGTTTGACAATTCCTCCACCTGACAAACCCCCGTTGTCGTTTTTTACGGTGCACAATTATCCAAAGCAAACAAGTTAAACCTTGCATTAACCAAAAAAATATTAAATTGGCCTTTATAACTTAAAAACAGTTAAGGCGTTTAATGATTTATTGAATATGAAAATTATTACCTATTTAATGATAGCCGGTCTTATTTTTTCCGGTATGCTGTATTCCTGCTCCCAAAAAACAGATAATCAGGAAGCGCTGAACGGCAATGAATACCTTATCCAAGCCAACCAAAAAGCGACAGATATTATGGTTCATGATATTTTTTCCCCTCCGGTAGCAAGCAGGGTATACGCCTACGCCTCTCTGGCAGCCTATGAAGTAGCTGCCCTGGCAGACCCGGAATTCAGCAGCCTGATGGGGCAGCTAAACGGATTCGAAGAAAAAACTTTTGATACTTCCAAAGAATGTCTGTACCCACTGGCTTCTCTGGCCGCCTATTATCAGGTGGCGGGCTCCATGATCTTTTCGGAATTGGACATGATTGACCACAGGGACAAAATGTACCAGTTCATTAAAGGAAAAGGCATTCCTCAAGATATCTTCCAAAACTCCCTGCTACTTGGCGAGGAAGTCGCCAAACATATTTTGGCCTATGCGTCAAAGGACAGTTACCACCAAAGCCGTTCCTACGAGCAATTTACCAGCAGTACCGACGCGGGTGCCTGGAAGCCCACCCCGCCGGTTTACCAGGCAGGTCTGGAACCCCATTGGGCAAAAATACGTCCCTTTGTGTTGGATTCCGCCTCACAGTTTGCCCCTGACAAACCATCCCCTTTTGATATTATACCCAAAAGCAACTTTTACAAAGAAGCGGAGGCCGTGATGCTGGCGACCAACCAGATCACCCCGGAGCAAAGGGAAATCGCTTTCTTTTGGGACTGCAACCCCTTTAAGATGAATATCACGGGCCATGTAATGTATGCCGAAAAGAAAATAACCCCCGGCGGACACTGGATGGGAATAGCCGGCATTGCCGCCAAGGCTAAAGAACTGGACTGGAAGGAAACCGCGGAAGTCTTTGCCATCACTTCCCTGGCAGTATTTGATGGATTTATATCCTGCTGGGATGAAAAGTACAGAAGTGTGCTCATCAGGCCTGAGACCTATATTAATGAGTATATGGATGAAAACTGGATGCCTTTGCTACAAACGCCTCCTTTCCCGGAATATACCTCCGGACACAGCGTCATCTCCACGGCCGCAGCCGTAGCTTTGACCGCCCTCATGGGTGATGAAGTGCATATTGTAGATTCCACGGAAGTGGTTTTTGGGCTGCCCATACGGGAGTTCGATTCCTTTGAGCAGGCGGCCGAGGAAGCCGCCATCAGCAGGTTTTATGGAGGCATCCATTATATGCCCGCCATAGAGAACGGCGCCGAACAGGGCCGAATGGTGGGAGAATGGATCATAAACTCGGTAAAAACCAGAAACCACCTGGCGGCAAAAACAGAGTAAAATGCTGGATGTACAGCATCGAACTGTAGCCTCCAAGTGCATTGGCGACTCGGGACACGACAAGCATTCTAGATAAAAAACTTCTTATCCCTGATATAATCCTCCACCGCGGGAGGCAGGAGGTACTTGACGGAATGCCCATGCTTTATCGCGTTACGGATAAAAGTTGCTGAGATGTCGATCATGGGCGCATCGACAAAGCGGATGTTTTTGTGGTTGACCCGGCGGTTTTCCCCCGGCCTCGGATACACATACAAGCCATATAGATCCAATAGGACCTCACTGTTTTTCCACTTATGGAAGTGGTTTAAGTTGTCCCCGCCGATCACCAGCTTGAATTCATGGTTGGGGTGCTTTTCTCCGATATAGGTGAACGTGTCAATAGTATAACTGGGCCGGGGCAAGTGAAACTCGATATCGCAGGCCTTGAAATGGTAATGGTCCCATATGGCCAGTTCCACCATTTTAAACCGGTCGAACTCATGCAAGAGGGTACTTTTTTTCTTAAAGGGGCTGTGGGGACTCACTACAAACCAGACCTCATCCAAATCAGTCTGGTCCTGCATGATATTGGCGATGATGAGGTGCCCAATATGGATGGGGTTAAAGGATCCAAAAAAAAGTCCGACTTTCAAAATTTATTCTTTTTCCAAAAATTCCTTCACCAAACGTTCCGCTTCTTCGAAGGACCGTTCAATATGGTCATTGACCAGGACAGCATCGAATTTGTCCTCAAAAGTCATTTCAAATTTTGCCTTGAACAGCCTGCTTGAGAGGCTTTCGGGAGATTCCGTGCCTCTTTTTCTCAGCCTCTTGGTAAGCACATCCAGGGAGGGGACCTTCACGAATACGGCAAGTGCCCTTTCGCCGAAATATTTCTTTAGATTCAAGCCTCCTTTGACGTCCACATCGAAGATGACGTGCTTTCCCTCATCCCAAATCCGCTGGACTTCCTCTTTGAGGGTACCGTAAAAATTCCCGGCGTAAACCTCTTCCCACTCCACAAAATCATCCTGATCTATCTTCCGTTTAAATTCTTCAGGAGTCAAAAAATAATAGTCTTTTCCGTTTTCCTCTGCCCTACCCCTTTTATCTCTCGTACAGGCGGAAATTGAAAATCCCAATTGGGGGTTATTTTGTACCAAATGTTTAACAATAGTGGTTTTTCCGGATCCCGAAGGCGCCGAAAAAATAATTGCTTTTCCAGAAGACATATGGTGGGATTATCTGATCTCTTCGATTTTTTGCCGGATGCTGGCTGCCAGTTCCTCAGGGACCGGCTGCATGGTGCATTTGGTCTTCACCAATTCCCGGATGGCCTGTTCCAGATGATAATACTCGAAACAGGGCTGGCATTTGGCCAGTTTCTCATTAAGTACCTGTTTGGAATCCAGTCCGTTTTCCCCATCCAAAATACTTTCCAACAACTGGAAGCACTTGGTCTCGTCTCCGCAGCTCAACTTCCTGTCCCCGGATGATTTTAAATTTTCCATCATAACAATTTGCGAATTATACAGATTTTAATCTTCCTCTGTGTCATATCCCATGTTTTGTGCGTATGAGCGTAATTTTTCTTTCAACAGGTTTCTGGCCCTATGCAACCTTGACCTTACGGTCCCAATGGGTATATCCAGGATTTTGGCCATTTCCTCATAGGTGAAACCCTCCAGGTCACATAAAATGATCACGGTCCTGAAATCGACGGCCAGACTGTTCAAAGCGTTTGAAATTTCGTCTCCAATCAGGTCCTTTACCGCGTCCACCCTCAGATCGGATGTGATACTATAATCAACACTTTCGGAGTTATAATAAGTTTCAACTTCCTGATAATCTACTTTGGTTGGCTGCTTACTTTTTTTCCGGTATTCATTGATAAAGCTGTTTTTTAGTATCCTAAACAGCCAGGCTTTGGCATTGGTCCCCTTCTCGAAAGAATTGATAAACCTGTACGCTTTCAGGTAGGTGTCCTGTACCAAATCTTTTGCGTCGTCTTCATCAAAGGTGAGTCTGAACGCAAAATTGTACATGGAGTCTATGTGAGGCATAAACTCATTATCAAATATGCTATTCTTATCCCTGTCGGAATATTTTTTTCTTTGTACCTCAGACATAGTTCAAAATTACTAAATACGCTTAATTAATAACTACTTTTCTGAAATAAAGTCAATGGATTTGCCTTATTTTGGACTTCCAAAAACGGCTTTTGTCCTATCAGAAGCACAAATTTATCGAATCCAATGTAATGCTTGCCATCCGTATACTTTCCCGTCTGCCCCTGCGCGTCTTATACCTCTTCTCGGATTTTTTATATCTCATTGTTTGCCATGTGATCAAATACCGCGCGGATGTTGTGGACAAGAATCTCGCCTACGCATTCCCCCGCAAGACCGCGGCCGAAAGGCGCACAATCAAAAAAAAGTTTTACAGGAACTTTACAGATTCGCTTGCCGAAACCATCAAATTAATGACCATCAGCGAAAGAGAGCTGGCCCGGAGGATCAAAATAGACAATCTGCACCTTGTGCTGGAAAGCCTTGACAAAGGGCAAACGGTCATTGGCCTGACCGCCCACTTCTTCAACTGGGAAGCCCATTTAGTGGCTATTATGGCCCATGTACGGAACCGGTGCGACCTTGTATATCTTAAAATCAAAAATCCTTTTTTTGATAAGCTGATGCGGGAAATCAGGGGAAGGTTCGGCGGGCAACTGGTGGAGCGAAACCAGTTCCGCAAAAATTTCCTAAAAAGAAGGAACACGCCCAGACTGATTGTACTGGCTGCCGACCAACGCCCACAACAGGCCGCACAGCGCTACTGGAAATCTTTTATGAACCGGGAGGCCGCATTTTTTGAAGGGGCGGAAAAACTGGCAAAGAAATTTAACCACCGCGTCGTATACGCCCAGGTACGAAAGCCGAAGCGGGGGCATTACGTTTTCACCTATGAAATCCTGGAAGACGCACCGGATTACGGACCACCACACAGCATTACCGACAGTTTTATAAAACGCACCGAAAGCAACATTCATCTGGAGCCTTCCCTTTACCTGTGGTCACACAACCGCTGGAGAAATTCCCCCACCCATCCGACAGAATAATTAAGCAAGCTGCCTCAGGCCCAGGCATAAGCCGCCCGTAACCATTGGTATTTTGGGAGACAGTGGACGTTATCCAACTAGACTGCTCCGCGGAGAGTATTACCAGACGCTTAGCTAAGCTTAAATAGCTTTAGCATTTGGTATAGCGTCGTCCGGTGAA
>Ga0079224_100003018_pt1 | contig 20914 bp, 21 predicted proteins | sample Stecom2015_FD_80414 | JGI IMG/M metagenome (GOLD analysis project Ga0079224, IMG submission 80414) | Agricultural soil microbial communities from Utah to study Nitrogen management - Steer compost 2015 | ecosystem: Environmental > Terrestrial > Soil > Agricultural land | place: USA: Utah...
AAGAATGGTCGGCCAGATCAGCCACAAACGTTCGTTCGGATCCAGGAACAGGACACAGTTGGTATCGGGGAATCCCGGGACATCCTCCATGAGGAAAGGTTCGGTCCACTCAGAAGTACCTGAAGGTTTCCGCGAACCGAGAAGCGCGACGTCATCTGCGGTTCGTTCTCCCGACCCGTGAAACCAGACCACCAGGAGATCCCTGTTTGGAAGCTCTACAATGCTGGATGAGTGATTGTGCCAGTGTTCGAGCGGGAAGATCAGTTCTGATTCGAAGAAGGGGGCATCCTTCGAGGCGGAGGGGAAAATTCCCCGTACAAGGAGTAAGCTCAGAGTGATGGCAAGTATTCCGAGAAGAAGTTTCCTCATCGCGTGTGTCTGGCCTTTTGGAGCTTAGCCTATCTCTCGAAAGCCGTCCATCTTCGCGCTCCAGACTAAAAACGACGCGCGCCAAGAGCCTGGACAGGTGGCCGGGACAAACCTATCGGAGCACTCAAGTTTGGAGGCAGTGTTTATCCCCACTGCTTGTAGTTTTCGAACTTCCCATCCCGTGCAAGAACTCGGGTCCGCTCGAGAAGCGAAGCGAGCTCCTCTTTCTCAAATGGCGCAAAGGAGGTAGCCACCTCAATCGCCTGGTCCAGCGTTGCCATGGAAATGATTCCAGTAATCACTGTCGAGACCGGCAGATTCATTGCATAGCGGAGGCACTCCCTCGCGTCGACAACCTTTGATTCCAGGATGACGCCTGTCCGAGATCCTCCTCCGAGAGGCTTCATCCCGATGGCTCCGATATGGCGTTCTCGCAACACGGGCAGGACCTGGTTCTCAAAACTTCGATAATGCGCGTCCATCACATTGAGAGGCATCTGCACTGTATCGAATGGAAAGTCCCGTTTCAGCATCTCGAGGTGGATCTCCGGGTCTCGATGGCCGGTAAAGCCGACGTACCGGACTTTGCCTGATTCTTTTGCTTTCACTAAAGCCTCGACCGCACTGTCAGCTTGAAAAGCCTTCTCTGGATGATCTCTTTGAATGACCTCGTGAATCTGCCAGAGGTCAAGATAGTCGGTACGAAGCCGCTTCAGGCTCTCGTCGAGCATTCGAAGAGCGGCGGAAGCCGACCAGCCCTGACTGTGACAACAGAATTTGGTCATCAAGAAGACCTTCTCGCGTTTCCCCGGAGAAGCAAGGGCGCGGCCCATCCGCTCTTCACTCTGACCCTTGTTGTAATCCCACGAGTTATCGAAAAAGTTGATTCCGGCATCGATGGCGGCGTGCATGATTCGAGTGGCTTCTTTTTCTTCCACATGCTGGTAACCGATGTGGGCACCACCAATGCCGACCAGAGAAACCCGTTCTCCTGTTTTGCCGAGAGGACGATAAGGCATCTCACCACGGGCAGCTTGGATCCACGACGGGGCCGCTGCGATGGAGGATAGAGAAAAAGGGACGGCGACAAGACTTCCGGCCGCTGCTTTGAGAAAAGTACGACGATCAGAGTTTCGGGCAGGAGACATGCAAATGATTGTATTGCATGAGATGAGTGTTGAGAAGTCTGTTCAGCAGATTCGAGCCGACCGGAGTGTCATTGTCTGGAAAAATAAAGATACAGCCAGACCGTTACTGCAAACATCAAAATGAAGATCGAACCGGGCACCAGAATGCCCCAGAAGAAACTCATTTCCATTGTTCTACTTTTTCCCTTCCTGCGAATCCTCTCTTTTCCGGCGGCGGTACCCCAAGTAGGCAAATATCATTCCCGCAAAGGAAGCGATATATGCCACAGTCATTCCGATAACGACGGCCCAACCCTGTTCCATTCATTCTTCCTTCCACTTCATAAGTCGGTCGAGTTCTTTCAGATATTCCTTTTGCTTGGATTCATACTCGATCGAGAGGGTTTGTAGCTTGGGATCGATAATCCAATACATGATAAGGGCACAGAGCAGCCCTATCCCTACCGTCAAAAACCCCCAGAGGGGGAGAAGAAAGCACAGACCCGCGCCGATCGTCAAAAACAGATAGGAAAGAGAAGAAAAGATCATCGCCAGATAATCTTCCCTGGTCCACTCGTCAGCCTCGTGCGGTGTCCACTCTCGTTGAATCTTCATTGATCTGCCTTTCTATTGTAATTTTCTTTCCACATCTAAGGTGACCTTTTCAATTAGACCCCGACGTTCCGCTTCACGCCTGACCGGTCCCCAGAAACCGATGGGACGAGATTGGACGTAGTAGCGTACAAGATGGTCCATGTCGTCAGGTTCGGTAAGATAGGTAATCGGCAGATATACAAGGAGGCCCAAGAGCATCAAGAGCCAGAACTGGAGGTAATCTGGCAGTCGAGGCAGCCAACCGAAGGCAGGCAAAACCCACACCACCAGCCAGCTTAACCCGAGATTCGCGATCCAGGAAGACAGGTAACCCCAACTATTGAAGCGCCACCAGATAACTTGCAGAATATTGGGTAGCCACACCCCCGCGGCCATGATCCAGAGAGCAAAAATGAGCCATTGCGTGATCTCTTCCATCATAGAGCCGTACAGAAAGGAGCCTAGGAGGAGGACCACCGTCGAAGCCCGTCCCATCCAGATGAGCTTTTTGTCGCTCGCATGTGGATTGACGTAATGATGATAAAGATCGCGAGTGAGGTAGAGAGCTCCTAGATTGAGCAATGAGGAGATGGTAGACAGGTGAATGGCAACCACAGCGGCAAAGAAGAAGCCTATCATTCCGGCCGGCAGGTTCTCAAAAGCGATCAAGAACCAGGCCATTTCGTATTCCGAGGTCCTGGTCATGTCTGGAAAGAGAACGAAGAACCCAATGATTGAGGCGGCCCAGAGAGAATTACGAACCAGAACAAGAGCGGTGCCGACCCAGATGCTGTACGACGCGTCGCGAACGGTGCGGGCTGACTGTATACGTTGAGCCTCAACGTACCAGTCAATGGTCGTACCCATCCCGAAACCGCCCAGCAGGGCGATAAAAAGCATCGTAATGAACCAGGCTACCGGGAAATCACCTTCAAAAAAGCCGGTGAAGGCGAATGGATTAAGTCTCCATTCCTGATCCATAGCGGCCAGCCGCTCCACAATTCCCGAGGGTCCACCTGCCACATAAATCCCCCACACGGAAACAATCACAATGGCAATGACGGCGATGATACTTTGTTGAAAGTCGGCCATCACAACGCCCCAGTAGCCGGCCGCCAGAACATAAATGGCGGTGATCGATGAGAAGAGCACCATGCCGACCCAGGTATCCCATCCAAAGGCATACTGACATACCTTTCCCATCGCAATACCTACCCAGCCCATGATGAACATATTCATGAATACCTGCCAGCCGGCCATCCAGCCGCGCAGCAGCTCACTCCCCAATCCACTGAAGCGAAGGGTTTGCCATTCGGCCTGGCTGTAGGCGAGCGAGCGGCGGAAGATGCGCGTTGAGACGAAAGCGCTGATGGCACACCAGGCAGAGAAAAAGGTGTACCAAATACCAGCCATCCCGTACCGATAGATGACCCCGGATACCCACATAGGCGTGTCGGTTGCGGTATGCGTGGCATACACCGAAGCGGCAGGAAGCCACCATGGCAAACCTCGGCCTGCCAGAAAAAAGTCTGATTCGGATCGCTTGCCCAGACGATAGAAAAGAATTCCACACAGGATCATCAAGGCAAGAAAGAGACCCAACCACAACCAGTCGAGAAAAGTGAAAACAACCATCGCTTCAAAGTTCTCCTGATACCTGACTCCATTGTCGGACGTTTTCCAGAAGTACGCCGTCCTCCGGCCGTCTCACCAAAATCTGGTCCAACAGTAAGTATCATGTTGCAGACTTTATCGCCACCTGTGCCGGGCAAATATGTTGGCAGCCACCAACTCCAGGGTTAGATTCCCTCATTTCGAGTGTTAGACTGAAAGTAGCAGTATCTTCGAGTTAAGAGATCAGGTTTTTAAGCAATTCATGGTAAAGAAGGAGTTTCCCATGGCTACATGCGAAGTTTGTGGAAATGACTATGACAAGGCATTCGAGGTCGTAATGCAGGGTAAGAGTCACACCTTCGACAGCTTCGAGTGTGCCGTCCATGCCTTGGCTCCGAAATGTGAACATTGTGGAATTCGAGTTCTCGGCCACGGCGTCGAGGCGAATGGTTCGATTTTTTGTTGTGCACACTGTGCCAGTCAAGCGGGTGTAAGAGGTTTGCAGGATCGAACTTGATACGGTTAAGTCGCTGGAAAAGAGTATAAGAGTTGAGAACGCTCCTGGAGCTGTTGCAGCGTTTCCCTCAGTTGGGCGATCGCGAAGCGCTCCGCTACTACAACGGCTACCGCACATGGACTCTCAGCTACGGCGAGCTTTACCGACAGATTGGCAGGCTCGCCGGTCAACTGAAAGAAGAGGGAATTAGAAAGGGCGATCTGCTTCTCCTCTGGGGTGAGAATGCACCCGAGTGGGTCATCGCGTTCTGGTCCTGCGTCGTTCGCGGTGCCGTCATAGTGCCGCTCGACGCTGCGTTCTCCTGGAAGTTCGTTCATAAAATTCAAGAAAAGACCGGCGCCACCTTTTTGATCCATGGCCGGGACGTGGACGCTTCTGCGGCTGCATTGCCGAAACTGGCTTTTGACGACATTAACCGCACATTAGACGACGACGCTTGCCACCTCGAATGGGACGCGGAGGACGCTTCGCCCGACGACATTGTACAAATTGTTTATACGTCAGGGACGACGGGCGAGCCGAGAGGAGTCGTTCATCGTCATCGGAATCTTTGTGCCAATCTTCGCCCCTTCGACGAGGAAATTCGCAAGTACCTCAAATTTGCCAGACCCTTCCAGCCTATCCGGATTCTGGACATGTTGCCCTTGAGCCATATGTTTGGCCAGTCGCTGGGCCTTTTTATCCCGGTGTTCCTGGAAGGAGCTGCCGTCTTCACGGGACAGCTGCATCCGTCGGCCGTGGTTGAAACAATCCGGCGAGAGAGGGTGTCCGTCCTGGTTGCGGTTCCGCGGCTGGTTGAGCAGTTGAGATCCTATATGGAGAGGATCGGAGTGCCGGCGGCCAGAGTGCGCACGCGTGGATGGATCAGCATCATCGAGAAATGGTGGCGCTTTAGAAAGGTACATTCCAGACTGGGATGGAAATTTTGGGCTTTCGTCGTCGGTGGCGCACAGCTTCCGTCTGAAACGGAAGAATTTTGGGAACGACTAGGTTTTGCCGTTATCACCGGCTATGGTCTTACCGAGGCCAGTCCGGTCGTGGCGGTGAATCATCCTTTTCAGCGGAGACGAGGTTCAATCGGCAAAGTCCTTGCAGGTCAGGAAGTCCGAATTGCTCCAGACGGAGAGATTCTCGTCCGCGGAGAAAGTATCGCTTCGGAATATTTCGGAGAAACACCTGAGCCGGATCAAAGCGAGTGGCTCCATACCGGGGACATCGGACAGGTTGACGAAGAAGGGAATCTCCGCTTTAAGGGGCGTAAGAAGGACGTCATCGTTACCGCGGAGGGACTGAATGTCTATCCAGAAGATGTTGAAGCGGTGCTGAACAGCCTTCCAGGGATTCGAGAAGCGGTCGTTGTCCCGCAAACCTCGAACGGTATCGAACACATTCATGCAGTACTCCTTCTGGATGAAGCAGACGCTGAAGTCGAAAAGCTAATTCACCGCGCCAATCAACAACTGGAAACCCATCAGAGAATCCGGAGCTGGTCGATCTGGGATCAAGAGGACTTTCCCCGTACACCGTCTACACAGAAGGTCAAACGCCGAGAAGTTGCCGCCGCTCTGGCGGGCGCTGAGCCACCGTCCGCAGGGGATGAAAGTGGAAAGACTCGCCTGGATCAGCTGTTGAGTGAATTTTGCGGGGTTGTGGGTGAGCTCGATGATAGGGCCCGGCTGGCCGAAGATCTGGGGTTGAGTTCACTGGATCGAATTGAGCTTCTGGCCCGACTCGAATCAAGTTATTCCATTGGCCTAGACGAGGAAGAGTTCAACGATGTTGGGACTGTCGGGGAACTACGCGCCTTGCTGGCGGGCGGTCAACCGACACCAGAGGGCGCTCCGGCAACAGGGTGGCAGGAGGATCCAGAGCCGGGTAGGAAGATTCCGCTTTCCAGAGAAGATGACGCGTCGAAAAGACGTCCAATCCGGATGCCTCGCTGGAATCGAAGCTGGCCCGCCAGAGCCATCCGTCAAACCTTTCAGCGGCTGGTGGTTTTTCCATTATTTCATCGCTACATACCTTTGACGGTCAAGGGTTCTGAAATCCTAGTCGATTTAAAGCCGCCGGTACTCTTTGCGGCGAATCATGAAAGTCATCTCGACACAATCGCGTTGTTGGCTGCTTTACCGGTCGAGTGGCGGAATCGAATCGCACCTGCCATGGGGACGCATCACTTTCGCCCATTTTTCCTGGGAAGTGACTATTCGTTCGGGCAACGTGTCAGCTCGGCCATTCAGTATTATCTCGCCTGTCTTCTGGTCAATGCCTATCCGCTCCCACAAGCAATGGGATCGGTCCGCGAGACGCTGAAGTACACCGGAGAGCTGGTTGAGGCCGGTTACTGCCCCCTGGTTTTCCCGGAGGGAGAAAGGACCCCGGACGGAACCATGCGTCCCTTCAAACCTGGAATTGGACTAATGGCGGTGCGGCTCCAATTAGAGGTTGTTCCAGTTTACCTGGACGGATTGTTTGAAGTGCTATCGCTGCATGAGCGCTGGCCGAAGATCCACCCGGTGCTGGTGAAGTTTGGCAAGCCGTTGCGGCCATCGTCGACGGACGAATACGATCAAGTGGCGTCGAAGCTACAGAGGCTTATCGAGGAGCTTGCCAGAGAGGAAACGCTGTCCTGACAGATTGGTTCTGTCACTGTCCTTCTTCACATTCTTTCAACCGAGACGCTATCTGTTCGGGATCCAGAACTCCTGTTGGAGCGATGAAAACGAGGACCGAGTCTCTCTTGTCCAGCTCTTCCAGGTCCCAGCGTCCTCGTGTCCAGTTGAGAAGGTAGGACGTCGAATTTATATCAATGAAACCTTTTATCCGGTAGATTTTATCATCAAGTTCCTCAAGAAAACGTTCAAGGCATTCCCGTTTTAGGGGTCTTTGCGGACGGTAATTAAATGATTCTACGTCCAGGTCATGCCAGTGCTGCTCTGGATGCCGTTTTAGTGTTGCCCTGGAAGTCAGCGAATAGATGAGCTCATTAGTGACCTGGCACCTGTTCGTTTCTACGATCGGGCTCGTATCATTCAGACGGCGAATGCGGGATTTAAGTCGATCTGTATCGGTGGGCGTGACGAGATCGATCTTGTTGAGGAGGATTAGGTCGGCCACTTCGATTTGAGACCGAAGAGTGTGTCCCCAGTCCTGATACTGGAGCAGGCCATCGGCGTCGAGAATGGTCACAACACCTTCCAGTCTCACCCCGTCCAGTTCCTCCTGAATGCTCGCGACCAAGGAATCGGGTTCGGCCAATCCGGTAGTTTCGACAAGTATCCGTTTGACGTCGACCATGGTGATAAGCTCTTCGATGGCTTCTTCGAACTCGCCGCGCAGTCCGCAGCAAACGCAACCGCCCCCTAGCTCCGCTAAACGGATGTTTCTCCCTTCCACCACTTCAGCATCGATGGCGATATCTCCAAATTCATTGATGACGAGCGCCAGAGGTTGTTCAGCCTGCTGGAGAAGGTGGCGAAGAAGTGTGGTCTTGCCGCTGCCCAGCGGGCCGGTAATAAGGGTGACCGGAATCATCTCAGCAGCCATACTTGATCAAAGATTGTGATAGTCGGACGGAAGAGTCCGAGATCCATTCCTTGATAACCAGTATAGATTGATTATAGGTTGAACGCTGGGGTGAACGGAGTGGTCCCGCCTGTGGTGCTCCGCTCGTGGAGAGCGAGCGGGGCACAAAGTGGAGCGGCATGTTTGAGTGTTCAAAGCAGGCGTTCAGTCTTTCCAACTAAGGGAGAGATACCCTTCGTCATTGAGCGTGACATCGGTTTGCCACTCCTTACCGGTACGCCTGAGTAGGTCCAGGAGCCAGTTTGTCTCTTCCTCAGTGGCACGCTTCACTTGCAAACGCTTCATTCGCGTCGGCGCCATCAACAGACTAATCAGTTTTCCAGTCGCAGAGTCGAGTTCCGGAAAATACATCAGTGTGAGTTCGCTCCGATATTCTTCGTAGCCACTGATTCCCTCGTAATCATTGATAAAATCCCCGCAGCCGTAAAGAATCAAACGTCCCCGGTGAACTTCGATGCCTTTCGGGTGATGTGAAGAATGCCCATGAACCAGGTCAATGCCGGCTTCATCGATCAATGCATGGGCGAAGTTCCGGTGCCGCCTGGGGACCACATGCCCCCAGTTCCCGCCCCAGTGAATCGAAGCGATTGCGATGTCTCCGGGCCGCTTTATCGCGTCAACACTGCGCCGGATAAAGCGCAAGCTCCTGCTTTCTGATAGCGAATTAACTCGAAACACGCCGGGTCGATCGATGTCGGCCTCCCACTCTGCAGGGATGCCACTGGACTCCATCCCGAGGCTGAACACAAAAACTCGGCTACCCGTCCTGCTTTTCAGAATCCCAGGCCTTCTTGCTTCTCTGAGGCTCCCACCGGCTCCGGCGAATTGAATTCCCAGCCTCTCGAGTGTTTGTACCGTTTCCTCAAGGCCTGGATAACTCCAATCCAGTACATGGTTATTGGCAAGCGAACAGAAGTCGATCCCTCCTGCAGTTAAACAGGGGCCGTTATCAGGATTCATCTTGTAGTTGATCCCTTTGGCCGGCCAGTATTCCTTACTGGAGGTGATTGCGGTTTCTAGATTGATAATACGAAATTGCGGTCTTACTTGATGAAAGATCTCCAGGGCATCTCCCCAGATGTAAGAGAAGGGGACTGGCTTTGGGATGGGGCCGTTCACTTCTTCCGCTAATTGAACATAAAGAAGGGCCGAAGAGCTGGCTCGCTCATAGATACGGGGATCGCCCGGGTGGGGAAGGATCTGGTCGATTCCTCTACCCGTCATTACGTCTCCGCAGAGGAAAAGACGAATAGGGTCGCTTTTCTCAATCACTGAATTTAATTCTCAGCCAGCCTCAAACCTTGATCAAGCAATCAGTGACGCTCAGCGCCGGCAGGGAAGAGGAGTCGCACGACATTCAAAGTACCGGCAATCACTTCGAGACCCGATTGTGAAAGATTATCTGTCGACTTTTCCCTGAACACTTGCTGCTCAGCCGCATGCGTGAGCCTTACAGCCTGTGCTTTGATTGTTGCGCAGCTTTCACTGGAGAGCCAAACAGAAGGAGACCAGCGACAAAGGCTATCAACCCAAAATTGCAAGGAATGCTTGAATAGTTGATCGACATCTAGCTGTGGAAAAATATTTTTTCTCAAAAACTCGAAGATGGCAATTTCAAGCAGATTACGGCACGAAAGGAGGGCAAGGTCGTAAAGCTTGCGGTCACAACAGAATTGAATACGCCGGACCAACCTTTGGACACTGGGTGGAAAGCTTTCCAGACGGTCAGTTAGAGGCAGTGGCGCTGATACCCTACGCAGCTTTCCTGGCAGATGGAGTCTCACCAGTTCCTCGTTGGGGAGTTCGGATTGGAGAAGCGGCGTACCACCGGTCTGATGCTGTCTATTCCGGTGATTTGAGTCCTGATCCTTTGCATTATAGGGCTTAAGCTCTGTCAACTTCATGGAATACCTCCTGAATAGCTGACAAACATTACTGTGCTTGAAATTTTGAGGCGATTTATGCATAAGATTCCAGCTTCCTCGTGTCAAGTGACCTCCCAAAGCAGGTCCTTAGGCGTCTGTATCACTCACAAAAGAAGCCGCAATCGAGTCTCAGGTGGGTAGCGGGTCAAGTGGGCGACAGGTTACTCTGATATATCAAATTGATGGACCGTAAAATTTCCGTTGATGATTCGCGAGGGTCGTTTCTTGGAGTCTTTCGACATATCTGAGATCTGGGCGTGGATTCGTCTCAACGAAGATCTATTGTGGTTACTAGGAGCAATCTCCGTCGTTAGTTTCATTACGATTCTCATCGTAGTACCGATTCTTTTGGTGCGTTTGCCGGTTGACTATTTTATGCTCCAGAGGCGTCGTCAAAGGGACAGCCTGGGGTTGGTTGGATGGCTGTTACGGATATGCAAAAACGTTATAGGAATCATCTTGGTGGGTGCTGGAGTTGTGATGCTATTCTTGCCGGGACAGGGCATTTTGACGATCTTGGTGGGCTTGATGATCACCGACTTTCCGGGGAAACATTCGCTGGAACGCTGGATCATTCGACGCCCCAACGTCGGAGAAGCCATCAATTGGATCCGAAAGAATGCCGGCAAGCCACCTCTGAAACTACCCTGCCGTTAGTAGGATACAGTGGAGGCGATCATGAAAAGAATCCCAGAAAAGCTCTTGCGAGCTCGTTTACCCTGGCTGATCTTTCCCTTCTTAGCGGTTGGAATTATCGTAGGGGCTACTCTTCCGGCCGACTATTTTCGATTGATAGAACAGGGCTCATTACGCGTGAAGGCCCGGCTTGCTTCCGAGGCTAACGCAAACCTGAAGTCCCTCGAATCCACTCCTGGTTGGACTCATTTTCCCTACGCCATTCTGGGACCGGCTGTCCTCTACGCAAAACAGCATCCTTCGAATCCGCGCTATCAGGATCCCGATATGCTAGAGCTTGCTTTGCAGATTGGTGATCTGCTGGCTACTGAAGATGAAGCGGGAAATTATGCTCCTCGGTTGGACAGTGACTGGGACACGTACATGTGGCTCGAGGCCTACCGACTGTTGGAAGAGCAACTGGGTGATGCCCGGAAGGAGCGGTGGTCCAAAGCTCTCGAGCGCAACGTCGAGCTAGTTTTCGAAGACGCTCGTGACCGCATTAATTTTCCCTGGTACAACACACCCTATATCGGGACATCCTCCAATCATTACGCGCTCTATGCGAATAACCTGTTGTTAGGGGGCGTAGTTTTTGGGCGTGAGGATTGGAAGGAATTGGGATCCCGGATTCTCCGCCGGTTCGCAACGGAAGAGCAGGCACCTGACGGCTACTGGGGTGAGCACAGTCGCCGGGGGCCGACCACCGGATACAATTACCTGACCCTTTCCGCAGTGGCGTTGTACTGGGAATACACCAGGGATCCAGCGGCCCTGGATGCACTTCGAAAGGTTACCGACTTCCACAGCCACTTCACTTATCCGGATGGAACGCCGGTAGAGGTGATCAATGATCGGAATCGTCACTGGGGCGTGAGCCCCTGGGGACATTTCGGCTTTTCCCATTTCGAAAATGGCCGGGGATATGCGGAGTTCTTGACCCGCTTCTATGACGGCGATAGTCTGACCATGAGTGAACTCGGCAGGCTTGCGCAGAACGCCCTTTACTATCACGAGGGTCCAGTTGCCGTTCCCCCTCCGCTTCGATCTAACTATGTTAAGACCATGGAGATTCCGGCTGGGATTCGCAAGTCAGGACCGTGGGTCGTGGCACTCTCCGGTATCATTGACACCCAGCCTATCAATAACCGCTTTTATCTGGACCGACAGGGTCACCTGACACTTTTTCATGAAAGGTTAGGACGCATCATCACCGGAGCCAACTCGAAGAGACAGCCGGAGCTTGCTACGTTTACCGAGACCCTCTTCTACCAGATCATACATCTTCCGTTGAGCAGCCGACTTCAGATGGAAGGAGCCGAAGATCGACTTTCTCTGGCCTACAATACTTACTGGATTGACCTTTTCGTACCGGAGCCCACCGAAGAGCAGATCCGATTTCGTGTTTCGGTCACCGGTAAGGGCCGCCCTCCCGAAGATCCAATGATGAACCTACAACTGGCCTTGCAACCCGGTGAAGTTCTGGTGACTGGAACCGGACGCCGAATTGTGATCGGGGAGGAGCCGTTTGAACTCTCTGCAGAAGAGGTAAAGGGAAGACTGCAACACCGGGGGTGGACACTGGAGGTTGACCCGAGAGCGAGGCTGGAGTGGCCGATCTTCCCCCACAACCCCTATTCGGATCATCCAGAAACCAGCCTAAGTTACGCTGTCGGTCGGCTTGCCATTCCGCTGAAGCTGCAAAGTCAGCCCGGTCGCTATGTCCGACCTGATGAAGACCTGATTGAGTTCGCCGTTTCCATTGATGGAGAATAGGGAACCAGGCCACGGTAAAACCGAACAAGCGGTCTAAGATCCCCGTTTCAGGATCTGACCCGCTCTGGCTTCTGTGATCTGGTCGTTCTCGACCGTAACCTCGCCATTGACTATCACGTAATGAATGCCCTCCGGGTACTGGTGGGGATCTTCGAAAGTAGCCCGGTCAATAATTGTTGCGGGATCAAAAATCACAATATCAGCCCAGTTCCCCACCGCCAGGGTACCGCGGTCTGTTAATTGCATCTGGCTGGCCGGCAGAGAAGTGCTCTTACGAACTGCTTCTTCCAGCGTCAGCACCTTCTCTTCCCGGACATAATGTCCCAACAGTCGCGGGTAGGTGCCATAGTTCCTGGGGTGAGGTACTCCTTCACCCAATGTGGTCACGCTGCCATCGGTTGAAATCATGATTTCGGGGTCTTGCAGGAAAGTCCGTACGTCAGGCTCACTCATCAAGAAATTAACGGCGGAAACCGAACCATCTTCGAGCAGACTAATGGCTACTTCGGCTGCGTTTTCCGGAGAGCTTGAAAGGCCCCTTTCTTCGCAGAGCTGGGCAAGATTTTTGCCTTCACATTCGGGGTGAGCCCTACATCGGGCAATATAGACAATTTCAGCCCGGTTCAAGCCGCGAGCGGAGGCCAGTCTTCCTTCGATGATTCCCTGGCGCATCCTGGCTCGCGTCTCCGGATCCTTAGCTCGCACCAGAAAGGCCTCTCGACCGCCATCCAATGCCCATCGAGGAAGGATGTTCTCCAGTGTTGCACTACCGGCCGTATACGGATACTGATCTGCACGTACCAGAACGCCCCGGTTTCGTGCTTCCTCGAGAACTGACCGATACTCGACGGCCTTGCCCCAATGGGCGTCAGCTGCAAGTTTGACATGTGAGATCTGAGCCCGGATCCCGGTTTCCTCCCCTATTCTCAGCACCTCATCCACAGCCTGCCATACTTGATGTTCTTCATTGCGAATGTGAGAGGCATAAATACCGCCGAATTCCTTGACCACTCTGGCGAGCGCAATGACTTCTTCTGAACTCGCGAAAGTCCCGGGAGGGTACAGGAGGCCGGTGGAGAGCCCAAGAGCGCCCGCTGTCATCGCTGACCGTATACGTTCCTCCATCTGACGTAGTTCGTCTTCGGAAGCTTCGGCAGCCCGCGACCCCATGACGGCCAACCGGATGCTGTTGTGTCCTACCAGCGCTGCTACATTGGTGGTTGACCCAATTGCTTCGAGACGCTTAAAGAAGTCATCGATGTCAACGGGAGAGTGCCCGCAGTTACCCGTGACAACAGTAGTTATTCCCTGACGAATGTTATTGTGATTATCCGGCTGATTGAGCAGCTCACGATCGGCATGGCTGTGAACGTCGATGAACCCCGGCGCAACCACCAGGCCGCCAGCATCGATTACGCGGATTGCCGGTAGATCCTCGCTGCCCACTGAAAAAATTCGTCCATCCTTGATTGCAACGTTTTGTACCTGGCCAGACTTTCCGCTTCCATCAACGACCGTTCCATTACGAATCAGCAGGTCTACCCTACTCTGGGCGCAATGTATCTGGAGCAAAGCGACGAACAAAAATGCCAGTTTGAAGGATTTCACGATAACATCATTGGTAGCTCATACTGATTTGTAAAGCTTTTCCTTTAAAGCCGGGGCCAGTTTAGGGGTCCACAGATCGAGCCAAAAGAATCTTGTTGGAGTCTTGAGTCTGTTGTGAAGGACGTCAGCCGAAAACCAGCACTTTCCCAGGAGCAGAGAAAGGCGCCATTGTCTATCGACATTGTGCGGACGCTTGGACGATTTGTCCGTGGCCAGTTCTTAATCTCTCTAATCATGATGGGGGTCTACGGGATTGGCTTTTATTGGATTCGCATTCCTCTTTGGTGGCTGATTGCTTTCTTCTCCGGTCTCTGTCACTGGATTCCCATACTGGGTGTCTTGCTGGCGGCGATTCTTCCCCTCCTCGTCCTGTTCCTCACCGGCGGCACACTCGCACAGGTTCTCTGGACCCTGCTTTTGATTCTGGCTGTTCAGTTGCTCGAGTCCTTTTATCTCACCCCAAAAATATTGGGAATGGAGCTACGTCTGCATCCCTTGCTGGTACTTGCAGGAATGATCCTCGGTGCCCTTTTCTTCGGGCCAGTTGGAGCAATTCTGGCGGCTCCTGTCTTAGCCATTGTCTTGCTAGTTTTGCGGCGGCTTCGTTAAAATCCGTTTTGGAAACTCACAAGTTGTTATTTTCGACTTGTATTTGGTAAGCCAGTCTTGCAGTATCAAGCCTTTGGAGGGGATCACGTCATCCGGTTATGGCCTTACCGGCTCCGGGAACATCGAGAAATGACGAGGCCGCGCCGAGCTTGCTAAAGGAACTGTCGATGCCACTTTCAGAGATTTTTCGCAGTGTTTTTGAAGCGACTCCCAGTGCAATTGTGATTACCCAGGAGGATGGCCGCATCTTCATGATGAACCCCAAGGCCGAGGAGTACTTCCGCTACTCGGCAGCCGAACTGGTCGGTGCACCGATTGAGACGCTGATTCCGAACCGATACCGAAAGCACCATTCCACGTATAGGAGGGAATACGAGCGGGCTCCTTCGGCCCGACCTATGGGCGCCGGACGTGAACTGTACGCGCTCCGTAAGGATGGAACAGAGTTTCCGGTCGAGATTGGATTAAGCCCCATTCAAACCGCCCAGGGTAACTTCGTTCTCTCCGTAATCGTGGACATCACGGCACGACGGCAACTTGAAAAAGAACACCGAGATCTTTTGGACCGTGTTCAACAGGCCCAGAGAATGGAGAGTTTGGGTGTGCTGGCCGGAGGAGTTGCTCACGACTTCAATAACTTACTGACGGGAATACTGGGGAACGCGGATCTGGCGCTTCTCGAACTGTCTCCCCTTTCTCCTGCTAGAGAGTTTCTAGAAGCGATCCAGAAATCTGCTGTACGTGCCAGCGAGCTTTGCAAACAGCTTCTCGCTTACTCAGGTAGGGGTCGCTTCGTTCATGAACCCATGGACCTGAATGCAATGATCCGCGAAATGTTCGAGCTACTTCGCTTGTCCATTTCCAAGTCAGCGCTTATCAAGACGCACCTTCAAGATGGTCTGCCGGCGGTTGATGGCGACGCCACCCAGATTCGCCAGGTGATAATGAACCTGATTACCAATGCCTCCGATGCAATCGGCAACGAGAATGGAATCATCACCATAACCACAGGTTCACTCGAGTGCGATCATCGCTATCTTTCAGAAGCTTTTCTGGCTGAGCAACTCCCCGAAGGACATTACGTCTACCTGGAAATTTCGGATACCGGTTGTGGGATGAGTAAAGCGACCAGAGAGAGGATATTCGATCCCTTTTTTACAACCAAACTCTCCGGTCGCGGCTTAGGACTTGCTGCGGTTCTCGGTATCGTTCGAAGTCACAAAGGAGCCATCCGGGTTTACAGCGAAGAAGGAAGTGGCACCTCTTTCAAGGTCCTTCTCCCCGCCAGTGAGAGAATCATCCAACCTGATGTTGAGAAACGAACTGATTTAGAAGGGCGAATTGGAAAGGGCACTGTTTTAGTGGTGGACGACGAGGAGGCAGTGAGGGGCGTTGTACGCAGTACACTTTCCGGAGTCGGGTTTGAAGTTATCGTTGCCAATGATGGTCAGAGCGGTTTGCGAATTCTCGAGGAGAACGGAAAAGACATTTCTTTCGTTGTTCTGGACCTGATCATGCCTGGAATGACAGGAGAGGAGGTTCTCCGGCAGATGCGCCGCAAAAGTCTCAAGGTGCCTGTAATCTTAATGAGCGGCTACCATGAACAGGAAATTTCTTCGCGGCTTGCCGGCAAACGCATTGCCGGTTTCATACAGAAGCCTCTCCGACCGAGAGTGTTGCTGGAACTCATCCAACGGACTCTACTTTCCAACACTTAAGCTGATCCCCAGTGACTGTACATAGGCTCAGCTGAGCGATCCGACCCAGCGCTCGGGCTTCTCCATTCCTTCCTGTCCCGACAAAAGCGGGAAGAGGACCCACTGGAGAACTTTTGAAAGCTGCAGCGCTGGTGATTTCTATGACAGCTCTGGGATTTTCTCCGCTACCCGGTGCAACCTCCTTCATTTCAATCCCTGGCCTCGTCGCGTCATACTTCGGTTGTGGCGATGCAGTGGTAGGGAATTGCCAGTTTGATACCAGACAGGAACGGGTTTTCCAATGCTACTAGAATACAAGGCAGCGATAATCTTTACTTTTCTGTGTCCAGGGTAGATTATTGGCTCATTCAGAATAGGTCCCGCGCGTGCGGGTAAGCTGCGCTTCGATGGAAGCTGATAAGGAATTGAATTAGATTTAGGTTGGAAAAGGAGGATGGAGGATGACCGTTAATCGAACGGCGACTGGCCTTGGCCTGGTCACTCTTATTCTTGGGGCAATTGCCTGGATTTTACCGGCGACTGCCCTGGCTCAGGACAATGTAGCCCCGCCCGGTTTTACTGCACTTTTCAACGGCAAGGACTTGGGCGGCTGGAAAGTTCCTGAAGGTGATGGCGGTCACTGGAAGGTCGTGAACGGAGTGATCGATTACGATGCTCTCAGCGAAGCAAAAGGGGATAAGAGTCTCTGGACCGAGAAAGAATTTGGAGATTTCACGTTACTCATCGACTGGCGCATCAAATCGACGCCTTACAAGAACGCCAGGGTACCTATCATAAAGCCGGACGGCACCCACAAGCTGGATGAAAACGGGGAAGAGATTCGTATGGTTGTGCCTGACGCAGACTCCGGCATTTTACCTCGTGGCTTCGGTAAGGCCCAGGCAAACATCTGGTGCTGGCCCATTGGTTCCGGAGAAGTATACGGTTATCGCATGGATAAATCGATGCCGGCAGAAGTCCGCAAGGCTGTCACGCCACTGACCAATGCCGATAACAACATTGGTGAATGGAATACATTCGAAATTACCCTGCGAGGGGATCGGATGACGGTACGACTGAATGATAAATTGGTTATTGATAACGCGCAGTTGCCGGGAATTCCGGAACGTGGTCCGATCGGCTTGCAGCACCATGGTTCGCTGAAGAACGGAGAGTGGACATCCGCACCCAGCCTGGTGCAGTTCAAGAACATCTACATCAAAGAACTAAACTAGTCGGTTTAGTTCCAGGAAGAAGGTCCAGGGAGGGGACTCGCTATGAAGGCGTCGATGGTCGCTTTTACCACTTTCGCAGTCTTGACGCTAATGTTACCGGCTCAGGATTGGGCCCTGAAACAGCTCAATGAGTCCCCTCGACATCAAGAGTGGGTGACGGTAGAGTACGCCGGCCGGGAGGTCTATTCCTTTGTCGTCTATCCGGAAGTCGATCAAAAAACACCGGTGGTCATCGTCATCCACGAGAACCGAGGGTTGACCGATTGGGTGAGGACGGTTGCCGACGATCTGGCAGCCGCCGGCTACATCGCAATCGCTCCCGACCTGTTATCGGGCCACTACCCGAAAGAAACCCGGAGTACCTTCGCCGGCACAGATGCGGCTCGCGAGGCGATCTATCAGCTTTCACCCGAACAGGTAACGGCTGATTTAAAGGCGATCGTCGAGTATGCTCGCCGGCTGCCGGCCGCTAATGGGACTGTCGCCGTATCCGGCTTTTGCTGGGGTGGAAGTCAGACTTTTCGCTTCGCTACCAGTGGTGTCGACATAGCTGCTGCTTATGTCTTCTACGGCAGTGGTCCGGATGAATTGAGTGCCGTTCAGAATATTCAATGTCCAGTGTACGGCTTTTACGGGGGTAATGATACTCGGGTCAACGCTACTGTTCCCGTCACCGCGGAGCTCATGAAAAAGGCCGGGAAGACCTTCGAGCCCGTCACCTACGACGGCGCCGGTCACGGTTTCATGCGCAGCGGAGCCGAGCCCTCAGCCGACCCTGCCAACCGGCGGGCCCGAACCGAAGGCTGGGAGCGCTGGAAAAAGCTTCTCAGCCAATTTCGACACGAGAAGAGGTAATCAGCCGGCTAGCTACCGGAACCGCAGCAACTGTCACTACGGGCGTTAAGCCCTTTCCTTGAAAACGCCTCCCGGCAGTGACAGCTCGAAATCAAACCACCGTCGCTATCGAAAGACGGGGCGTAGCGAGTCGCTGAGACATACCGTTTGACCTGACCATACGGCACGAATTTTTGCGGTGGTTCAAGCCATCCTGAGTGCTGCTTTCCTGTGTCCTGTCCGCGACCTATTCGGAAGCCTTTTTCGCTACGCGCCCTGGGAGGACAACATCTCCAGCAACTCATGGGCGTTGAGCACCGCATATCCCGCCTGGTCATTGTCGAAGAAGCAGTAGACGGATTTTTTCTGCCGGACCCATGCCGATATAGCACACGCCCAGCCGGAGAGGGCCTGTCGAGAATATCGTCCTGCATAAGAGCCGGAAGGGCCATGCAGGCGAATATAAACGAAATCCGCAGTGACGTGTCTGGGGGATTCGAACTCGCCGAGTTGATAGATACAAAAGGCGACGTTGTTGTGTGACAACAGCTCCAGGACTTCATCGTCAAACCAGGACGGATCGCGGAACTCAAACGTATACTTGAATTTCGGACTCAAGCGGTCAAGAAAGACTTTTAATCGGTCGACGTTTCTGTGCCAGTTAGGGGGTAGCTGAAAGAGCACCGGCCCCAGATGCTTTTCCAATGCCGTGATTCGGTCAAACAGGCGGTCCAGCGGTTGCTCCGGATCCTTGAGTTTCTTCATGTGGGTGATGAAACGACTGGCTTTGACACTGAAAATGAAATCTTTCGGAACGGAGTTGGACCACTCTTCCAGGACTTTTCGAGTGGGAAGGCGATAGAAGGAGTTATTGATCTCCACACATCGAAAGAAACGGGCATAGTATTTTAACAGCTCTCGATTGGCGAGATCGTCGGGATAAAATAGCCCTTTCCAGTGTCGGTAGTGCCATCCTGAAGTGCCGATGAAGATGCGGCGAGTCATGGGATACTCGTTGATCTTAATTAACCGTACTCACTCCATTCTCTCAAGCTACTGATTCTCGGCAACGATGCCGTCGTCGGCCCAAAAGAGGTGGTCATTTCAGAAAGCGACACGTGGAACATCAAAGTGATCGAAATCTTTTGATGCCCACTGATACTATTGCCTTTAACAGCCCGTGGCAAACTACGTCTCAGATAACGGTACGGTGAAGTTCCTGAGTCGGGCAGAATAATCGCCAGAAGGAGAAAATTGATGTGGTTTCGGCAGGTCGTGCGGGAGGAGAGTGGCTGTGCGAGTTACCTGGTCGGAGCGTCTCAGACTAGAGAATGTCTGGTGCTCGATCCTTTGTGGACAGTCGAGCCTTTGATAGCGCTGGCTCGGAGAGCAGGTTACCAGATAACCCATGTCGTGGATTCTCACGCCCATGCTGACCATGTCTCCGGTGCTCGCAGACTGGTTCGAAGAACGGGTGCGGAGCTGCTCATTCCAGAACGGATGGAGGCAGCGTATCCTGCAGGCCGCCTCTCAAGAGGGGAGCGACTCCGTTTAGGCGAAGTTGAATTCGAAGTGCTTCATGTTCCAGGTCATCGCCCCGAACAGATCAATTTATTGGTTTATGATTTAAGCCGTGGCCCCCAACCATGGTGTCTTCTTTCGGCTGACTTTCTCCTGGTCGGTGACATCGCTCGTCCTGATCTTGCTCAGGATGGCGAGCTAGGAGCTACCGAACTATTCAATAAAGCCCTCCCGGTTCTCGAAGAACTTCCGGATTTCGTCGAGGTTTACCCTGGACACGTCTCTGGATCTACCTGAGGACGTGTAACAAGTGGCAAGGTTGTCACTACCGTCGGCTACGAAAAGCAGTTCAATCCATCTCTCCAGTTCACTGAGCTCTCCGACTTTGTTGCGCATATGTTGAAAGGACAGCCGGAACGGCCGGCCAATATGCTCGAGATTGTTGCCATCAACCAGGGACGAAAGGCTTATAGTTACGAACTGGTGGATCCCCCAGAACTCGCACCGGAAGAAGCTGTCGAAATGATTGGTTCGGGCATCCCCATATTGGACGTTCGTAGCGGGCCGGATTACAGTGGCGGGCACATTGAAGGCTCGTTTTTTGTTCCGGCAGGAACTCCGCCCTTTGAACAATATGCCGGTTGGATTCTCCCGGTCTCGAGTCCCTTTCTCCTGGCAGTTGGCGAAAGTGAAGATCGGGTCGATATCGTAACTCGTCTTGCCATAGTCGGGCTCGATAGACAGATTCGCGGGATCATTCGAATGGACAGATGGAAGGCAGATGGGAGGCCACTGTCTCGGGTTGACGGGTTGAGTGTAGTCGCCCTGCATGATCGATGGAAGGACGCCGGCGTCGAAGTACTCGACGTTCGAGAGTCTTCGGAATGGGAGAGCGGACATATCGAGGGAGCCAAACACATCAACTTTAAGCATCTTGGAAGACGCTGGCAGGAGCTTGCCTCCTATCGGAACGATCCAATAGCGGTCATTTGCGATAGTGGCATGCGTTCCTTGATTGCCTGCAGTATACTGCAACGTCACCGGTTTTCTGCAGTTTATAACGTTCAGGGCGGGATGACCGACTGGTCTAGACGCAACTTTCCGGTCGTCACCGGAGGGCAGTCGCTCTAGCGGTCTCGCCAGGCGCCGGATAGCTTTCCTAATACTTCGCATCTTATTCTCGCAATAAGACTTACCGCCCGGTGCAAAAGGAAAAAGGTGCCCCCCT
>Ga0079224_100003020_pt1 | contig 20905 bp, 15 predicted proteins | sample Stecom2015_FD_80414 | JGI IMG/M metagenome (GOLD analysis project Ga0079224, IMG submission 80414) | Agricultural soil microbial communities from Utah to study Nitrogen management - Steer compost 2015 | ecosystem: Environmental > Terrestrial > Soil > Agricultural land | place: USA: Utah...
AGATTTATGATAAATTGGCCTAAAAAAGGCAATGATATATACTTAAATATAATAGAGAAAACTCCTGAAGAAAGACAAAAAATGTTGGAGGAAGCAAAGCAGATGACGCTACGTTTCGTTTATTATATACAGCACGAGTTAGGTTTTAAGAATCTTGGTATTGACTATGAGCAGTATCCTACCAAGGATGGTTTTCCTATGATTCCATATCATCGTGAATCACGTCGTTTAAAAGCAAAATCTTTATTTGGCTTGCAGCATGTTATGACCCCATATGAAACAGAGGAAGCTTATTATCGCACTGGAGTAATAGTTGGTGATTATACTATTGATCATCATCATTATAAGTATGGTAATGTTCCTGAGATTGATTTCGTTAAAATTCGTGTTCCTTCCTATAATGTTCCTTTAGGATCGTTAATTCCAGCATCTTTTGAAGGATTGATCGTTGCTGAAAAAAGTATTGGCGTTACAAATATTGTAAATGGGGCAACGCGTCTTCAACCTGTGGTTTTGGGTATTGGTCAGGCTTCTGGTGTTTTGGCGGCCTTGTCAGTTAAAGAGAATACCCTACCATCTAAGGTATCTATTCGTAAAGTACAATCTACATTACTAGATCAGGGAGCTTATATTATGCCTTTTATTGATGTACCTAATACTGATCCTCAATTCAAAATATTACATAAAATTGGAGCAACTGGTATTCTAAAGGGTGTTGGAATTCCATATAAATGGGCTAATCAAACCTGGTTTTATCCCGAGCGTGAATTGAGTGAATTTGATCTAATGCAGGGTCTACGTGCTTATTATCCGGAATTAAATTCAAACTGGAATGCTTCAGGTGCTTCTTTAAATATTGCATCTTTTATTGAAATCATGGGTTATTTAAATACTAATCTATCATTTGATCAGGTGAATAAGGTTTTAAATAATAATGGATTGAAGTCAAAAATTAGTCCTTCAGAAAAGTTAAATAGAAGAGAAGTAAGTGTTTTATTACATGATATCTTGAAGGTGTTTGAAAGGGAGGTTGATTACAACGGAAATGTGAAATTATTATAAATCAAGTCAAATAAATTATGAATTATCTAAAACTAAAATTTAAAAAATCTTTTGTTTTTAGGTCTTTCTGTTTGCTTTTTATGCTTACACAATTTTTTGTGTCTTATGCGCAATCGATTGTACAAGGGGTAATAAAGGGTGAAAAGAATGAACCTATCGCGGGAGCAACAGTTCGAGTAACTGGAAGCGGTAAGTCTGTAATGACTGGTTCAGATGGTGCTTTCCGTTTGGATGTTGAAAAGCTACCAGTTTCTGTGGATATTGCTTTCTTAGGCTATAATTCTTCTAAATTTACTTTCATTAACCAAAATCCTGTGACGATTAATTTGGAACTTGCTGAAAGTGAGATTGATGAGGTTATGGTGGTGGCTTATGGTACTCAAAAGAAAAGTACCTTAGTAGGTTCAGTGGCACAAATAAGTGGTGCAGAAATCAAAAAGGCTCCACCAATGAACATTACCAGTACATTAGCCGGACGTTTGCCTGGATTAACTGCATTACAGCAATCTGGACGTCCGGGTGCAGATGGTGCTAGTTTATATATTCGAGGTAGAGCTTCCTACAATAGTGGTTCTCCTTTGGTTATTATTGATGATATTGAACGTCCTTCATCTTCTTTAGCATATTTGGATCCAAACGAAATTGAATCTATCTCGATTCTTAAGGATGCGGTAGCGACTGCAGCATATGGTATGGCGGCTTCAAACGGTATTATTGTTGTCAAGACTAAATCAGGCTTAAAAGAACGTACAAAAGTATCTTACGATTACAATTATAGTTTAGGGCAAAATACACGTTTCCCTAAATTCTTAGATGGACCAGATTATATGAGTTGGTTTAATAAAGGTATTGAAATTGATAATGATTTTTTAATTAACACAGGTCAAGACCCTGTCGCTTATCCTTATTCACAAGAGATGATTGATGGATTGCGTAATGGGACTAATACTAATCCATTATTAGGAAATACAGATTGGATTGGTGAGTTGATGGGTAGAAATAGTCATTCTCATCATCACTCAGTAACTTTATCAGGTGGGGCGGAAAACACGCAGTATTTCACATCGGTGAGTAACATGAATCAAGACGGGGTAATTGATAACACTGATTTCAAACGTTATAACGTAAGAACAAACTTGAATAGTAAATTAACAGATTATTTATCTGTAGGATTTCACGTTGGTTTAAGAAATCAAATTACACGTACACCAGGTATTTCTCCAGACAATACAGCCTATTTAAATCCATTTTATCAAGCTGTACGTATGTTGCCTAATATACCAATGTATGCTGAGAATGGTTTATATACTGCCTATGAATCTGGTGCTGGATATGTAAGTCCGTTAGCTTCTGTAGCTCATTCAGGATATCAACGTTACAACCAAAACTTTTTTGAAGGACAAGCATATGCTAATTTCTATGTCCCGGGTGTAGATGGTTTAGTCGCTAAATTGCAAGGAGCTTATGATTATTCTGATCAAGAATCCAAGTCCTGGTTGTCACCGTATGAGACTATGGGTATGTCAAGGATGATACGTGAAACCAATTCAGGGTCTTATATTCATTTGAAAAATTCTCCTGGTATTAACCGTACTACTTTGCGTCAAGGACATTCTGCTGCATATAGAAGAACTTTACAAGGAAGTTTAAACTACAATAAAACATTTAATGACCATACGGTAGGCTTCTTAGGATTATATGAGTATTCACGTAATACAGGTAATAATTTTGCTACTGGAGCTAGTAGTTTCCCAATTACAATTATTCAAGAAATTCAATATGGTTCTAAAGATGAAAAAGATTTTGTAAGTCCATCAGGTTCTTCAAGCGCTGAAATTGCAAGGGCAGGTATTGTTTCTAAATTAAATTACGGATACAAGGATAAATATTTATTTGAGGGGGCTATTCGTTGGGATGCTACATCAAACTTCGCAAAACAACATCGTTGGAAATCATTCCCTGGTGTAGGATTAGGTTGGGTAGCATCCAAAGAGGACTTTATGGCGGAGGTAACTGCTATTGATTTCCTGAAGTTCAAAACTTCTTATGGAAAAACAGGTAATGCACGTGTTCAAGATGGTTCATTCCCTCATATTGCTACATTCTCTCAAAACACAACTCCTGTCGTAGTGATTGAAAATTCTCCTGTTACAGCAATATATACAAATGGTATCCCAAATCCTGATTTGAAATGGGAAGAGACAAAATCATATAATATTGGTTTTGAGTCTCGTTTCTTCAATAAATTTGGATTTGATTTCGACTGGTTTTATAAATACACTTATGGTATTTTAGGAGGGGTGGGAGGTTTATTCCCATCTTCAATTGGCGGCTATTATGTTTCATTAGAAAATATCGGAGAGTTTGATAATCGTGGTTTTGATGCTCAATTAAAATATAACGATACTTTCGGTGATTTCAGATTAGGGGTAACAGGTAATTTAAATTGGTCTAGAAATAGATATTTAAAATACCAAGAGGCAGATGGAACTCCAGCTCACATGAGTGTTATTGGTCGTTCATATGGTGCTAAGACTGGTTTTGTTGTTGAAGGAATGATTCAAACATGGGAAGAAGCGAGAAACACGCCTTCTCCAAGTGCAGGTATTTTAGCACCAGGTTCTTTTAAGTTTAAAGATTTAAACGGAGATGGTAAAATCACACGTGCCGAAGATATGACTTTTATCGGTCGTTCAAACGTTCCTGAATTAATGTTCGGATTGAATATTGATATGGCTTATAAAGGTTTTGATTTTGCAGCATTATTACAGGGAGCAGCTTTAGCCGATGTTACTTTAGCAGGTACTTATGAAGGTTCATCAGGTACTTCAGGTGTGGATGATAATACGCCATTTACGCGTACATTCTACGGATTTGGAAACTCACCATATTTCTTAGTAGAGAATTCATGGAGGCCAGATAATCAAGATGCAGAATTCCCTCGTTTATCATCATACAGAGCATCAGGAATGTCTTCACATAATGCGCATAAGAATTCAGCTTGGATTAGAAAAGGTGATTATTTGCGTCTTAAATCAATTCAATTAGGCTATACATTACCAAAGACTTTATTAAACAGTGCTAAAATAGAAAATCTCCGTGTATTCTTCACAGGCTCAAATATTTTCACTTTGGACTATGTAAAATACCTAGACCCAGAAATGCCAAATGTTAATAATGGTTTCTACCCACAACAAAGAATATTTTCATTTGGTGTTAATGTAACTTTTTAAACTGTCTGAAATGAGAAAGATAAATAAATTTAAATATAGCACACTAACGATTTTAGCTTCAGCTGTTTTTTCATTAAACAGTTGTGATATTGATACAATTCCTCAAGATCGATATGCTGAGGAATTAGTATGGGCAGATCCTTCAACAATTGAAATGTACATCAACGGTATGTATAACGAAGTAAAAAACTTTCAATTTGGATTGTTTCCTGGATTAGGATATGATAATGCGATGGATGCTTTGGCTGACGGCATGAAATTCACATCTAATACCCCAGGTAATGGTACTGTTAATATCTTAATTTCGAATGCCAGTCAATTTAATCCGGCAAGTGTTGGATTAAACTATTGGCAGAGAGGTTACGAAAGAATTCGTCGAGTGAATGAATTTATTGATGGGCTTTACAATAAATCATTAGTAAATGATCAAGATAAGGCTAAATACGAAGCCGAAGCGCGATTTATCCGGGCATATTCGTATTTCTGGTTAGCAAAGATTCATGGTTCAGTAATCATTTTAAAGAGCTTAGATCTATATAGTGATAAGGACAATCCGAGATCATCTGAAACAGAGGTTTATGATTTTATCGTTGACGATTTAAAATTTGCAGCTGAAAACCTGCCAAAAACACATTTAAGAGGTCGTGCAACGAAGGGTGCTGCTAATGCTTTATTATCACGTGTAGCATTATATGCTGGTTCTATTGCAAAATATGATAAAAAGCAATTTAATCAAGATCCAAAAACCGGTATTAACGAGTCATTAGCTTCTAAATACTTTACGACATCTGCTGAGGCTGCACAGGCTGTAGTAAGTTTGGCTAGTGAAGGATTATATGACTTAGATGCTAACTTCGCATCAATCTTTACGAATAAAAATACAAAAGAGTCAATCCTTCCTGTAGATTTCTCAGCCCCAGCGATTACGCATCAATATGATTTGTATTATGCTCCACCAAAGGATGCATTAGGTAATACCCAAGTATTTGGTGTGCCAACAGCAGAGTTGGTCGATGCGTTTGAAATGGCAGATGGTTCGAAGTTTTCTTGGAGTAATCCTGCCCATGCTGCAAATCCTTATGTAAATAGAGAGCCTCGTTTTTATGCAACAATTATTCATAATGGTATGACTTGGAAAGGTCGTACTATTAATACTACAGTAGCTGATGCTGTAGAAGGGTATGTTGATTTTGGCGTATCTGGTGATCCAAAGCGTACAGTTACTGGATATTATTCTAAAAAATTGTTAGATCCGAGTAATTCTAATTTCGTAGTAAATAGAAGTACGCAAACCTGGCATGAGCTGCGTTATGCAGAAGTAATCCTAAACTTAGCTGAAGCTCAAGCAGAATTAGGTCAATTTACTAATTCGGCAGCTACGTTAAACCTATTGAGATCCAAACGTGGTAATCTTCAAGAAGTTAGCTACAATACTTCTGCAACAGCTATGGTTGCCATTGAACATGAACGTAAAATTGAATTAGCTTTCGAAGGACACCGTTTTTGGGATTTACGTCGTTGGAGAAAAGCACACGTCGTGTTAAATAATACACGTATGACTGGCCATAAAATTACCCCAGTAGGTACCGATTTGAGATATGATGTTGTCGAAGTGGATAATATGGACAGAAGCTTTACAGGTAGATTGTATTATTTGCCAATTCCTGAGCGTGAAGTTCAAGTTAACTTGGCATTAGATCAAATACAAGGCTGGTAAACTAATTAATAATAAATTATGAAAACGTTTTATAGATATATACTAAGTGTTCTACTATTAAGTATAACATTTACCTCTTGTCAAAAACCGGAATATGTACAGCCTAATGACCAAGCTGTAATTACTGATTTCTATGCAACCTTAGAGGGCGACGGTAGAGGAAGAGTTTTTGAGAGTACAATAAGTGACGATACAGTGTATGTTAATATCGATTATTATTATCCTATTAACTCGGATAATGAGGTTGATTTAACAAAATTATTACTTCGTGCATCTATACCAGTTGATTCACGTATAGAGCCTTCATTAGAAGGATTTGTGGATTTAACAAACCCATTAAAGGTAAAAATTATTGCAGGGAATGGTGACGTTAAGGAATACATTATTAAAGCTAACAAAAAAGGGAATACAGAATTATTGGCTGCGAAGTTAACTTACGAAGATGCAGTTGGTGATACTCAAGAGCTAGATGCTATTATTCTTGGTACAAATGTTAATTTTTCTGTGGTGCCTGGTACAGTAATGAATAACTCTAGAATTACTTATACCTTAAATAGACATGCATCGGGATCTATCACGAACGGTGGTTCTATTGATTTAGCATCCCCTAAGCCATTTGTTGTTTCTTCGGCAGGTAATGCAAAAACTCAATATACAGTTCAAGCTATTGAGGCTAAAAAATTAGCTAGAGGAATTCGTCCTGGTAGTGCTAAAATATTATTCGCTAAAAAGTTAAAGGCTGACATAGGCATATCCGTTGATAACTTAACAGGCGGTTTAGCTGCTACTGGTCAATATGTAGTGTTAAATACACGTGATCAAAATAGTGTAGTATTAAATGCATTAACAGGTGCGCGTGTAGGTGAAATTGAATTAGGTGCGATTCGTGGGAGTTTGAGAAACTTCTATAACACTGCTGATGACGGAGGTAATATTTTAGTAAATAATTTAACGCCTAATGATGGAAATACATTTAATATCTGGAAAATTTCGAGTATTAATAGTTCTCCAGAATTATTGATTTCTTGGAATGCTGGAGGTTCATCTTATGGACGTAAGGTTTCAGTAGTAGGTGATGTTAATAAGAATGCAATTATTACAGCTCCGTTATTTGGTTTAGCTACTGGTAATACAATGGCTCGGTGGGAAGTTGTTAATGGGGTTGTAAAATCCCAAAATCCAACCATTGTTACATTGAGTGGTTTCACTTGGACGTGGAATAATGCGGATATTATTTATTCAAATCCCACAGATGTAACTAGTGATTACTTTGCTGTAGGCTACGCGGGTAATAGATTAACGAAAATCAGTGGTACTACAAATACCGTTAGTGGGCAGTTCAATGCTTTAGATGCGAACTTTGTATGTAATGCTATTGACTTAATAGAGTTCAATAATAATAAGTATACAGCTATTACCCAATTAAATAGTTTTACCTGGGGATCTGCGGATCAAGCATTTTTAGTTGACGCTGATGGCGCAATATCGGGCGATTTAAACACATCTTCTAGTTTAGTCTGGGCAGCGCCGAAAGGCACTTACGGCCCGTCTGCAGCACAAGGAGCTGTTAATGCTAATGCTACAGCAGATGTTGCTTTAGCGACTTCAACTAATGGTTATTTTCTATACATGTACTTCATGTTCACTAATGGATATGTTGTGGGTGTTCAGTTTGACTGTGTTGATTTATAGTAATTTATTAGGGGGTGGGCTATCCACCTCCTATTATATAAAGAGATCATTATGTATAAGTTCGGAAAAAAATTATTGGTAGCAGCTTTAGCATTAGCACTTTTTTCTTGTAAGAAAGACAATGAAGCTCCTACAACGCCCGAATCTCCGGTAAATCCTGAGACTCCTGTGGTAACTCAACCGGGAAAACAAGCACTAGTATGGGTTGATGCGCATTCAAATGTGTTTGGAACGTATGGGAAATTCCACAATAAAACGGAGATTGTTAAAATCTTAGACATCTTAAAAGATTGTGGCGTTACGGGATTGGTAGTAGATGTCAAGCCTAGTACAGGTTATACGATGTACAAAAGTGCTCATACAAAGGAATTTACTACGCAAAATGGTAAAACAAAGCCTGCAGATTATGTAGATTTTGTAATCGCGGAAGCCAAGAAACGTAATATGAAAGTTTACTTGTCAATAGTAACCTTCGTCGATGGGAATAACTATGGAAGCAATGGTTTCGCTGCAGATAACCCTGATTTTAAGGAGAAATATGAATCTATTATCGTTAAAAATGCACAAGGTCAATTAGGGCGTGCATCGGAAAAAGGTAATACGTTTATGAACCCAGCTCAACCAGCTGTTCAAAATAGAGTGTTGGATATTATTAAAGAGATAGTTGGTAAATTCCCGTTAGACGGATTGATTTTAGATTATGGTCGTTATACGGATATCAATGCAGATTTCTCAGATTTTAGTAAGCAGCAATTCATTGAATTTATGAAAACTAAATATAATGACTCTCAGGCTGCTAATATGAATTTTCCTACAGATATCGTTTCTACTTGGAAAGATAATAATGGACAAATAGTGCCTAATTCAACAGGCAGATATTACAAACCTTGGTTAGTTTACCGGGCTTCGGTAATTCGTGATTTTGTAGCAAAAGCTCGGCAAGCTGTTAAATCCGTAAAATCAAATGTTGAGTTTGGAGCCTATGTTGGAGCTTGGTATGGTTCATATCATTATGTAGGTGTAAACTGGGCAAGTAACGAATATGATCCATTTCAAGACTTTAATTTACGATTTGACTGGGCCTACCCTGGATATAAAGAAACGGGATATTTTGAAGAGTTAGATTTATTGATGACAGGTAATTACTTTACGCAAGTTATGCTTTCTGAAAATTCAGCCACGGCCAATTTAAAATATCATTGGTGGAGTATTGAAGGATCTTTAAATGGTATTGAATATATCACTAAAAATAAACGTCCAATCTATGGTAGTTTAGATGTTGGTAATATCAATTATGCTAGTAAGGCAGAAATTTCTCGCTCTATAAAATATATTTTATCGCGTACGACAGGTGGTGTGATGCTTTTTGATGTGGTGCATATGTATGGACCACAATATAATTATTTAAAACAAGAACTTTTTGACGCTGTGAAAGCGGGTATTAAGAATTAGATTATGAAACGTATTTTTTATTTATTAGTTGCTGCTACTTTATTGTTTGCTTCTTGTTCTACTCAAAGTAAACTAGATGATAAGGATAAATATTTTATCGATAGAAATATCCTTTGGTTTGATGCTACAGCTAACTTTGATCGCTTTTGTGATAAAGACTCAATAATATATTATTTGAACAAGTCTAAAGATGCTGGAGTTACTGACATCGTAGTGGATGTTAAGCCTATTACTGGCGAGGTATTATATCCGAGTAAAATTGCTCCGGTGATGACTTCATGGGGTGAAACAGGAGTTAAGAAGGATACTTCATGGGATATGTTAGCGTTCTTCATCAAAGAAGGACAGAAAAAAGGACTAAAAGTTCATGCTTCGACTAACGTATTCGTTGCTGGTCACAATTTTTTTGATAGGGGTGTAGTTTATGAAGATTCCACTAAAGCACATTGGCAAACAATTTCTTATTTACCGGAAGGCTATGTGAAGATTACCGATCAAAAATCTAAGTATTCGGCAATGGTGAATCCCGTACTTCAAGAAGTAAGAGATTATGAATTATCAATATTAAAGGAATTAGTTTCATTATATCCTAAATTGGATGGTATTATTTTAGACCGTGTACGTTTTGATAATTTAAATGCTGATTTTTCAGATACATCGAAAGTAGCTTTCGAAAAATATTTAGGTAAAAAAGTAGATAACTATCCTGCAGATATCTATTCTTTCGAAGGTAAAGAGCGTAAGAATGGGAAGTTGTATAAAGAATGGTTAGAGTGGAGAGCAAGTATAGTTCATGATTTTATCTACACTGCGCGCAAAGAATTAAAAGCGATAAATCCAGATATCACTTTCGGTGATTATACTGGTTCATGGTATCCCTTGTATTTTGATGTAGGTGTGAACTTTGCAAGTAAGGAATACGATCCTAGTAAAGAGTTTGACTGGGCGACAGAAAAATACAAAAACTATGGTTATGCGGAAGCTTTAGACTTATTCACAACAGGAAATTACTTTTTTGAGGTTGAAAAATCTGAGTTAAAATCGCAAGCTGATACTACTAGAAAAACACTGGAGTCTGGTTTAGTAGTTGAGAAAGAAGATTGGTATACAGTAGAAGGTTCAGCAGAGTTAGTTGAACGAGTAACATTAGGTAAAACTCCTGTATATGCTGGGTTATATGTAGAGCAATACAAAGATAATCCGGAGCAATTTGTGAAGGCTTTGAAAATGTGTCGAGCTAAGTCACAAGGTTCTATGATTTTTGATATTGTACATATCATTAATTACGGATGGTGGGATGAGTTAAAAGAAGGTTTAGCAAAGTAGCACACATAACATGATTAAGAAATTTTTATCACTGGTATTAGCGTCATTAGTTTTTCAAGTAGCGAATGCGCAAACAGATATAAAAAAGATATCTGAAGTAATTAGAAAGTCGAAGGAAGGTGAAGTTGTCATTTTGGATAATTTCTTAGATCCTAACTTCAAGAAAATAGGCTATAAGCAAACAGTATCTCCAGGGCCACAATTTATAATTTCTGATGATCCAGAGTATATTCGTGTACCGGAGGCTATCGCTATGCAAGAAGAGGTTTTCCCTGGTGCTGTACGTCTTTATGTTTATAATGTAAATGGTGTGAAAGAACCTCAGATGCCAAGGAAAATTAACGCAGTTATCAAAAACTTAGGTACTGAAAATATGCATTTGCGTATGCTTAAATATTCTTCTCAAAAACCAAGTTTGAACTATTTCCAAATTGGTAAACAAGGGTTAGCAGATTATTTCGCTTCAAATGAAAAGGGAAATGTAAGAATTGTAAAACCAGGTGATGTGATTGCAATTGATGAGCAGTTTGATAAACACATAGTTAAATATGATGAACTAGTTCATGGTTTTTATGAATTTGTAGTTGATCAACCTGCTCAAATTAGTGTTTTGCAGTTTGATCCAAATAAAACTGCAGCCCAAGCATTTGCTCAAATTGACACTATTATTCCATTTAGTCATGTGAATGCAGGACGAGGAATTTTCCCTATATCAAACTATAAAATTGTTAGTAAGGATACTTTAAGCACAGCTGATGGTGTTAGTCAACTAATCATTGCTGATGGCCAAGATGATCCTTGGATTACGGGGACTATTGGTGAAGACAAGCAAGATGCTAAGAATGCAGGTAATTATGGCGTACTGTACAATACTAACATTAAATGGAAAAGTACAGACGGTAAAGGTCTTGCATTAATTACTTGGAATAGTCGTTCTGCAGATAATAAATGGTGTGGTGGAATGGCCTTGACTATGGAATTATTTGATAATAAAAAGAATAAGTCAGTGGTTCAATTCCCTTCAGATAGATTGGTTACAAAAGCAGCTCCAGAAGCTATTTTGATTAAAGTATTTAAACCAGATCCAACGAAGGAGGTTCAAGAAATTAATTTCACGTATTCTCCTCCAGGAGCTTCTTGTCTACCAACTCCATTAGTATTAGTGCCAATTGATTTAAAGTAAATGAAATTTTGTTCAAATATATTCTTTGCGACAATCTTATTTCTGGCATGTTCAACTGCAAAAAAGGGAGAAATACCTACTGTAGAACCAATTGTTGTAGATGAAAAAAACTTCTTCGAAAACGAAGTAAGACCAGCGAACAATTTACCCTGCTTCGCTGGGGCTTACTATCGTAAGGCGGTTTCTAGTAAAGATGCATGGGTTGGAAAAAAAGGGGAGGTTGTATTACCTCAATTAAATTTTGATGAACAACGTAAAAATCCGGTAAAACCAGGGCAATATCTTGACGTCTCATCAATCTACATGGGAGGAAATATGGATGGTCAAGAAACAGATATTGGACTTGCTTGGGAAGTAATTCGTGATGAGGCTGGACAAGTAAGTAAGGAGCGCTTAGCATTTAGACCTTTTTTAAGACGCGCCGCCCATAAATCTGGGCAACAGGCAGTATATATCAATGCTCCTGCTCAAAAGGAATTTTATTGGTACCCAGGAGATAGGATTTTTATGTCCATAAAAATAGTTGAAGATGGAAAACTTCAATTTATAGTCGAAGGTGCTGGGAAAAAGTATGAGACCATATTTGAATGTGCTGGATATAAAAGAGGCATACTTGGTGATTTTAAGCGTGTAAACGCAATAGATCAAGTAGGTAATGAAGGAAAAGCTGCACAGCCTACCAAAACATCTATTTTGAATGCTAAATGGTTGTATACTACTTTATATAGAAATCAAGGGAATTCTGTGATTGAAGTTCCTATGCATAATGGCAGATTCACATCCATGTTATGTCCTTCTAGAGATTATTTCAACATCGTTCAGACTGAAGTAGATAAAAAGATGGGTGCCGAAAATATTTCAATAATAGGAGAAAGATGATAGCAACAAATAGAAACTTTGGAATAGATATGCTTAGAGGTTTAGCTATCATCGGAATGGTTTTAGCGGCTGTTATTCCATGGAATAGTACTTTTCCAGGTTGGATGTATCATGCACAAGTTGGTCCGCCTGATTTTGTATTTAACCCCAATAATCCAGGTATTACCTGGGTGGATCTAGTTTTTCCATTTTTCTTATTTGCAATGGGAGCAGCATTTCCATTGGCTTTGCGAAAGAAATTGGAAAGTGGAGATTTTAAAACAATAGGTATAAGTGTTATTCGAAGAGGTGTATTATTGGTGTTTTTTTCAATTATGCTTGCCTATTTGACACCGGATAATTTAAACGCAAACATCAAGGTTAATTATCTGACTTCGTTGATAACATTTTTATGTTTTTTCCTTGTATTTATGGGTTTTGAAGGAAGCCTGTTGCGTAGATATTTAATCCAATTCGCAGGTTTTCTTATTATCGCACTACTGGTATATTACCATTCTGAGATTGTTGGAAATACATTTTATAAGTCTAAAAATAATATTATCATTTTAGTTTTAGCTAATATGGCTGTAGTTGGGACAGTTTGTTGGCTTCTAACATCCAATAATCACATGTTGCGAATCGCTATTATGGTTGCTTTCATTGGAATGTGGTTTTCTAAGGATGTAGCCGGCTCATGGACTTCCAAGTTATGGAATTTTCATCCGAGTGTCCATTGGTTCTATAATTTTGCTTATTTAAAGTATCTATGTATTGTTTTGCCTGGGTCAATTCTCGGTGATTTATTGCTTCGATATAAAAAGACGCACACATCTGCTTATGCTAAAGAATCAATCTCAAAAGTCAATTGGATTGTAATTCTAAGTTTTCTTTTTGTAGTATTTCATGTAGTTACATTATATACAAGAGAGCTGAACCTTAATTTAGTGGGACATGTATTTTTTGGTGTTATATTTTATGTATTATTTCAGAAGACTGACGATAATTACCTAGCCTACTATAAATTGCTTATAGGCTGGGGGTATGTATTCACATCAATAGCATTGTTTTTTGAACCAATCGATGGAGGTATTAAGAAAGATCCTTCTTCATTTAGTTATTGGTTTTTAACAAGTGGTCTAGCATTTATTTTCTATATATTTTGTGAGTTTATAACTAAGAAATACACTTCTAATTTTCTTGTTAAAGCCATAATTCAGAATGGACAAAATCCGATGATTGCTTATTGTGTGTCGGCATTTTTTATAACTCCAATTTTAGGCCTTTTAGGCATCTTACCTTTATTTGATGCGCTTTCAGCACAAAGTCCATATTTAGGATTAATTCGTACTGCAGTATATATGGTATTGATGATCGGTGTTACGAATTATGCAACACATAAAGGTTGGTTTTGGCGTTCATAAAACAATTTATTTAAAAAATGAAATTTAATAAAATAACATTTTCTCTGCTTGCAATTGCGTTAGCATCCTCTATTGGAAATAAGGCAATGGCTCAAACTGAGGTAGATAGTAATTATATCTTCTCAGGGTATACAGAACGATTGGCATTATTTAATAAAATGCCTATTGCGAAGAAGTCTATAATTTTTCTAGGTAATAGTTTGACGGAGGCGGGCCGTTGGAAGGACATTGCACCTGAATTACCAATATTAAATCGTGGGATAAGTGGAGATATCTCTTTTGGAGTATATGCTCGTTTGGATGAAGTATTACGTCATCAACCTAAAAAGATTTTCTTGATGATAGGCGTGAATGATTTGAAACGTAATGTGCCAACTTCTTATATCATTAGAAATTATGAGCGAATTGTCAATAAGATAAGAAAGGATTCTCCTAAAACACAGATTTACTTAAATAGTATATTACCAATTCATAATGGAAAGTTACTAGAGTCTTTCAAATCTGTAAAAAATACTGATGTAAAAGTTTTAAATACAGCTTTGAAAGAAATTAGTACTAAGAATCAGAAAGTACGTTTTATCGATCTCCATGAAATTCTAGCAGACAAGAATGGAGAGTTAAGAGCAGATATAACTCCAGATGGAATTCATCTTGAGGTTAGTGCATATGTGGAGGTAGTAAATTATTTGAAGAAAGTTAATGCATTATAGTATGAAGAAGATATTTTTTGCTGCATTTGCAATTTTCAGCCTTGGAAAACAGGCTAATGCGCAAAATACAAATTACAAGAATTGGTATTATGATTCTCGTGAAAAATTATATCAAGCGATTAAACACAATTCATATGATGTGATCTTTTTTGGAAATAGCATAACAGAGCGTGGTCCTTGGGATGAATTGTTAGGTGCTAAATTGAAAACAGGAAATAGAGGCATTGGCGGTGATAATACCTATGGTATGAAAGCCCGTATAGCTGATGTAGTTTCTAAAAAACCAAAAAAGATTTTCTTGATGATGGGTATTAATGACGTAGGTCGAGGTTTGCCGACAGCAGCTATTTTGAAGAATTACGAAGAAATTATTGAAACAATACGAACTGAAAGCCCAAAGACTAAGATTTATATACAAAGTGTATTACCAATGAATGAAAGTAGGTTAGCTTATGATTATTTGAAAGGCAAAGAATCAATGGTAAGAGCACTAGGCGAAGGAGCAAAGGCCATTGCTGATAAATATAAATTGACATATGTCGATGTGAAGTCGGTGTTAGCAAATGATTACGTATTAAAGGAGAAGTATACAGCAGACGGTATTCATCTAAATACTGAAGCATATATCGAATGGGTGAAATTTTTAAAGGATAAGCGATACTTATAATGAAGATTACTGGAACATTTATAGATGAAATAAGTCACGATATTCCTCATCAAAATTGGGGGCGTGAAGAGTGGGATAAAGATTTTGCGTACATGAAAGCTGTAGGTATAGATACAGTGATAATGATACGTAGTGGATATCGCAAATTTATTACTTATCCTTCAACTTGGTTATGTGATAAATATGGTTGTTATGAGCCGCCTATTGATTTGGTTGAAATGTTCTTACAATTAGCTGATAAGCATGGTCTGAAATTTTATTTCGGATTATATGATAGTGGGAGGTATTGGGATACGGGGGATATGCAACATGAGATCGATGCAAATAGATGTGTAATTGACGAAGTTTGGTCTAAATATGGTAAATATATAAGCTTTGGCGGTTGGTATTTAAGTATGGAAATTAGTCGCCAAACCAAAGGTGCAGCAAGTGCATTCCGTATTTTGGGAGAACAATGTAAAGCTGTAAGTGGAGGTTTACCTACATTTATTTCTCCTTGGATTGATGGTAAAAAAGCGGTAATGGCTGCTTCTTCAGATTTGTCAAAAACAGATGTTATTTCTATTAAAGAACACGAAAAGGAATGGAATGAAATCTTTCATGAAATTCATACTGCAGTTGATGCGGTTGCCTTTCAAGATGGACATATTGATTACCACGAATTAGATGACTTTTTCAGTGTAAATAAGATGTTGGCTGATCGTTACAACATGCAGTGTTGGACAAATGCTGAATCATTCGATAGAGATATGCCTATCAAATTCTTACCAATTAAGTTTGAAAAATTGAGACTTAAATTGGAAGCAGCTCGTAGAGCAGGCTATGATAAAGCCATCACTTTCGAATTTTCTCATTTTATGAGTCCACAATCAGCCTATTTACAAGCAGGACACTTATATAATAGATATAAAGAATATTTAGATTCACTAAAAGCATAAATAAAGAACATGCAACATTTTGCAGAAAAATATAAAAATGAATTAATCCAAAATGTAGTTCCATTTTGGGAGAAACATTCAATAGATAGAGAAGGTGGTGGTTTCTTTACTTGTTTGGAAAGAGACGGGAAAGTTTTTGATACGGATAAATTCATGTGGTTGCAAGGTAGACAAATATGGACAATGTCTATGCTGTATGATAAATTAGAAGCTCGTGAGTCTTGGAAAGAAATGGCCATTCATGGAGCTGACTTTATATTAAAAAACGGACGGGATAAACAAGGAGATTGGTACTTTTCATTAGACAGAAATGGTAATCCATTAGTACAGCCTTATAATATATTCTCAGATTGTTTTGCAACAATGGGATTAGCAGCATTATACAAAATAACTGGTAAGGATGAATATGGTCAAGTTGCTCAGGATACGTTTAATAGAATAGTGGCAAGACAAAATAACCCAAAGGGAATATATAGTAAAGCATATCCTGGAACTCGTAATCTTAAAGGATTTTCATTACCGATGATATTAAGTAATCTGTCGCTTGAGTTAGAACATATTGTAGGTTCTGAGCTAGTAGATAAATTAATTGATGAGGTTATTCACGAGGTAATGGAAGTATTCTATCAACCAGAAACTGGATTGATTATGGAAAGCGTTCATTTAGATGGATCTTTCTCGGATACTTTTGAAGGTCGTCTTGTAAATCCTGGTCATATTATCGAAGCGATGTGGTTTATGATGGACTTGGCAGACCGAAGAAGTGATAAGGTTTTGATGCAAAAATGTGTTGATATTGCAATAAGAGCTTTAGAGTTTGGATGGGACGAAAATTATGGAGGTATTCTGTATTTCAAGGATATTTTAAATAGGCCTCCACAACAGTTGGAATGGGATCAAAAATTATGGTGGGTACATCTTGAGTCTCTAGTATGTATGGCAAAAGGTTATACATATACAGGAGATGAACGTTGTAAAGTTTGGTTTGAGAAATTAGATGCCTATTCATTTAAACATTTTGCTGATCCGGAATTTGGTGAATGGTTTGGCTATTTAAATAGACAAGGTGATCCTTTATTAACGTTGAAGGGTGGTAAATGGAAAGGTTGTTTCCATGTTCCTCGTGCACTATTTAAGGTTTATGAAACATTAAAATAGAAAATATACTAACCACTATAAGCTATGACAATGACCAGATTAACTGTTGTATTTGCAGCATGTTTAATGCTAGCAAGTGCTTGCAAAGAAGAGAAGCATGTTCCACCCACATGGGGAGAAACGCCTCAAGAGCAGGATAAAGAACTTAATGAAAATATTGTGAAATTGGGTTGGAAAAATGTAGAAGACACTTATGGTGAACTTCCAAAATACATTGATGTTTACAAATCACCAGAGTCCCTCCGCAATAAAAAAGCAATTGCTTATATCGCTGTCGCAGATATGTCAAAAGCAAATTGGGATATTTTAGGAGATATTGTTTATGATCAAACTTCCAAAGGATATGGATCTAAGACTGTAAAAACTCTTACTCAATTCTATGCGCAAGGTAAGTTACCTGTCATTGTTAATGGGGGGCTATTTTATTATGCTAACGCATTTTATTTTACTCAAAATCTGGTGTATAAAGATGGTAAAATGTTAGCTCCCACCCAGAATTATTATTCGAAAGATTGGGTTAGAATATGGTATCCTACAATTGCTGCTTTTGGTCAAATGGGCGATAATTCTTTTAAAGCTACATGGACTTATTATAATAATAATGCTCAAACTAATTATTCTTATTCAGCTGTAGCCCAGAATAGTATTAATAAAGATCCGCTAAAAGTTCCAGATGCGAACTTCCCTATAGCAGGAACTATTTATAATCCTAAGACAGCTATTGGTGGTATTATACTTTTGTTAAAAGATGGAGTAGTTAAAAATACATATGTACAAGAAATGCTTGATGTATCTGCTACTTCCAATCAACCACGTACAGCGATTGGCGTTACTTCCGATAAAAAATTAGTTTTATTTGTTAACGAAGGCAGAAATGTAACTGAGGGGATTGCTGGTTTTACTACCGAAGATGTTGCTCATATTATGAAAGAATTAGGTTGTATTGAAGCTGTTAACTTAGATGGAGGAGGTTCTAGTGGAATGTTAGTTAATGGTAAACAAACAATAAAACCTAGTGGAGGAACTCAGCGAGCTGTTTTAACAGCAGTTGGACTTAAATAAAAATGCATGACTTATATCACCGTGAAATTACTTCAAATTTCATGGTGATATAAAATATGTCACATGCTAATTCGTATAGAGGTTAGTATTGTATTTAAAATTACAAACCTATTCCGAAATTTATTTGGAAGAATATATTAAACAATTATTTATTATGAAAAAAATCTTGTTGTTTACAAGTGTTTTTGCTATGCTAACTTCTTGTGCAATGCAAAAAGTGGAACATGTTAAAATCTCTAAAGAAGAAATGCATGATAAAGTGGCAGGTGCATGGGCTGCCAAAATGATTGGAGTTATGTATGGTAGAGAAATGGAATTTAAAGCAGTTGGAAAACTTTATGAAGATTCGATTCCTTGGACTCCTCAACTTATTGAAAAATCATTGTTAGAGGATGATATTTATGGACAATTGAGTTTTATGCATAGTTTGGAAAAATATGGAGATCATGCTACTACAAAATTATTAGCTGAAGATTTTGCAAATGCTAGTTTTCCTCTTTGTCATGCAAATTTACAAGCGCGTAAAAATGTTTTTGATGGAATAGAACCTCCGTTTACAGGACATCCTGATTATAGTATGCACGCTGATGATATCGATTTTCAAATTGAGTCTGATTTTATAGGTTTCATACACCCTGCGATGACTCAATCTTCTAATGCGATGGCCGATAGTATAGGTCGTATTATGGCTTATGGAGATGGACTTTATGGAGGAATGTATGTAGCTGCAATGCATACATTAGCTTATAAAGAAAATGATATAATTAAAATAGTGAAGGATGCCTTGTTGGCTATTCCAAAGGAAAGTACGTATGCACAATGTATTCAAGATGTTATTGATTGCTATGAAAAAGATGCAACAGATTGGAAGAAAGCTTGGGTATTAGTAGAAAAGAAATGGGCAAAAGATGACATTTGCGTTCCATACCATGATTTCAACATTGACGCTAAATTGAATGGGGCATACATTGTAATAGGACTTCTTTATGGTCAAAATGATTTACAGAAGACAATGGAAATAGCTATTCGATGTGGTCAAGATACAGATTGTAACTCTGCAAATGCAGCTGCGGTTTTAGGTATTATTCACGGTTATATCAAATTACCTGAGGTATTTAAGTCGCATATTCCAGCTATTGCAGATAAACCGTTTTTACATACTAATTCTTCGTATAATACAGCAATTGATCAGACATTAAAGTTTATTGAGCAAAATGTAATTCGTCATGGAGGCGAGGTAACAGCTGACATGTATTTGATTAAAGCTCAGGAGCCTAAGTTTGAGGGTAAATTAGAACAAGCTTATGCAAGAAAAGTTATGAGTTATCAGACGCAGATCAAAGATATCGGTAAGTGGACGTTAAAAGGTGACTGGAAAGATTTTATTTATGGTGACGGTGATCAAGATCTTTATAAAGTAGCTAATAGCCCAAATGATACATTAGAGTTTACTTTTGAAGGGACTGGTATATCTCTTTTGGGGAGTTGGAATAAGGACGCTGGAAAAGCAGACGTGTATATTAATGATAAATTTGTTAAACAAATTGATACCTATTTTCGAGAAGAGGCAGGAAAGTATGATGTTAATAGAGCGCACATATTTCATCATATGAACCTTAACCCGGGTAAGCATAAAGTGACTTTAGTGGTATCAAAAGATAAACATCCAAAATCTGAAGGACATAAAATTTATGTTGAACGAGCGGTGGTCTACAGAAATAAATAATATCCAAAATAAGAATCGTATAGTTAATATATTAAGAGTCCAGTCATATGCAATTGGACTCTTTCTCATTTTATTTAAAATTCAGAATTCTTCAATAGCAATAGAATAATTTTGTATCTATTAATATACGAGACGATCGATTCAATATCTTATTTATTTCGTATTTAAGTTCGTCATGGTAAGACCGATTCCAATGGTCACGAAAGAATGTACCATCTTTACGGCGTGTTCAATATGTGCGGGTAGGTCTTTTTGTTCCTCTTTGTCAAAAGGTCCTAATACGTAATCCACTTGTCTACCTTTTGGGAAATTGTCACCAATACCGAATCTTAGTCTAGGGTAATTCTGTCCTCCGCACAAGGCCTCAATGGATTTCAAACCATTGTGTCCTGCGGCCGATCCTTTTGGCTTGATACGCAAAGATCCAAAAGGGATTGCTAGGTCATCGACTACTACAAGCACATTGTCTATAGGAACCTTTAATTGCTGCATCCAATAGTTTACGGCTTTGCCGCTCAAATTCATGTAAGTCGTCGGTTTGATGACGTATACATTATGATTACGGATTTTGAATTCAGTATAATAGGCATGCTTTTGCAAAGACCAGGATGTGCCCGCCTGATTGGCTAATTCATCCGCCACCATAAAACCTATATTATGTCTTGTGTCTGCATATTCGCGTCCAATATTGCCCAGACCT
>Ga0079224_100003021_pt1 | contig 20905 bp, 22 predicted proteins | sample Stecom2015_FD_80414 | JGI IMG/M metagenome (GOLD analysis project Ga0079224, IMG submission 80414) | Agricultural soil microbial communities from Utah to study Nitrogen management - Steer compost 2015 | ecosystem: Environmental > Terrestrial > Soil > Agricultural land | place: USA: Utah...
AGATGCTGCAGATCGTGCCTTCGGACGACGAGCTGATCGTCGAGGCAAAGGTCTCGCCGTCGGACATCGGCTTTATTCGTCCTGGGCAGTCCGTCAACGTGAAGTTCGATGCGTACGACTACGCGATCTATGGCTCCGGTGAAGGCGAGGTTTCGTACATCAGCGCCGACACCTTGACCGAGCAGACCGCGCGAGGCGAGATGTCCTTTTATCGCGTCCATGTCAAAGTCGATGCGAGCGCGATGCAGAAGCGGCGGCCCAATGAGACGATCGAGCTGCAGCCCGGCATGACGGCAACGGCGGAGATCAAGACCGGTCAGAACACGGTGCTGCGCTTTCTGACCAAGCCGTTGACCAAGACGATGTCCGAGGCGTTCACCGAACGCTGATCAGGGCGGCGAGCACTCGCTCGGATCGGCGCGCAGAACTTTCCTCAAGAATCTGCGCGCGGCTGCCGTGTGCCACGAGGACGCATCGATCATCGGAAGCTCGCTGTATTGCGGTGCCGTTGTGATCGGCCGGAGCACCGTAGTACTCGCGGACGGTACTCCGGCGAGCGTCGCTGCAAATGCGCCGCCAAGAGCCGAAGTTTCGTTCGATGCTATGGCACGTGCGCTCGATTCCGGCAAATGAAGCACGACCGGCAAGCATTCGGGCGGCAGCTCGCCGTGTTGCCACAGCCGTCCGCGGAGAATCCCGCCTGCTTCGACCGCTACGCGTCGACAATAGATATCGCCGATGATCAGCGCGCCAGCCCGTACGAGAACATGCGAGGAGGCGATGATGTCGCCTCGCACGCATCCGCTCACGACCACGTACTGCGCAATGATGCGTCCGTTCACGAGGGCCGATGCTCCGAGCGCGACGCGCGATGCGCTTGCCGCAATGATGCTCCCGGAAACTTCCCCATCGATGTGGGCGGCCCCGTGCGTACAGTGCAGATTCCCGCATAGACGCGATCCGGTGTTCACGTAGCACGTGATCGGACCACCGTCCTCGCACGGTTGTCGGTCTGCAGCGCGGGCGGGTGGACGCGCCTGCTCGACCCTGCGCAACGCCTTCGCCCGCTGTCGCATGAGGTTGATGCGCGCGGCCCAGCGCAGCGGCGTTCTCGTCTTGATGTGCACGTTTGTGCCGGCAGGATCGAGCTTTGCTGTCGCGGTGGAGCGCTGCTCAGTACGCATGGTTTACTCCGCGCTCTGCGCGCGTTCGGCCATGGCTTCCCCGATGAGCTGGAAACCGCGGACGTTCGCAAACGGCGCATCGGTGACGATATTGACGTTCATGTTCGGGTGCAGTGCCTGGAGTGCATCGGCAAATTGCGCGGCGCCTCCGCCGACCAGGAGTATCTGAGCGATGTCCTTGGCATCGCCGATACGGTGCGCGATCGCCGCGACGCTCTGCGACACTGCGGACTTTATGGTTTGAGCGTGCTGCGACAGGTCGTACTCTTTGCCGTACACGGTGAATTTCTCGCGCGCGTACAAATAGCGATCGATCTTCTCCCACATCGCCATCGTGGTGATGTCCTCTCCGGTCTTGCGCGAGACTTCGTTTGCAAGCTCACGGATGAGCGTAGACACACCTCCGGGATAGCTGCCGCTGCGCTCGGGTAGAACGCGAGTTCCTTCGGCGACGAGCCAATCGACCGTGAAGTAGCCGACGTCGATGAGCAGCGTGCGGTCCTTGATCTGGTGCGAAACCCCGTTCGATTGCGATCCCGACCAAGCGAGGCCGCCGACAGGCTGCGGCAGCACGACGACGCGGCAGATCTCCACACGCTCCTTCGCTCCGAGATCGATCGTTCCTGTGAACGAGGCCTGCAGCGCCGAGGAGACCTGGTCGAAGTTGAGCAGCGGCGCGCCGAGCACGAGCAGATCGAGCCGCGAGAGGCCCATCCGCTTGAGAACGCCGCGAATCAGAATCTGGTAGTCGTCCGAACGGATGTAGCTCGCATCCAGCACACGCGTGCTGTGGCCGCGCGAGACGAGCGCAACGTCTGCGCCGACCTCGTAGGATTGTCCTTTCCAATCGACTACGACTGTGTCGCGCTCATCGAAGTAACCCGCGCCGAGCTGACGCCCCATCCCTAACGCGACGAGCGATGGGAAGCAGCCGCACGTGAATTTCCCTGCGCCACTGCTCTGCAGCACGTACTTGGTCATTCCATAGCCAACGTCGATCGCTCGAACAACGGATACCATCTATTTGCTCCACGATGATCTGCGAATCTCAATATTCGTCTATGCCGGAGGGCGGCGCGTGATGTGAGGGAATCGGAACGGCGTAGGCCGCTCGTACGATTTCGCCGCAACCTCGATTTGCCGGTGGGCGTGCCGGCAGCGACATCTGCCAAGCAAGCTGCGACTCTGCGCACTGCGTTCGCGCGCGCCGCTGGTTGTGTGCGGCGCTCGCCGCGGCCAACAGCGAGCCCAGGACGATCATGCACAAGGCCCACCTCGGCCACAGCTGTTTCCTGGAACGCCAAGGCACCGTCGTGAGCCGTATCGTGCGATAGACAGCGGCGTGCTCCTGATGCTCGCTGTCGGTGACCTGCTCGATGCCGAATGAGACCTGCGCCCCCAGATAGGCCGCGTAGCGCTCTGCGGCGCGGCGTGCGTACGCGTGCGAGTAGAACGCGCGGTAGTTCGCGGATTCCAGACCGATGATCTGCAGGTCCGAAAGCATGCATGCTGCCGCTGCCGCTTGGACACTCAATCCGCGGCTTTCGCGGCTTCGCCGTAAGATGGCACCGAGCTCTGTGATGTCTTGCTCACTATTCATCGTGCGATCGGCTCCCATGCGGCTTGGTCACTGCCTCTCCATGTGCATCTTGCTTTTGGTGTCGTACCCGTTCCTGAGCCGACGCTAACGCATCGAGCAGCGCGCCGGCGCGGGAAAAGAATCCGCTTCGGATACATGTTCCAGCCGTATCTCGTTTATTTCCCGGTCTGGATTCGGTGGCATCAGAAGATGTCCCACCAGGATTACCGTCATACTGGTCCGGCTTCTGCTGAACACGACGATGCGCGAGCCGCATCATCTACCCATCGACTTTCTGGGGCGCAGCACGATTCGCTGCTCGAGTGCTGTCGCGTGGTGCAGGGAGAGGTGTTGAGGCCTCAGGCGGTATGCGCCTTACTTGGCGGCGAGGGTTCGGTGGAGTGAACAACGTTGGATAGCCATGATGACGATTGAGGATCCGTCCAGGCTGGCCTGGCAATCGAGAATCTTTGTCGCTGGGCACTCCGGGTTGATCGGCACGGCACTCGTCAAAGCCCTGATCGCGCGCGGGCATACGAGCGTGATCACGGCCGATCGTGCCGCCGTAGACCTGACGAATCAGCATGTCGTCGAGCAATTCTTCGAACGCACGCAGCCGGAATACGTCGTCCTGGCAGCAGGTCGATGCGTGAGCGCGTGCGAGGAAGCGCGGATTCCTGCCTACGTGCTGCGCGATCACCTGACGATTCAGGCCAACGTGATCGATTCGGCTTACAGCTTCGGTGCCCGCAAGTTGATCATGCTGGCGACCCACTCTATTGCTCAGCCCGCTGCAGCCGATCGCGTTGCAGAGGAGGCCCGTTTGCTCGACGTCGCCAAAGCGGCGGGCTTGAGGATGTGTGCCGCATATCGACAGCAGTTCGGCTTCAAGGCGGCAACTGCGGTTTTGCCCACGATTTACGGGCCACACGATCGCTTCAGTGCGAGCCGTCCAGACAGCATCGCCGGCTACATGTACGCGCTCAGCACGGCGCAGCTGCGGGGCGACACGTCCGTGTATCTGTACGGCCGTCCCGAAGACACGATCGACTTGTTGCACGCCGACGACTTGGCCAATGCCCTCGTGTGGCTGCTGGAAGACGACACGCTCGGGACCGTCGTGTTCGTACCGCCTGCGGCAACGATCACGTTGGCCGAGCTAGGCAAGAAGCTCGCCGAGATCATCGGTTACGAGGGCGAGATCCGTTTCGACGACGATCACCGTCTCACCGTCGCGATGCTTCCGGAGTGCGGTCCACATCTAGGCGTACGGGGCTGGCGCCCCCTCATCGGTCTCAATCAGGGTTTGGCGGAGACGTACGCCTGGTTCGTCGCAAATCAGCAGAATCTGCGCTTGTAGCGCCGCTGGTCGACGGACACTTTGTTGCAGAATGAAACAGAAACGTCCGTGGGCTGCGCATAAAGCGGATACATTTTCTCTGCCGACCGGCGCGCGAAGAGATCACGCGATTGGATCATTCGACGTCCAGTGTCGCGCAAGAGGTCTTCCATTCACGAGCACAGGCGCAGTTCAACGAGCATGAACGCGATTAGCGCCCAGCGCGAGAGCCTTCGTTACGAGCCTCTGGAGCCGGTTCGCGGCAGCGAGCAGCCGCGCCTTTTCATCATCGATGATGATCGCAGATCGCTGCGGATCTTTCGCAGGATTCTGCTGCGCGCGGACCGCCACTGTCGAACGTTTCAAGACGCCGGTGAATTGATCGATGCGTTGCACGAGAACCCGGGCGTCGCCGTCATTCTGAGCGATCTGCGAATGCAGCACATCGACGGCATCGAGCTGATCACCAGAATTCGCTCGCAGTTCCGAGACCGGCCTTGGCTGCAATTCATTCTCGTGACGGGGCAGGCGACGATGGATACCGCAGTCTCGGCGCTGCGGCTCGAGGCGGTCGATTATCTTCTCAAGCCCGTCTTACCGAAGGAGCTGCTGGCCGCGGTCGATAGAGCGCTGCAGCAGACGAGGCAGCATCGATTCAGGCGCGTGCAACACGATGAGGCGTTGCACACGAAGCGCTTGAACGATCTGGCGTGTGCGGCAAGCATGCTCGCCGCGGAGTTGTCCAGATTCTCGCAGAGCTCTGCAGGTGCGGCCGACGAACAAGACGACGCCGGCCCACACAGCGAGAGCGGTGACAGTTCGAGCGCAACATCGCCACCGCAGAGTTATGCGGCCTTGGGCCTACTGAGGAGTCTGAGCGAACAGAAGAGCCAGATCTTCGGCGATGCGCTGGCGCCCGATGCTGCCTGGGAGATGCTCATCGAGCTGATGCTCAGCCGCTTCTCCGGCAGACGAACCTGCGTGACGAGCTTGTGTTTGGCCTCCAAGACGCCGTTGACGACAGCGATGCGCCGCATCGATGCGCTCATCGATGCGGGCTTGGTCGTTCGCAGCAAGGACCTGACGGATGGGCGCCGCTCCTATGTGGAGTTGAGCGATCTCGGTGTTCGAAAGATGCAGCAGTATCTGACGATCGCACTAGGCAGGCTCACAGCAGGTCAGCAGCCGGCGAGCATGAATGTGGAAAGCCCATCGATCGGGCGCATCGGACAGAAGCCATGAAACCGGCAGCGTCGCTCGCGGGCATCTCGGGTGCGGACGGAATGCAGAGCCTCGAGCATATACAGGCACTGCTGCACGACATTCGCGGCGCAATATGGATCGCGGTCGGAACGCTCGACGTCACGCTCGCGGAAGACAATGGGCGCGGTTGCGATCGAAAGTGTGTGCAGGAAGCGCTCGATAGCTGTCTGCAAGCGGTAGCGCTGATGGACGATCTTCAGCGCTGCTTCGTGCAGATCTCCCAACTCGGTGCGATACGCCTGCGCGGCAGCGATCTTCGAGATTGATATCCGAAGTGGATCTTGTTGTTCCGCGTGCAGCGACGGTTTGTGCTCACATTGCTGCTGCCACAACGTCTATGGATGCGATGCCATGAGCGATGCACGAGGCAAGAGCAACGACGCAAATCAAGAGTGTCTCTCGTTCGATTCGACAGAGCAGTATGCGAGCCTCAATCTTGGATGTGTCGCCGCCGGGCGCACGCCGATCGGGCTTCAGCGGGACGGCAGGGTCAGCGGTGCCGATTCGCACGCCGCTCGTAGCAGCTCATTTTCACGACGCAAGAGGCGAACCGCATTCGCCGAGCCTAGTACGCTCGCCTTGGACTTCGTCGATCGGTTCAGCGATGTCATGCGAATCGAGCGATCTGCAGCCATGGCGACGGTACGCGAGTATCGGACACACTTGCACCGCGCAGAGTCATGGTTGAGGCGATTCACCGGGCGTACTCTACTTACTGCGTCGAGTAGGGAATTACTGCGTCACATGCGTGATGCTGCCGCCGAATGCGAGCTTTCCACGACGGATCGGCTTGCACGCAGACTCAGAACGCTGCGCCGCTTCTATCGGTGGCTGCAGGCAATTCACGCGCGCGATGACGATCCCATGGCCGACCCTCGTCTGAGCTCGTGGTGGGCGCAACAGGTGCGGCGTGCGCGGCACGTGCCACGCTCTCGGGAGCGCGGCGTGCGCGCTGCAGTGCGCGAGCGCAACTGCCTCATGATAGCCGTGATGCTCTCGACGGGGTTGCAAGCTCGCGACGTCGCCGATCTTCGCCTATCCAATCTGGAACAGCTCGAGAGCGAAGGATCTGCAGACGGCGGGTTCGCACCATCCGCTTCTCTCACGGAGCTGCTGAACAGCTACATCCAAGGCCCGCGCAGCACGATCCTCGCGGGGCGCCGCAGCGAGTACTTGTTTCCGACTCCGTCGGGCGGGCCGCTCAAGCACGTGACGCCCGGGCGAGTGTCGCAGTACCTCATCGTATCGGCAAAGCACCGCGGAATGCGGCAGGCAATCCCTGATTACCTGGACGCGAAGGCCGGCGGTGCATTCGCTTCAATATGAAGGTGAAGTTGGGACGCAGGTGCGAAAAGAGCTCGCGAAGTGCGCTGAATACCGCCGTTTCGCATCTTTTACGAAAGCAGCCCGCGGATCCGCGTTCAATAATCCTTCTATCCAAATTCGGTAGGGAAGGAGGTAGAGGCGTATGAGTACCGTTGGCATAGACATCAAGCACACGCCGGTCATCGGCGGTGCGAAGACTCAGCAGAGCGACGCACAGAACGCGAGCAGGGCCGACGACATCGTCATCGGTCCGGGCGTCCGCACGGCCGGTAAGTTCGAAACCGCCGGCTCGATTTTCGTGGACGGTGCTTTGGATGACGGCGACGTCGCGTGTCGCTGGTTCTCGATCAGCCGCGGCGGAGAGTTTCAGGGAGCAGTGAGCGCAGAGCGCATCGAGATCGCGGGTCTGCTCGAAGGCGAGGCAGTTGCGAGTGAAGAAATCATCCTGCGCTCGAGCGCTCGAGTCACCGGCAATATCACGGCCCCGTACGTGATCATCCACCGCGGTGCGCAGCTTTCCGGCGGTGTCGAATCCACGGAGCGCACCGCGGACAACCGCAAGCAGGCGCCGATGCAGCTGCCGTTGCCTCGTGCACGTCAGCGGCGTTCGCTCGGCATCTTCGTCGGCACGGCGCTAGTCGGAGTGCTGCTCGCCGGCGGAGCCTATGCCTTGTGGGGCGGTAAGGCACCGAAGGAGGGCGAGCCGGTGGCGACGCTGTCGTCGACATGACGAGCCAGCTAGTCGCACCTTCGCGGCATGTGCCCATGAAAAGATCTCTTCGTATGGATATGGGCCGTCCTCTCGTGGATCGTGCAAAGCTCACCGGATTGCTGATCGAGGAGTTCATTCGGTCACGCCGCTATGTGCCGGATGAGGCGAGTCCCATCTGGGCCCTGGATGATCTTCCTTTGAAGCTGGGCCGACGCGTGCAGCAGTTGAACGGATCTTGGCAATGGAAGGCATGGGCCGGCGTTCAGCGTCTGTGGTGCGTCGCCGCGCAGATCCTCAACGAACCGCGGCTCGATCATAGTGAGCACGCACTTCGCGTGAAGTTCTTCGATGTCGATGGCGCGCTCGTAGCCTGCGCCGATTGGCTTCGCAGAGCGGATGGCCGCTGGGTGCTCTATCGGATCCTCGAGCCAGCACACTTGCAGAGCTCGCAACCCGAGCAAACGGAGGCGATTTGAACACGGTTCTCCTTCGATCTCCCGAATCCGGCAATCTCAGGCGCGAGTTGCGTAGCGCAGTCGCGAGGCGCGAGCTCGCATTGCACTATCAACCGAAGTTCAGGCTGGACACCGGCGAGCTCGAGGGTGTCGAAGCGCTGCTGCGCTGGCGAAGGCAATCCGGCGCATGGGTGTCTCCGACCGCATTCATGCCGCTGTTGGAGCGAATGGGGCTGATCGAAGAGGTCGGAAGCTGGATCTTCGATCGCGCGGCGGCCGACTGCAGCTATTGGCGCGCCAAGGGGCGGTGCGCGCGCCGCGTGGCCATCAATGTATCACCGCTGCAGTTGCGAGATGCTCGCGCGCTGGCAGCGGTACGCGACACGTGCAGCCGATGGCAAGTGCCGGATACAGGGTTGGACATCGAGCTCACCGAGTCTGCTCTGATCGATTACTCGGACGATCTGGTCGACATGCTCGAGCAGTTGTCGGCTGCAAACATTACGATCGCTCTCGATGATTTCGGCTGTGGCTATTCCTCCTTGAGCTTGCTGTCCCGGCTGCCAGTTCGTCACCTCAAGATCGATCGCAGCTTTACATCGCAGCTTGGGCTCAATCCGCGAGCTCAGCCGATCGTGGAAGCAATCATTCGGCTTGGTCAAACTCTCGGTATGGAGATTGTCGCCGAGGGGATCGAGACTCGCGAGCAACTTCTCGAGCTGCAGCTGCTTGGTTGCCATATCGGCCAGGGATTTCTCTTCAGCCGTGCCGTCGGCCGAGACCAGCTCATGAAACTGCTGCCCGCAGTGAATTGAGCGGGCGGGCGCACTGCGCCAAGTGCCAGTTGCCGTTGCCGGTTGCCGGTAGAAACGCGCGCACCGCACGCTTCCGGGCTACAGCCTACAGCCTTGCAAGCGCGTTGCATCCGCGTCGTTACCTGCGCGTTACTTACTTGATACCGACGTTCTCCTACGCTGTAGCGCATGCATCGGGTGCGGTGCGCAGAGCGGGTGCAATTTGCACATGTCGTCTGCGGTCGTGCTCGAAGCGTGCACGGCTGATCACGGGAGACGACGAACTTGCCATCATTGGTCCGCACGATTGCGATCGTTGGCGGCGGCTTCAGCGGAGTTGCGTTGGCGGCGAATCTGCTGCGCCGTCCAGCTTCGCATCCGACGCGAATCGTACTGATCGAGCGAGCTCCCGAAGTCGGACGCGGAGTGGCTTACGCGAAGCGCGGCTATCCGTACTTGCTCAATGTGCCGGCGAATCGCATGTCGGCGACGCCGTCGAAGCCGAACGAGTTCCTCGAGTTCGCGCAGCGCACGCTGCCTAGGGTGACGGGCGAGGATTTTCTGTCGCGATCGCTCTACGGCGATTATCTGCGCGAGCTGCTCTTGGCGGCGGAGCTGAGCGCCCCGCCGTGTATCCGTCTGGAAACCCTGCAGGCCGAGGTCGTGAACATTCGCCGCATCGAGCGGCACATGCCGTTGCAGGTCGAGTTGCGCGATCGCGGAGCGATCACGGCGGACGAAGTGGTGCTCGCGGTCGGCAATCCGCCGCCTGCGATGCTGGGCGTGGCAGCGGATGTTGCCGACCATCCCGCGTACGTGAACGATCCGTGGTCGGAGGAATATGCGTTCGACAGGCGGCAGAACGTGCTGCTCATCGGCACGGGATTGACCGCGGCAGACGTGATCAATCGCGCCTCCGATGATCCGTTGTTCACGCCGACGATACATGCGATCTCTCGGCACGGGCTCGTGCCGCCGCGGCAGACCGCGTTTCGACCCGACGCGTTTCGCGGCGACGGCAATGCGCTGCTGCTCGCAGCTTCCCGATCGCTGCGCGAGCTGACGAATGCCGTTCGGCTGCTTGCGCGCGAAGCGGAAAGCTGCGGCGGCGATTGGCGCGAGGCCGTCACGTTCGTGCGCAACATGGCGCCGACGATCTGGCAGCGGCTTCCCGAGCGAGATCGCGTGCGCTTCCTGCGTCATCTGCGTGCTCGATGGGACGTGCACCGTCATCGTTTGCCGTCGCAAACGATTCAGCGCATCGAGCTCCTGCGTGCTCAAGGACGCCTGCATGTTCACGCCGGATTCATCGAGCGCCTCGTCCCGCGCGCCGAGCGCATCGAGGCCGTGTGGCGCGCACGGCGCTCGGGCGAGCTTCATTCGGAAGTTTTCGACAAGGTGATCAACTGTACGGGTCCTGACTACAGCATCGTGCGCTCGAAACATCCGCTCTGGCGCAATCTGTTGCAGTCCGGACTGTGCGTGCCGGATTCGCTCGGTCTCGGATTGCGCACGGGCCGTCACGGGGCGGTCATCGACGCCGACGGCTGGCCGGGGCCGCATCTGTTCTACTTGGGGCCGATGCTGCGCGCCGATCACTGGGAGGCGACGGCCGTCGGAGAGTTGCGCAAACACGCCGCCGAACTTGCCGATGTCCTGGCCGCATCCCGATAGGATCGAACACGCTGGCGAAGATCGATCGATGAGGGTCGTCGTTGCGAGCGCGGATCCGGATCTATCCGCATCGATCGCATTCTCCCTGACTCAGGCGGGGTACGACGTCGACGTGACGCAGAGCGCCGCGGACCTGTCGACTCGTTCCGCGCAACAGCTCACGGACCTCCTGATGCTGGACATGAATCTCGACTCGCCGGGCGCGATCGAGCTTTGCCGTGCGATTCGCCGATCGTCCACAGCACCCATCATGATCCTCGCTGCGCGCGACTCGGAAGACGACCTGGTCGCCGCCGTCGAGGCGGGCGCGGACGAATACATCCGCAAGCCCTTCAGTCCGCGCACCTTGATTGCGCGCGTGCGAGCGCTCGCGCGACGCGCACCGCCGCGCCGCGAGAAGACGATCGTCATCGGATCGTTGCAGCTCGACATCGAGCGCCAGCGCCTGCGCATCGGTGCGACATCGGAGGTTTACCTGAGCCCCTTGGAAGCGAAGGCGCTGCACATCCTGCTGAAGGCGCCGGGACGCACGGTGACGACGGAAAAGCTCTTGCTCCAGCTCTGGGGCGAGCAGCAGGAGCGCGAACGCCACACTTTGAAGCAGCTCATCTATCGGCTACGCCTCAAGCTCGACGCCGCCGGTGCCGAAGGCATCGTACGAACGACGCCCGGCTCGGGCTACAAGCTCGTCATCGAGTAAATACCGCGGCATATCGATTTCGCATGTGTAGATAATTTGTTACCCGGCATTCGAAACGAGAAGAAGCGCAAAGCGCCGGGTGAAGAGCGCCTTTGAGCGTACATATATATGTATGCAACCAAGCGCGACGACGGCGCGGCCGTGACCGGGATGCAACCGCGCAGCGACTGAGCACATAACCGCCGCGACCTAGACTCCTCCACAACGAACGATGTCGTGGATGGGAACCATGGCCGCGCAAGCAACTCATGTCGATAGCCTCGTCGTTGCGGATCTCGCAGTGCTCGGCGAGCTCAATTCTGCAACGGCCCTCTTGCTCGAGCGCGGTGTGTTGCCTCGCGGCCGCGCGTATGCGGCTGCGACTAAAGCGTCGGGTGCTCGCGTGCTCGTCAGTACGCGCCCCTCCGGAACCCGATCGACGGAGACGTCGCACTTCATCGATGCTCAAAGCGCTTTGCCTGCGTTTCCGGCGGCGCTGAAAGATGTCGCGACCGCTCTGCACGCCATTCTGACGAACAGCGCGACGTATCGCTCCGCGTTGTTCGTGCCCGCGCTCGGTCTGTCCGCATTCGCCGTTGCCGGTCTGCCATTGCCAATCGTCTACGGCTCGGGATTGTTACGGCGCACGCCGCATCCGATTCCGCTCCTTCACCGCGCCGATGAGCTGGATCCGGCAGAGATCCTGCGTCTGATCGACGCGCATCCTGGCAATTCCGCAGTGCTGCTCGCGCATCGCGGCGTCATCGCGTACGGCGACGAACCGCTTTCGAAGCTCGCGCGCTTCGTCGTGAGCCTCGAGGAGTCCGCGCAGCTCACGCTCAATGCGCAGCTGCTCGGCGGCGCGCAGCCGCTGCCGGCCGATGCATACGAACAGATGCAACAGGGAATCGCGGGCGACTGATTTCTTCTATCACACGAGTCTTGTCTGTCATGTCCACCGTCCATCTCAGTAGATTGGGAGCAGCACTTGCAGTCGTCGCATTCCCTTCATTGACGCAAGCCGCGAGCGAATCCGCATCGAGCACGCCGGTGCAATCCGCGAGCGTCCTCGATGAGGTGCTCGTCACCGCTCAGAAGCGCGAAGAGTCGATCCAAGATGTGCCGATCAGCATTTCGGCGGTGAGCGAAAGCGAGATTCATCGCGATCTGGACAACTCGCCGGGCGACATCGCTCGCGTCGTGCCGAATCTCTACGGCAATCCGACCGGCGGGCGCGCCGCGCGCCCGCGTTGGTTCTTGCGCGGCGTCGGCGTGAACACGAGCAGTCTCGTGAGCCCCGTCGGCGTGTATGCAGACGAGGTTTATCAGAGCGCGCTCGAGCTTCACAGCCTGCCGCTGTTCGATCTCGAGCGCGTCGAAGTGCTCCGCGGTCCGCAAGGAACGCTGTGGGGCAAGAACACGCCGGGCGGTGCGATCCATTTCGTCTCGCGCAAGCCGACGTTCGACACCGACGGCTACGTCAAGCTCGGCTTCGGCAACTTGAATCAGAAGGAGCTGCAAGCTGCATTCGGCGGCGCGCTGGTCGGCGATGTGCTCGCTGGCCGCATCGCTTATATACAGGAGGAGCGCGACGGCTGGGCCCGCAATCGGTACACGGGCGACAAGAAGGCCGGCGCGTACGACGATCAAGCCGTGCGTGCTCAGCTGCTGTTCACGCCCACTGACGATTTCGAGACACTGCTGAACGTTCATTACCGCACGATCGACAGCTGGGCAGTGCCGGGTTACAGCATCGGCATTCGCGAGGGCGGTGCGGATGACTTCGGCTACGTCTCGCCGGTCGGTCCGAATCCGCGCATCGGCGATCCGGTCGATCGCAACAACGACATCCGCGGCGAGCAGGAGCAATACGGTGCGACGCTCACGACGCGCTGGAGCTTCGGCAGCTACACGCTGACCTCGATCACTGCCTACGACGAGGTGGACGCGACGAACGCGGGCGATCGCGAGCAATCGCCGAACGAAGTCATTCGTACGTACGACATCAAGTCCGCCGATCAATTCAGCCAGGAGCTTCGGCTTGCGTCGGATCCGACGGAAAGATTCAGCTGGATCGTGGGCGCGTACTACTTCGACGATACCCAGCGCTCCGATGCGACGAGCGCGACGCTGCCGGTCGAGAATCAAGTGTTCGGCACGTTCTATCAGAACACGCTCGCCGACGTGGACACCGAGAGCTTCGCCGGATTCGCGAACGCGACATATCAGTTCACCGATCGCTTCAAGTTGAACGCCGGCATCCGCTGGACGACGGAGACGATCGGCATCGATCTCGAGGGCGTCGACGGCGGACCGCGCGGGTCGACGAGGTATGTGGACACGGAACGGTGGTGGCAGCGGCAAGCGGTCGCAGGCCCGCTGCGGGTGAACGCATTCCAGCTCGAAGAAAACACGTGGGATGCGTGGACGTATGACGTCAGCCCGAGCTTCGAGCTCACGCCCGATGTGCTGCTGTACGGCCGGTATGCGCGCGGCTTCCGCTCTGGCGGCTACAACGCAAGCGTTACGGCGCAGTCCTCGGTGAACACCGTCGATCCGGAGCGCGTCGATTCGTTCGAGATCGGCACGAAGGCGCAATTCCTCGACGGCCGGTTGACGACGAATGCAGCAGTCTTCTACTACGAGTGGAAGGACATGCAGCTCAACATCCAGGGCGTGACTGCAGCCGGATTGAACGGCTCGACGCTGCGCAATGCTGCGCTCGGTAAGGCACGAGGCCTCGAGCTCGAGATCCAGGCCTTGCCTCTCGAGCGACTGCGTGTCGGCTTGAACGTCGGCCTGCTCGATGCGGAGTACTCGGAGTTCGTCGAGCACCGCGCGGACGGCACGATCAGGGATTACTCGGGCAACAAGTTCGCGCGTGCACCGGAGACGACGATCGGGGCAGATGCGGAGTACGAGTTCCTGCTTCCTTCGGGCGGCGCCTTCGTGCTCGGCACCGATTGGGCATACCAGAGCCGGATCTACTACAGCTCGGTCGATCAAACCGATCCGTTCCAGCAACAGGGCGGCTACACGCTCGGCAATGCGCGCTTGTCGTATCGCACGGCGAACGAAGATCTCGAGATCGCCGCCTACGTGCGCAACCTCACCGACAAGACATACGACCTGATCACCGTCGTGCCGGCGAACGGCGCCTATCGCACGACTCCCGGGTATCCGCAGACCTACGGTCTGTGGCTGCGCAAGACCTTTTGATTTCCCTCGCACGAACGAGACAAGGAGCGAATCCATGAGCATCGAGTACTTCTGGCGATTGCCCAGCGGCGGCGACGGGCGCGAGGCGATCAGCACGCGCGGCGACTTCGGCAAGGGTGGACGCGTCGCGCCGCGTCGTATCAACGACGGCACCGACGGACACGGCTACATCGACTACGTCTCGCAGGTCGCAAGAGCCGCGGACATCAACGGCTTTCACGGCGCATTGCTGCCGACCGGACGCAGCGGCGATGAGCCCTGGGTCGTCGCCTCCGCGCTCGCGCGCGAAACGCGCAACTTGCACTTCTTGATCGCATTCCAACCGGGCTTTTTGCATCCGGCATATGCGACACAGATGGCCGCGACGCTCTCGCGCATCACGAACGGCCGCGTCGATTGGAACATCATCACCGGCGGCAATCCGAAGGAACAACGCGCCTACGGCGACTTCTTCAATCACGACGAGCGTTATGCGCGCACGGGCGAGTTCCTCGATGCGTTCCGGGGCTATGCCGCGGGTGAGCCGTTCAACTATCAGGGCAACTTGTACCGCTTCGAGAACGGCGGTTTGACGGCGCCGCTGCGTCACGCACGCAAACCCGGCATCTATTTCTCCGGCTCCTCCGATCCAGCGATTGCCGTCGCCGCGAAGCACGCCGACGTCTATCTCATGTGGGCGGAGCCGCCGCAGAACATTGCCGGTGAGGTCGCGAAGATTCGCGCCGCAGCGGAAGCCGTCGGGCGCGGCGAGCAGATCCGCTTCGGCATTCGCGTCGATGTCATCGCACGCGATACGGAGGAAGAAGCCTGGGCCGAAGTGCGCCGGTTCTACGACAGCATTCCGCAAGAGCTGATCGAGTCGTTCAAGAAGGCGCGTCCCCGCGATGAGTCCGTCGGCGCCCATCGGCAGTGGGCCTTGCACAACGGCAAGGTCGACAAGTTCGAGGACTTGATCATCTCGCCGAATCTCTGGGCGGGCAAAGCGATCGCAAACGGCGCGAAGAGCGGTCAAGTCGGCGGGCCGACGTGCGTGCTCGTCGGCAGCAACGAGCAGATCGCCGAGCGCCTGGCCGAGTACATCGACGTCGGCATCACGACGTTCATCTTGGCCGCGAAGCCGCATCTCGAAGAAGCGTATCGAGTCGGCGAGTACATCCTGCCGCGTGTCGACGGCGCGCTCGAACGCTTGCGTGCGAAGCGCAGCGCCGAACAGCAAGTCGCGTGAGGAGCATCCGTGAGCGCTACACTCGATACGATCTACTACACGCGTTGTGCGGTGCCGACGCCGCTCGGCATCGCAGCGCGCCTCGGCTGGTTCACGGAAGAATTCGCGCCGGAAGGCATCGACGTCAAAGTCGTCGTCGAAAGCGAGAACACCGCGGCGCGCGAAGCGCACTACGATCACAGCGTCGACAATCTGTTCCGCCTGGGCGGCAGCATTCCGGCGCTGTGGGCGAAAGGGAAGGGCAGGGCGACACGGCTGCTCGCGCTGTCCTGGGTCGATGAGTTCCAGGCGATCGTGACGCTGCCGGAGAAGCAGATTCTCAATGCACGCGATCTGCGCGGTCGACGAGTCGGGCTGCCGAAGCACAGCAGCAGCTTCATCGATCACGAACGCGCCAGCGCCTTGCGAGGCATCTCCAATGCGCTGGCAACCGAAGGACTCGCGCTCGGCGATGTGCAGCTCGTCGACTTCGAGGCGCCGCGCAACTCGATCGCGCAGCAAGGCGATGAGGTCGTCTCCGGAAGCAAGTTCCAGGGGCCGCGGCGCAAGCCCGGACATCGCCCGCTGCAAGCACTCATTCGCGGCGAGATCGATGCGCTCTATCTGAAAGGGCCGCGCGGATTGCAGCTCGTGCATCAGCTCGGGCTGCACGTGAGCGTCGATATCGGCTCGCATCCCGATCCGCTCGTGCGTGCGAACAACTGCACGCCGCGCACGTTCACCGTGGACGAGCAGCTCCTGCAGTCTCGACCCGACATCGTCGGACGCGTCGTCTCGCGCGTGATCGACGCCGGTGTGTGGGCGCGCAGCCATGCCGTGGAAGCCGTGCGCTTCATTGGCATCGAAACCGGCACCGCCGAAGCGTGGGTGCGCTACGGACACGGACCCGAAGTGCATCTGAGCCTCGGTATCGATCTATCCGAACGATCGACGCGCGCGCTGAACGACTTGAAGAGCTTCCTCGTGCAGCACCAGTTCATCGGCGACTTCGATCTGTCGAGCTGGATTGCGCCGGGCCCGCTGCGCGAGGCCAGCGAGCGAAGCGCACGCAAGGTCGCTTGAGCAACGAGGAGATCGCGATGAGTGCAGTAGAGACAGGGTTGATCGCTGCGGAGCGCAGCGAGCGCACGTTCCGGGAATTATCGCCATTCGGTGAGGCGGGCCGCCAGCGCATCAATGCGGCGGGCCGTGCGTTGCTCGAGCACGGCGCATTGTCGACGACGAGATCCTTCAATGCCGGTATCCGCGTGAGCGGGGAGGAGAAGTTCGTGCTCGGCGGTTTCACGCCGAGCGGCGAAGAGCTCGCGCCGGCGGCGATCGTCGGTTTCGACGGCACGTACTACGAAGGCAAATTCAAGAAGGCGCACCTGGAGCTGCTCGAGGTGTACGCGACGATCTTCCGCGAGCGTTCGGACGTGCACGCGGCGATTCACACGCATTCCCCGTACATCGAAGGTTTCGCGTTTGCCCATCGCGAGCTGCCGATCCTGTTCGGCGACGAGCTGCGGCGTCTCACCCGAGAGCCGATCCCGCTTGTGCCATGGGAGCCGCGCTACTCCGCGGGCACGATTCGCAACGCCGTGCGCAACGCGCCGAACGCACCGGCCGTGATCATCGCGAACCACGGCCTGTTCGCCTGGGCCAGCAGCATCGAAGACGCCGTCGATCTCATCATCGCGCTCGAAGACGCGGCGCATGTCGCGACGAAGGCGCAGGTCCTACTCGGCAAGACACCCCTTCCGCAGCATGCGTGAAACGCTCATGAATCGATCCGTCTCATCATTCGTTACGCTGCTCGCGGCTGCCCTTGCAATCGGTGCTGCGCACGCGCGCGACACCGCGAAAGTCGTGCGCATCGCAAGCATCGGCACGCTGAGCGAGGGCAAGGTGTTCGTGACGAGCCAATCGACTCGCGTGCAAACCGAAGGCTGGCTCGAACAGCAGCTCGCGAAACGCGGCGTGAAGCTGCAGTGGTATCCCGTCGCGAGCGCGCTTGGCGGGCCCGGGTTCAACGAGGCCTTGGCAAGCAAATCGGTGGATTTCGCGAGCTACGGCGATCTGCCTTCGATCATCGCGCGCTCCGCGGGCGTCGACATCAAGCTCATCGTGCCGTACGGCGGGGCGACGCACTCATATTTAATAGTGCGTAAGGGGCTCGAAGCTCGGACATTCGCCGATCTCAAGGGCAAGCGGATCGCGCTCCAGCGGGGCAGGCCGGGCGAGCTGCCGTTCACACGCTTGTTGCGCGAGTACGGCCTCAAGGCATCCGACTTCAAGATCTACAACCTGCCTCCGGATGCCGGCAAGTCGGCGCTCGTTGCAGGCAGCGTCGATGCGTACTTCGGCGATCCGGGCGTGTACCAGCTGCAGGACCAAGGGCACGGCAAGGTCATCTGGTCGACGAAACAGGTGCCGCCGGAGAAGGGCAGCTGGAACACACGCGTCGATCTGTACGCGCGAACGCAGTTTGCGCGCGAGAACCCGGAGCTCACGACGCTGGTTGCGGCGGCCTACATCCGTGCCGCGCATTGGGTGTCTCAGGAAGAGAACTTCGATGAGGTCGTCAAGATCTATGCGCGCCCGGGCACGCCGGAGCACGTCGTCAAACGCGACTTCGCGGATCAGCCGATTCCCTGGCGCGAGCGCTGGTCCCCTGTATTCGATGCGGATCTCGAACGCTACTTCGACGAGGCGATCAGCATCAGCTTCGAGCGCAAGCTGATCCGCCGCCGTTTCGACGTTTCCGAGCTGCTCGATCCCACGTACTCGCGTGCTGCGCTACGCGTGCTGCACCTCGAAGATTTCTGGGAGCAGCCGAGCACGCAGGTGGCGAGCCGATGAGCGCGGTCATCGAGCCTCGCTTCGGCGCGCCGCGATGGCGCGCGTTCGCGATCGCCATCTCCGGTCCGCTCATCGTCGTCTCGTTGTGGTGGGCGCTTGCGAGCTCCGGCCGCTTCGCCGAGCAAATCATCGTGCCGCCGCGAGAGATCTGGGCGGCGCTCGTCGAGCTCCTGGATTCCGGCGAGCTCTGGCTGCATCTGCAAGGCAGCTTCGGCCGGCTCGCAAGCGGGTTCGCATTGGGAAGCGCAGCCGGCTTGGCAGCAGGAATCCTGATGGCCGCTTCGAGGCACATCGAGGCAGCGTGCGCGCCGATCTTCAATGCAGTCCGTCAGGTGCCCGCGATCGCGTTCATTCCGATGCTGATCTTGATCTTCGGTATCGGCGAGACCTTCAAGATCCTCATCGTCGCGAAGGCGGCGTTCTTCGCGATCGCGCTCGCGACGTTCGAAGGCGTGCGGAACATTTCCTTTCGGGAGCTCGAAGTCGCGCAGCTGTTCAAGCTCGGTCCCATCGCGTGCGTGCGTCACGTGATCGTGCCGGCTGCGCTGCCGGATCTGCTCACCGGCATTCGGCTCGGTCTCGGACGTGCGTGGGGCGTGCTCGTGGCGGCGGAGTTGTTTGCCGCGGACATCGGCATCGGCCAGATGATGGAGGCGGGCCGGCAGATGTTTCGCTTGGATGTCGTGTTCCTCGGCGTGATCGTGACCGGTCTCGTCGGCTACGTGTTCGATCATGGTCTGCAACGGCTGCAAGCGGTGCTCACGCCGTGGCGGGCGGAGCTGCAGCGATGAAGGCGCCGTTGACTAGAGCCGCACGCATTCGCTCAGGTGTGATCGCGGTCGTCACGTTGCTCGTCGCCTATGAAGCGATGGCGCGCACGAGCGATGCATTCAGCTATGCGTTCGTGCCGCTCGAGCAGCTCCTCGGCGCGCTCGTCGAGATCAGCCGCTCGGGAGAATTGCTCGACAATATCGCTGCAAGTCTCAAAGTCGTCTTGCAGGGCGTTGCGTTCGGCGGCGGCGCTGGCCTGCTCATCGGCGCCGCGATGGCGTATTCGAAGCCGATCGCCGCATTCGTCAATCCGCTGTTCAATGCTTGGCGCCCGATTCCGACGCTCGGCTTGATCCCGCTGATCGGACTGTGGTTCGGCAATGGCGATACCGCGAAGCTCGTGCTCGTCTGTCTCGCCGCCGCCGAGCCGATGATCTTGAACACGTACGAAGGTCTGCGCGGCACGGACCAGCGCTACATCGAAGGCGGGCGCGCGCTCACGTTCTCGCGCTCGCAATTGTTCTGGTTCGTGCAGCTGCCCGCCGCGATGCCTTCGATCTTCACCGGCGTGCAGCATGCGCTCGGGTTCGCGTGGATCGCGACGATCGGCGCGGAGCTCTTGTTCACGGTCGGACCGGGACTCGGTGGCGTGATGGAGCGAGCGCAGATCGCGACGCGCATGGACATCGTCATCGTGAGCGTTGCCGCGATCGGCGTCGTCGGCTTGGCGATCAATACGACGGTCACGCGCGTGTCCGCTCACCTGCTGCGGTGGCGAGACAGTCAGTGACGGCACCTGCAGATCACATCTCCGCACGCCGGTTCCTGACGAGCTTCATGCTGCTGTCGGTCGTGAGCGGTCTTGCGATCGGCATGGGTCGCATCGTCACGACGTTCTATGTCATCGGCCTGGGTGCAGGAGCGGGAGCGATCGGCGCGATCGGTGCGGCGGAAGCGCTCGGCAAGATGGTCGTCACGGTGCCCGCGGGATTTCTGATCTATCGGCTCGGCGCGCGGCGCGTCTACTCGACGGCTACGATCGGATCGATGCTGATCACGGCCCTCACGCCTTTCATGAAAGTGTGGGCCGGCGTTGCGCTCATGCGCGCGCTCGTCGGCGCGACGGCGGGCGGAATGCTGGCCGAGGCGATCGGCCTCAAGAACATGTTCATCGTGTGGATTCCCGTCCTCGCATTCACGGTCATCGGCTTCGCTGCGATTCAGCGCCGATGGCCGATCCGTGTCACGTCCACTGCAGAGGGTACGTCATGAAAGTCGTGTTTCCTTCGGCGCGATCCGAAGCTCACAACAGTCTGTTGCAAGGAGCACTCAGTACCCACCGCGTCAGCAAGCGCTACCACCTCGCCGATCGCGACTTGGAAGTGCTGCGCGACATCGACCTTGCGATCGCACCCGGCGAGTTCGTCAGCATCGTGGGCGCAAGCGGCTGCGGCAAGTCGACGCTGCTCCGGCTGATCGTGGGGCTCGATCCGGATTACACGGGCGACATCGTGCTCGACGGCGAGCGAGTGAAGGGCACGAGCCTCGATCGCGGCATCGTGTTTCAGGATCATCGCCTGCTGCCGTGGATGACCGTGCAGCAGAACATCGAGCTTGCGTTGCTGAACTCCGGGCTCAGTCGCGAGCGCAAGCGGGCGATCGTTGAAGAGCACATACGGCTCGTACGGCTCGAGGGTTTCGAGCAGGCGTTTCCGAAACAGTTGTCGGGCGGTATGGCGCAGCGGGCCGCGATTGCTCGCGCGCTCGTGAATCGGCCGAAGGTGCTGTTGCTCGATGAACCGCTCGGTGCGCTGGATGCGCTCACGCGTCTGCATTTGCAGCGC
>Ga0079224_100003022_pt1 | contig 20903 bp, 16 predicted proteins | sample Stecom2015_FD_80414 | JGI IMG/M metagenome (GOLD analysis project Ga0079224, IMG submission 80414) | Agricultural soil microbial communities from Utah to study Nitrogen management - Steer compost 2015 | ecosystem: Environmental > Terrestrial > Soil > Agricultural land | place: USA: Utah...
CGCTGATCGATGATCAGATCATCCACAACTACGCCATGCAGCAAACCAATCTGATTGCACTGCTGAAACTGAGAGATCAGGATCCTGGTTACGTACCGGCACTGAATGAGGAAGGTGAGCATCTGCTGGCAACTTTCACACCGGATTCTTATGTGCTGGCCCGCTTCGAGGAGCGTCTGGAGGCTATGGACGCAAAAATCCGTCCTTACGTATTAAAGATGTACGCCAATCCGGTGATCAGTCGTTATGTAAAAGCGGCAGGTGACCCGTTTGCGGTTGCAGCAGAGGAAGAAACAACGCCGGCCGCATAGGCCGGCGTTGATGTTTTTACAGCTTGTGTTTCAGACCTTGCAGACGTTGTAGCAGACTGCTGCGTGCAACTGCGCTTAACGGTCCGGTTGCTATCAGTTCCAGTTCAATCTGCTGCAGGCGATGGGCTCTTTCCTTCGCATCCGGTTGCAGACGACCCAGACCACGTTGCAGCTGGTTCAATTGCTGTTGCATGCGAATGGCCTTGTCAGCAGCTGGGGTATCAGCACCGAGCATGATCTCGGCTTCTACACACAGTTCACGTCCACGCTGTTCCTGTTGTGCAGCCAGTGCCGCCATGGCTTTGGCGTCTGCGGTTTGCAGCTGACGGAAACGTTTTTTCAGAATCTGCTCCAGAGCACTGTCCTGAACCTTGTCGAGTTCCTGCCATTGCTGTTCCAGAGTTTCCGCTGAATCTGACAGCGTCTGTCCATCCAGAATCTGTTGTTCCAGCGCGGCACAGAAATCTGCACGTTGCTGTACCTGCTGATGCAGTTGCAGAGTCTTTTTGTCAGGCGTTGCACGCATGCGCGATTCGTACTGACGCGACAGTTTGCTGAACTGTTCCTGCAGGGCTTTGCGTTCTGCTTTCAGATCAGGTGTCAGTGCTTCACGGAAGGCCGCACCCAGTGAATTGAAGCGTGAACGTGACTCGCTGAAGGCTTCATCGTCCAGTGTCAGCAGGGCGCTGATTTCCTTGAGAGTCTCACGTGCCGCAGCACTCAGCTGCCGAGCCTGCTGTTGTTTCTCACGGCTGCCTTCATCACGGCGTGCAAACAGTGCATCGCAGGCTGCGCGGAATTCAGTCCAGAGCTTCTTGTCATCCTTGAACGAGCCAGGTCCAAGATCTTTCCACTGCTGTTGCAGGTTCTTGGCTTCGCGGATGGCTTCAGCCAGATCTTCATGGGAGACCAGGGCTTTTGCCTGTTCAATCAGGGCTTGTTTGGCAGAATTGTGGGCGACCAGCAACTGTTTGCGGTGTACACGCAATGTCGCCAGCACTTCACTGAAGCGGTTCTGCAGGGCCTTGATCTTGTTCTGTGCGACTGGAGCATATTTTTTCCAGTCTTCACGCGCCTGGGTTTCCAGTCGGATCAGTTCAGCCAGATTGATGCTGTTGGTGTCAGCCAGCGTGGCTGCAAAGGCTTCCAGCTGCTCACAGATATTGGTGCGGGCAATCAGGTTTGCAGACTGCTTGTCCTTGCGCTCCTTGAAGTACTGCTTGCAGGGTTCAAAGGCTACGCGGGCCAGTTCACTGAATTCAGTCCACAACACATCGTTGTCATCGGAATGCCCCAGTGTTTTCCACTCGTCCTGCAGTGCGCGAATCTGTTTGGCTTTTTGTGGTGCTGCTGTGGAGTCGTCAGTCAGCGCACGCATCTTGTCGATCAGTTCCTTCTTCTTCTCGGAAGAGGCAAACTTTTTCCAGTCCAGCAGTTTGCCAAGCTCTTCCTTGATCGGAGCAATCGTAGCCAGCAAACGTGCCTGGTCAGCGGCATTGATGCGCTTGAGCTGGGTCTGGCTGCGGTTAAGCTGGCTCTGGGCCTCAGTCACACGACCTTCAGCCATGGCAGTGGTCACAGCTGCTATCTGCTGTTCAATTTCCTGCACCAGCTTTTTCTGCCAGTCATCGTATTCGGCAAGACGTGTTTCCAGAATTTTGGCGAGTTCAGCCAGCTCTGTGGAATCAGTTTCTTCTGCAGTGGAGGGCTCTTCGATCAGGCGCTGCAAGCGCTTCTGCAGAGCCAGCAGCGTAGGCTGGTCCTTGTACGAGGTGCCATGGATCGCATTCTGAAGTCGGGCTTTTTCGCCTGGCTTCGGTGTGACCGGTTTATCTGCCTGTACCGCAGGTTCCGCCTGAACCGCTGTATCAGGCTGTACTGTCACCGCAATCTCTTCGGTTGTCTCGGTGGCAGCAGTATTAATTTCGGGTGTTGTCGGCGAAGTCATAAATCACGGCCCTCCCTGATTCGACCCCGTATCATAGCAGACGGGTGCTATAATCACAGCAGACTCTTTAGCCCGCTACCCGCAACGACCAAAAGAACGATCGCGGTCCCAGACAAGGTTGTATTCATGCTTTCCCAACAGGTCAAGGACGAAATTCAGGCCGCCTACAAACAGATACTGGCGAACAAGTCCCTGCGTCCACGCACCGGACAGCGGCTGATGATTGCCGAAATCGCCAAGGCTCTGGCGGATATCCCTGCTTCAGACCCTGAGTCAGAGTCAGACGATGATGACAACAAGGATCAGGACCGGCAGGGGCCTGTGGTGGTGGTAGAAGCGGGTACGGGTACCGGCAAAACTCTGGCCTATGTGCTCGGAACACTGCCCCTGGCCAAACATCTTGGCAAAAAGGTGGTGCTGGCCACGGCCACCGTAGCCCTGCAGGAGCAGGTTACGCTGCGCGATCTGCCCGATCTTCTGACCCATAGCGGACTTTCTTTCAGTTATGTACTGGCCAAGGGCCGTGGCCGTTATCTGTGTCTGTCCAGACTGGATCAGCTGCTGCGTGGCAACGACAGCGAGCGCGCCATGCTGGAGCTGTTTGGTGAAATGCTCGGTGATGGCGATTCCGGCAACAAGGCGCTGTATGAGCGCATGCTGGAAAAAATCAGTGCCGGGCAGTGGAAAGGTGACCGGGATGACTGGCCCGAGATTATCTCTGACCGTGACTGGGCGCCGGTCACCGTAGAGGCTGGTCAGTGCGCTGGCCAGAAATGCAGCAATTACAGCCGCTGCTTTTTTTACCAGGCCCGTGACCAGGTCCAGAAAGTGGATTGTGTCATCGCCAACCATGACCTGGTACTGGTGGACCTGGCACTTGGTGGTGGTGTGATCCTGCCTAACCCCGCCGAGACCATTTATATTTTTGACGAAGCCCACCATCTGCCGGACAAGACCAACCAGCACTTCTCCTCCAGCACGCGCCTGCGCAGCACGCTGGCCTGGATAGACAGTTCATTAAAGATGCTGGCCCGTCTGTCGGCAGATACAAAACTGCCTGAAAACGGTGTCATCGATCGTGAATCCGCAGACCTGGATCGTATGCTCAAGGCTTTGCAGGAAGCGATGAATGTGGCTGTGGTGCAGTTTGAAGCCCTGTATATGGATTATCTGACGCAGCAGGAGCAGGGTAGTTCTGCGCGTAGCGAAGATGCAGGCACCCTCACCTTTGAACTGGGCGTGGTTCCGGACGAGGTCCGTGAGCAGGCGCAGCAGTTGGCCTCACAGTTCACGGTAATTGTGCGCAGCCTGCGTGATATAGCCACCGCGCTGAAGCGCCTGATTGAAGATGCACAGAGTCTGTCCGAGCGTCAGCAGGCAGAACTTTGGTTCCCTATGGTGGGCAGCATGGTGACCCGCGCTGAGGCCAATGAAAAACTCTGGCAGGCTTTTGCCAGCACTGACAGGCCGGGTGTGGCGCCCTCTGCGCGCTGGATATCGCCGCTGTATCTGGCTGATGAGTCCGGACGCTACCGCAATGCCTCCAGTGGTGGTATGCCTGATGATCTGGTGCTGAGCTGCAGCCCTGTGCTGGCCGCACATACGCTGCGCGAACATCTGTGGAAACGTGGCGCCGGTGCAGTACTGACCTCGGCAACCTTGTCGGCTCTGGGTACCTTTGATGTACTGGCCATGCGCGCGGGCTTGCCATCCCATACCCGTTATCACCGCATTACCAGTCCCTTTGATTACGCCAATGCGGCACGCCTGATTATCCCGAAGCTGAACTGCGATCCAACCGATGCGCGCGCCCATACCGAGGCCATTGTTCAGATATTGCCGAAGGTGCTGAGAAAGGATGAGGCATCACTGATGCTGTTCAGTTCCAGACGGCAGATGCTGGATGTGCTGGAAGGTCTGGCAGACGAATGGCGCGAGCTGGTGCTGTGTCAGGATGACTACCAGAAAGCGCAGTTGCTGAATCTGCATCGTGAGCGGGTGGACAAGGGCGAGCCCAGTATTATTTTTGGTCTGGCAAGTTTTGCCGAAGGTGTGGATTTGCCGGGTCGCTACTGCGAGCACGTGCTGATCGCCAAGATTCCGTTTTCTGTTCCCAATGATCCGATTGAGTCCACTCTGGCGCAGTGGATAGAGCAGCAGGGCAGAAATCCCTTTATGACGCTGTCAGTGCCGGAAGCCTCTTTCCGTCTGGTCCAGGCCACCGGGCGACTGCTGCGAAGCGAAAACGACAGGGGCCGTATCACGCTGTTTGATGAAAGGCTGGTCAGCAAGTTTTATGGCAAGGCCATTCTGAACTCCCTGCCGCCGTTTACCTGTGAAATTTTCCCGGACAATCTGGGCGCTTGAAGCGGCTTTGCGCCAGAAGCCGGATTCAGCTTTTGGCGCGGGTGTAGCTGATGCCGTTACGTTTGTCGATCAGATAACCGGCTACGGTGCCGGCGACCAGGCCTATAAGCGTTGGTATCAGGACGCTGCCTCCCATTACCCCCAGACCCAGACCAATAAACACGCCGCAGGTAATGCAGGTTGCCATAAAGCTGGTGGCTTTGTTCTGTTTACGGGATTGTGCAGTTTTCTGGCGGCTGGTTCTGGCCATGGCTTTCAGACTCCAGTATCAAAGTTTGTTGTTGGTATGGATGTTGCCGGTGCCAGCGCGGTGTCGAGCTGGCGGATCTGGTAAATACGTACGCTGCTCTCCGGCTGGCGGCTGATGCTGCTGGCCAGGGACAGGCTGGAAACAATACGGCCAATGACGGTATGGGTGCCCATCAGCCAGGGGGTGTCCTGCAGTGACAGCAGCAGTTCTCCATCGCTGGTGCCGGGGCCATAACTGGCCAGCATCACACTGCCGGACAGCGGGCGGCGTGAGGGCAGGCTGCTGTTGTAACGATAACCACTGATTTCATGCAGCTGCAGCAGGTTCATCTGGCGCAGACGCTGCAATACCTGTTCCTGGCGTGCAGCCAGCTGCTCACTGTCACGGATGTTCATGTTGCGGTACAGCGGCACCAGTACACGCTGGCGGAAGTCGTTCTCATCGCGGATATTCATCCACGGGTGAGGGCGGCCGGCGCTGTCTATCAGTGGCTGCTGTTCCAGACCCAGACCACGGGCGTTGATTTCATCAGCAATCGGTGCGGGGCGTGTGCGGCCAGCACGCTCTACAGCACCTGTCTGCAGAAAACTGGCAGGAACGGTACGGTGGAACACCAGACCGTCGTAATAACGTTCCGCAGCCAGCTCCAGTACGCGTCTGACGCTGTTGGGCGCTGCATCCGGGAACAATTCCAGAAAAAGATCACCTTCGGAGGTGCTGATCTGCAGCAGCGGATTGCGCGGGTTTTCCATCATCGGAACCAGCGTGCCGACCAGGGCAACCACAGCACTGTTGTCTTCCAGAGCGGGTTCGGTATCAAAACCAAAACTTTGAGTCGCCGTATCCTGGGCATGCAATGCAGGCGGGCTGATCAGGCAGGCAATAAATACAAGCAGGCTCAGCAGAGCCGGGTATGTGCTTGTGGATCGGTGGAATGCGTAACTGCCTGTCATAAAGTCATTGCCTGGTCAGTAAATTGGGACAAGGCATTGTAGGTAAGGCTCAGGGCAGGGGCAAGATCAGCTCTGGCCGCCGAGCGCTGCCAGAGTCTGAGGTGTATCAATGTCGAGCAGTATGCCTTCGTCATCCACTTCCAGTTCAACAACCTGTTCGGCATGATCGCGGATCACATGGCGTCCACCGGTATCACCCTGGCTTTGTGCCAGCTCTTCAAAGTAGCGGCAGCCAAAACTGATAGGGTGCCCGCGCTGCCCGTTATAGGTGGGAATCAGTATGCGGTCGGGAGCGCTGTTCTGCATCAGCGTTGTCAGAGTGCGGGCTTGCACAAAAGGCATGTCACCCAGACAGATCAGTACACTGCGCCAGTGTGCGGGTACCTGCTGTATGCCCCAGGAAAGGCTTTGGCCCATGCCGGCCTCGGCATCTTCGCACAGGCTCAGGATCTGGTCTGATGTGTAGGGGAACCCCTGATAAACACCTGCTTCAAGCAGCTGTTTTCGCCCAACAACTACAATATTGTCAGTAGCTTGCTGGATGTTTTTGAGAGTTTGCTGAAAGATGGTGTTGCCGTTTGGCAGCTGGGCTTTGAGTTTGATGCCGCCAAAACGACGGCTGAAGCCGGCGGCGAGCAGGAGTATGCCGCCAGAATTTTTTGTATCTGTCATGACACAGGTTCCTACATTGGTGCCCGGTCCTCATGGCACATGGCGAGACCATAAAGACCGGACCCTCTGTAATTAATCGGGCGGGGATTAATCCCAGCTCAGTGCACCACCAGTCTGATATTCGATAACACGGGTTTCGAAGAAGTTCTTCTCCTTGCGCAGGTCCATGATTTCGGACATCCACGGGAAGGGGTTCTTGACGCCCTTGAACTGCTCCGGCAGACCAATCTGTACCAGACGACGGTTGGCAATAAACTGCAGGTACTCTTCCATCATTACGGCATTCATGCCGAGTACACCACGCGGCATGGTGTCGCGAGCGTATTCGATTTCCAGCTGCGTAGCCTGCAGGATCATCTGTGTGGCTTCGCGTTTCATCACGTCATCCCACAGATGCGGGTTCTCGATCTTGATCTGGTTGATCATGTCGATACCGAAGTTCAGGTGCATGGATTCGTCACGCAGGATGTACTGGAACTGTTCGGAAGTACCGGTCATCTTGTTGCGACGGCCCATGGACAGAATCTGGGTAAAACCGCAGTAGAAGAAAATACCTTCCAGGCAGCAGTAGAACGCAATCAGGTTCTTCAGCAGGGCCTTGTCGGTTTCAACTGTGCCGGTGGTGAAGCCCGGATCACTCAGCTCCTTGGTGTATTTCAGACCCCAGGAGGCCTTTTTCGCTACTGAAGGAACCTCGTGGTACATGTTGAAGATCTCACCTTCATCCATGCCCAGTGACTCGATGCAGTACTGGTAGGCGTGGGTGTGGATCGCTTCTTCAAAGGCCTGGCGCAGAATGTACTGGCGGCACTCCGGGTTGGTGATCAGACGATAGATCGCCAGTACCAGGTTGTTGGCTACCAGGGAGTCTGCAGTGGAGAAAAAGCCCAGGCTGCGCTTGACGATCAGGCGTTCATCCGGCGTCAGTCCGGTGGGGTTTTTCCACAACGCGATATCCGCGTTCATGTTGATTTCCTGAGGCATCCAGTGGTTGGCGCAACCATCCAGATACTTCTGCCAGGCCCAGTCGTACTTGAACGGTACCAGCTGGTTGAGGTCGGCGCGGCAGTTGATCATGCGCTTGTCGTCCACCTTGACGCGCTCTGTCCATTCACCCAGCTCTTTTTCGCCGGCGGTAACGTCCAGATCCTCAAGCTCGTGCTGTATACGCTGCATGACCTGCTGGTTGGCGGCAGCAGCAGCTGCCTCGCTGGCCGTTCTGTTGGCAGACGGCTCAGCCAGTCCGGGTGCTACAACGGATGCGGTACGGGCGGCCTCAAGGGCTTCCGAATAGCTGGCAGCAGCCTGCGCGGAAACGGCAGGCTGGCTGGCTTGTGGTTTGGCGGCGGCAGATTTGTTCTCTGCTGCTTCCTGCTCCTCGTAGAATTCATCCCAGGAAATCATTTTATCCCTCTGTATTTTCTCTGATTATGTAGTGTAACGCCGTACTGCTTACTGGCAGGCTTCACAATCCGGATCATCCAGTGAACAGGCTTTTGGTACTGGTGCCGGTTCCGGAATACTGGAGACCGCATTCAGCTTGCCGCTGGAGATCGTTGATTTTTCTGTGCTGGTTGCAGCCAGTGAACGCAAGTAGTAGGTGGTTTTCAGACCACGCAACCAGGCCATGCGGTAGGTCACATCCAGTTTTTTGCCATTGGCGCCGGCGATGTAGAGGTTCAGGGACTGGGCCTGGTCGATCCACTTCTGGCGACGGCTTGCGGCGTCAACCAGCCAGCGCGGTTCAATTTCGAAGGCAGTGGCATACAGCTCTTTCAGGTGCTGCGGAATACGGTCAATCTGCTGCACGCTGCCATCGTAGTATTTCAGGTCATTGACCATCACGTTGTCCCACAGGTCCAGCGCCTTCAGATCACGTATCAGATACGGGTTGACGACGGTGAACTCACCGGACAGGTTGGATTTCACATACAGGTTCTGGTAAGTCGGCTCAATGGACTGGGAAACACCTGTAATGTTGGCAATGGTTGCAGTCGGTGCAATTGCCAGCACGTTGGAGTTTCTCATGCCCACTTTGGCGATACGCTGACGCAGCGCTTCCCAGTCCATGGTCTGGCTGGTATCCACTTCCAGATACTGCTCGCCACGAACTTCCTGCAACTTTTTCAGGGAATCGATTGGCAGGATGCCCTGATCCCACAGTGAACCCTTGTAGCTGCTGTAGGTGCCACGCTCTTCAGCCAGATCGGATGAGGCTTCGATGGCGTAATAGCTGATGACTTCCATGGAGCGGTCAGCAAACTCCAGCGCCTTGTCTGAGCTGTAAGGAATGCGCTGGATATACAGTGCATCCTGGAAGCCCATGATACCCATGCCCACCGGACGGTGCTTGAGGTTGGAGTTCTCGGCCTGCGGCACGGAGTAGTAGTTGATATCGATCACGTTATCCAGCATGCGTACGGCAGTCTTGACGGTACGATGCAGTTTTTCAACGTTCAGACCACCTTCCTCGGTGACGTGGTTGACCAGGTTCACGGAACCCAGGTTGCACACGGCAATCTCGTCCGCGCTGGTGTTCAGGGTGATCTCTGTGCACAGGTTGGAGGAGTGGATGGTACCCACGTGCTGCTGCGGTGAACGTACGTTACAGGCGTCCTTGAAGGTGATCCACGGATGGCCGGTTTCGAACAGCATGGACAGCATCTTGCGCCACAGGTCCTTGGCGCGAACGGTTTTGTAGATCTCCATCTCGCCGGCTGCAGCCTTGCGCTCGTATTCCACATAGGCTTGCTCGAAGGCTTCACCATGCAGTTCGTGCAGATCCGGTACGTTGTTCGGGGAGAACAGCGTCCAGTCGCCATCCTCGAATACACGTTTCATGAACAGGTCGGGAATCCAGTTCGCAGTGTTCATGTCGTGGGTACGGCGACGGTCGTCACCGGTGTTTTTACGCAGTTCCAGGAATTCCTCGATGTCGAGGTGCCAGGTTTCCAGATAGGCACAGACAGCGCCCTTGCGCTTGCCGCCCTGGTTAACAGCCACGGCTGTATCGTTGACTACCTTGAGGAAAGGAACAATACCCTGGGATTTGCCGTTGGTGCCCTTGATGCGGGCGCCCAGCGCGCGTACAGGCGTCCAGTCGTTACCCAGACCGCCCGCCCATTTGGACAGCATGGCATTGTCCTTGATGGCGCTGTAGATACCGTGCAGGTCATCCGGCACTGTAGTCAGGAAGCAGGAGGACAGCTGCGGACGCAGGGTGCCGGAGTTGAACAGCTGCGGTGTGGAAACCATGTAGTCGAAGCTGGAGATCAGGTTGTAGAACTCGATCGCGCGGGCTTCACGGTCTTTTTCGCGCAGGGCCAGGCCCATGGCGACACGCATGAAGAAAATCTGTGGCAGCTCGAAGCGGATGCCGTTGCTGTGGATGAAGTAGCGGTCGTACAGGGTCTGCAGGCCCAGATAGGTGAACTGGGTATCGCGCTCTGCCACCAGGGCATCGCCGAGTACATCCAGGTCAAATTCCAGCAGTTCCGGAGACAGCAGTTCCAGCTCCACACCTTTTTCAATATAGGGGCGCAGTACAGTGGCGTAACGGTAGTTCATCTCGCCCTGGGTTGCGCTGTCGGTCAGGCCGAGGAAACCGAGGGCCTCACTGCGCAGTGTATCCAGCAGCAGACGGGCGGTTACGTAGGAGTAGTTCGGATCCTGTTCAACCAGGGTACGGGCAGTCATCACCGCAGAGGTGCGTACGTCTTCCAGTTTCACACCAGGGTAGAGGTTGCGCAGGGTTTCTTCGTAGATGGCATCGGCAGACACGCCTTCCAGGCCAACACAGGCCTCGTCGATAACGGTGCGCAGACGTACAGTGTCCAGAGGACCCTGGGTACCATCCGGGTAGGTAACCTGAATGTCGGATTCAGAAGGCTCTTCACGTCCGCGCTGGTTTTCACGCAGACGTGCGTGTTCAGCACGATACAGAACGTAGGCGCGGGCCACCTTGTGTTCGCCGGTACGCATCAGTGCCAGTTCAACCTGGTCCTGGATTTCCTCAATGTGGATGGAACCGCCGGACGGCATACGACGCTTGAAGATCGTGGAGATCTGGGAAGCCATCTTGGTGACGGTTTCGCGTACGCGTGCAGATGCTGCAGCCGGACCACCTTCTACAGCCAGATAGGCCTTGGTGATCGCGACCACAATTTTGGATTCATCATAGGTAACCACAGCACCATTGCGCTTGATAACTCGTAACTGGCCAGGCGCTGTTGCTGGCAATTCCTCTGTTGCCCTCAGGCCCGGGCGGGGGCTGGCAGTGGTGCCTTGGCTGGGAATATTGGTTTCCATTGGGTTCTCCATGATGTTGTTCTGATGGCCGTATAAATGACTGAATCTGGACTGGTTAATTGGCGAAAAGCACTACAAGCGGCCGGCAGCGGGGAAAATCGGTGCTGTCGCGGCACAAAACTACAATATATAGGTGCTTTTGCTTAATAAGACACAAGATAGTGCGGTCACAAGGCGAATGCAAGTGCTTTTTGTGTGAATAGCCTGTGGATAAGATGTGGTTAATATTATTGCTCACCACTATATCTAGTGGCGACTGAGGTGCGACGACGGCTATTGGGGTGGGTGTTCTAGTGGTGTACAGCGGCCACAAAGGGCTCGGGGGACCAGCCCGGAATGCTCTGTTCCAGCTGTTTCATGTGTTCCAGCAGGCCATTGCCTTCGACCGGGCGGCCATACAGATAACCCTGGACAATGGAGCATTGGTGGCTGTGCAGGAAACTGGCCTGTGGTTCGGTTTCCACACCTTCGGCCACCACCTGCAGGCGCAGGCGCTGGGCCATTGCAATAATTGCCGTGGCAATAGCGGTGTGGCGGGGGCTTTCCGGCAGGTTGCTGACAAAGGAGCGATCAACCTTGAGCTTGTCCACCGGCAGGCGGGTCAGATAACTCAAGGAGGAGTAACCCGTACCAAAGTCGTCGATGGCAATGGTGACACCCAGGGTTTTGAGTTCGGTCAGAATGGTGATGGCCTGTTCTATGTTGTCCATCAGCATGCTTTCGGTGATTTCCAGTTCCAGGAAGCGTGGATCCAGCCCGGTTTCGCGCAGTGTTCTGCGGATCATGTTGACCAGGTTACGGTCGCGGAACTGACGGGCCGAGAGGTTTACTGCCACGGTACAGCCGGTCATGCCATTAAGCTGCATGCTGCGCAGCTGGCGACAGGCCTGCAGCAGCACAATTTCGCCTACCTTGATGATCAGGCCAGTTTCCTCAGCGACAGGAATAAAACGGTCCGGCGGGATCAGATCGACCTGCTCATGGCGCCATCGCACCAGTGCCTCAAAGCCGCAGACGCGTTTGCGATCAAGGTCGATCTGTGGCTGGAAGAACACCACAAAGTCTTCGTTGTTGACCGCAAGACGCAGCTCATTCTCAAGAGACATACGGGCTTGCGATTCAATGTTCATGTCATCTGTAAAGTATTGGAAGTTGTTGCGACCCTGATCCTTGGCCCTGTACATAGCCAGGTCAGCGTTACGCATCAGCACGCTTGCGTTCATGCTGTCTTCTGGCGCAATGGTGATACCAATGCTGGCGCTGATGGTGATCTCCTGGTCGCCCAGGGTAATAGGGGTTTGCAGTGAAAGCAGGATCTTGCGGGCGACCACGCTGGCAGCTTCGGCATGACCAATATCCGACAGCAGGATGGTGAACTCGTCCCCACCGAGGCGCGACACAATATCTTCCTCGCGCACACAGCTGCGCAGACGCTGGGCCACAATACACAAAAGTTCATCACCGGCGTCGTGGCCAAGGGTATCGTTGATACGCTTGAACTGGTCCAGGTCAAGGAAGAGCAGGGCCATGCTCTTGCGGTTACGGCGTACGCGTTTCAGCCCCTGTTCCAGGCGGTCGCGGAACAGGCGGCGGTTGTCCAGGCCGGTCAGCGGGTCGTAGAAGGCCAGTTTTTCCATCTGCGCCTGGGTTTCTACGCGTTCGCTGATGTCTTCGATGTTGAGCACGATATGGCTGAGTGCGCCGAGCTCATCCAGGATGGGGGAGGCCGTGACCTGCTGCCAGAAACGCTCACCGCTTTTACGGGTGCTGACCATGAAGGTTTCCCAGCCGGCGCCCAGCTGCATGGCTTCCTGCAGGGTCAGATTGTTGGCGTTGGTAAGCTGGTCGTTGTTCATCAGCTCGGCAATGCGGCCAACGGCTTCAGCACTGCTGTAGCCGGTAATCTGGGTGTAGCGGGGGTTAACGTATTCGATGACGCCGCTGCAGTTGGCAATGACCACGCCGCTGTGGCTTTGTTCCACTGCGCTGGACAGGATGCGCATGGATTGCGCGGTCAGATGGGCATTGATTCGGCGCTGGTTCGGGCTGGACAGAATCCAGCCCCGGCGGCCCAATTCAAGAATGACCAACAAGACTGCAGCAAGGACAACCAGACCAGCTATCAGTAATGTTGCGACGGTCATTATCGTGAACTCTGTCCTTGCAATTCAGTCGGTTGTCTGCAGTTTGTTATGTCTGTGAGCAGAGGAATTCCAGCAGTGCTTTCTGGGCGTGCAGGCGGTTTCCCGCCTCATCCCAGACCACACTGTCCGGTGCATCCAGCACATCTGCAGACACTTCTTCACCACGGTGTGCCGGCAGGCAGTGCATAAACAGCGCATCCGGACGGGCATGAGACATCAACTCGGTTGTCACCTCAAAACCCTTGAACCTGTCCACCCTGGTCTGGCGTTCCTGTTCGTGGCCCATTGAGGCCCAGACATCAGTCGCTACCAGGCTGGCACCCTTGACGGCTTCCTCAGGGCTGCGCACGAGGCTTACACGACCACGCTCACGATCCAGCAGATACTGGTCAGGCTCAAAACCTTCAGGACAGGCAATTACAAGTTCAAAATCAAACTGGCGGGCAGCGTTGATGTAGGACTGGCACATGTTATGACCATCACCTACCCAGGCTACCTTGTGTCCTGCAATATCACCCCTGTGTTCAAAAAAGGTCTGGATATCAGCCAGCAGCTGGCAGGGATGGAAATCGTCTGTCAGCGAGTTGATGACCGGGACACGGGAGTGTTTTGCAAACTGTTCCAGTTTGGAGTGCTCAAAGGTCCGGATAGTAACTACATCGACCATACGGGACAGTACTTTAGCGCTGTCCTCAATGCTTTCGCCGCGGCCAAGCTGGGTATCGTTTGGTGACAGGAACAGGGAAGCTCCTCCCATCTGGGTCATTGCAACCTCAAAAGACACCCGGGTACGCGTGGAGGATTTCTCGAAAATCATCGCCAGAGTCTTGTTCTTCAGCGCAAGTTCACCGGATTTGGGGTTCTTCTTGAGTTCGATAGCGCGGTGGATAAAGCTCTTCAATTCGACCGGGCTGAGATCCAGCAGGGTCAGAAAGTGTCTAGTGGTCATTTTGATACGGATTTCCCGAGTTTTTGCGTTTACCCAGCGCCAGGCGCCGGGTTTCAGGCTGAGTCTGATTCAGAACCCAGCAGAAATACCGGTGACGATAAGTTGTTGACAAATAATGGCGCCGGTAATGAAGCTGGCTATCTTATATTAAGAGTTGCAGCGCCGGCAAATCTCAGCGAAGCGCACGGATTTCATGTAGAATGCCGGCTCTCGACAACTTCTTTAAGCAGCTTTTGCGAGCGCAGGGCCATTATGAGTATTGAACAAACGATTCGTGACCAGATCAGTTCCAACAGCATTATCCTTTATATGAAGGGTTCACCGGATCAGCCCCAGTGCGGCTTTTCCGCACAGGCAGTACAGTGCCTGATGGCATGTGGCCGTCGTTTTGCCTACGTGGACATTCTGTCCAATCCGGAAATCCGCGCCACTCTGCCGAAGATGATGAACTGGCCAACATTCCCGCAGCTGTATGTAAACGGTGAGCTGGTTGGTGGTTGTGACATCATCACCGAGATGCACAACAATGGTGAGCTGAAGCCGCTGATCGACTCTGCCAAATAATCTTTATGCCCCGCAGTCGTCGCTGACGGATGCGGGGCATGCTGCACATCAGCGCTAGTCGTTTTTAACCGGCCAGCCGCCCATCGCCTGCCAGCGGTTCACAATCTTGCAGAACAACTGGGCCGTTTTTTCCGCATCGTATTTCGCCGAATGGGCTTCTTTGGCATCAAAGGCAATGCCGGCTGCCTCACAGGCTCGTGCCAGCACGGTCTGCCCGTAGGCCAGTCCGCTCAGCGTTGCGGTATCAAAGCTGGAGAAGGGGTGGAATGGGTTACGCTTCAGATCGTGCCTTGCCACTGCAGCATTGATAAAACCGTGGTCAAAGTGGGCATTGTGCGCGACCAGAATGGCGCGTTTGCAGCCATTGGTTTTCATGGCGGTACGCACCACTTTAAAAATGTCGTTGAACACGTCCTTTTCTCCGCGCGCAATACGCAGCGGATGCCAGGGATCAATGCCGGTGAATTTCAGTGCTGCTTCTTCAATATTGGCACCTTCAAACGGAATCACCCGGTGGAATGAGGTCTGCTCAATGCCCATCAGACCTTTTTCATTCATGCCCAGAATTACCGCAGCAATTTCCAGGATGGCATCGGTTTTGGCGTTAAAACCACCACATTCAATATCCACTACAACAGGCAGGTAGCCACGGAAGCGGGCAGCCATGGGGCTGTCAATTTCGTCGAGGCTGTCTTCAGGGTCGAACATCAGTTGTTTGCTCCGCGTGTTGCAGTTTTTAACTTCCAGCGCATGGTTTCGCCGGCTCTGAGCGGCACCAGCGAGCTGCTGCCAAATTCGTAACTGGCAGGAACCGTCCAGTCTTCTTTTACCAGTGTAATGGTGTCGGTATTGCGCGGCAGGCCGTAAAAGTCCGGACCATTAAACGCAGCAAAAGCTTCCAGCTTGTCGAGGACTCCAGCCTGTTCAAAAGCTTCTGCATACAGCTCGATGGCCGCATGGGCGCTGTAGCAGCCTGCACAACCGCAGGCGGTTTCCTTGGTCGGCCGGGCATGTGGGGCTGAGTCAGTGCCCAGGAAAAAGCGCGAATGTCCGCTGACAATGGTGTCTATCAGCGCCTGCTGGTGGATATTGCGCTTGAGCACAGGCAGGCAGTACAGATGCGGACGTACACCGCCAACTAGCAAGTGGTTGCGGTTGTAAAGCAGGTGCTGCGGAGTAATCGTGGCGCCGATGTTGTCGGACGCTGATTTTACAAAGGCAGCTGCATCCGCTGTGGTGATATGCTCCAGCACAATTTTCAGTTGCGTAAAGCGTTTGGCCAGCGGCTCCAGCACAGTCTCGATAAAAACTTTTTCACGATCAAAAATATCTACCTGGCTGTCGGTGACTTCACCATGAATCAGAAGTGGCAGGCCACATTCGGCCATGGTCTCCAGTACCGGGTATACCTTTTCAATCCCGGTCACTCCGCTGTCGGAGTTGGTGGTGGCACCAGCCGGGTAGTACTTCACTGCTTTGATATGGGTGCTGGCCACTGCGCGGCGGATTTCCTCCGGCTGCAGCTGGTCGGTCAGATACAGTGTCATCAGCGGATCAAAGTCCGAACCCTGGGGGCGCGCATTCAGCAGGCGCTCGCGATAGGCCAGCGCTGCAGCGGTGGAAGTCACCGGTGGCTTGAGGTTGGGCATAACGATGGCGCGGCGGAAACGCTCGGCGGTATGTCCTACCAGAACCGGCAGCACATCGCCGTCACGAAGATGCAGGTGCCAGTCGTCTGGTCTGGTAATGGTCAGTTCTGTCATATTTCTTGCCTTGTTTGGAATTCCTTGTCATCCAGGCGGTAAAGTTTCACGTGGCGCTGCCGATGATGATGTCAAACAGGCATCGGCTTGCGGTTGCAAGCCGCTCTGATGAGCGCCTGCTGAATTCGGGAAACTGATGGAATCTGCACCCAGAGTATGAAAACGCGGCACAAGTTTACCTTATCTGGACACATGTTGCTCTGTGTCGTGTCTGCTGGCGTGCTGTGCAGCGCTTCTGCCATGGCAGGTTCAGTCAGTTCCTATTACGCCGATTTTGACCACAGCGGATGGCGTACCGAGTCTTCCATTTTTGAGTGCCGTCTTATCCAGCAGATTCCCGGACTGGGTGATGCAGTGTTTTACCATCAGGCTGGCGAAACCCTGACCTTTTATCTGCAGACACCAGACAGTCCCATGCAGGAGGGAAGAGCCTTGCTGAGTTCGCAACCTCCACTCTGGCGCCAGGATCTGCAGGTGCGTGATATCGGTTATGTGGATGTTCAGCGCAGCCAGCGTCCGGTCAGTCTGGATGCTGCCTACAGCCGCATGGTGATGGCAGAGCTCGACAGGGGTATGGTGCCGACGCTGATGCGCCGTGCCTGGTACAACGAAGAGGAATCCGTCCATGTCGGGCTGTCACCGGTGAATTTTACCGATGCCTATCGCGAGTACCACGCCTGTACTGTACAGCTGCTGCCAGTGAACTTCTCCCAGATTGAAAGATCGACGGTGTTCTGGCGGTCCAACCAGCGTGAGCTTGATGCAGCCATGCAACAGCAGCTCGACAATATCATCACCTACGTAAAAGCCGACCCCAGGGTGCATGGCTTTGAAATCAACGGTTTTACCGACGGCTCCGGTAACGCCCGCGACAACCTGGAGCTTTCGCGTCTGCGTGCCTTCCTTGTACACAATTACCTGGTGTCCAGGGGTATAGACGAAAACATGCTCAATACCCGCTATTTTGGTTCTCCACCTGACTTTCGCATTATCCGCGACGAGCGCACGGCTGCTGACCGTGACCGCAACCGCCGCGTCACCATACGCCTGTTGCGCGATTAAGACCCTACAAGCTGCATTCTTGCTGCTGCTCCCTGTCGAAAACCGTTGTTGATGGGAGTACAATGGCGGCCTTTTCTCAAAGCACGCATACGCAGGAGCGCAGCATGTCTGGCATCAAAAAAGTGGTACTGGCCTATTCTGGCGGTCTCGACACCTCCGTTATCGCCAAATGGCTGATGGAAACCTATCAATGTGAAGTGGTGACTTTTACCGCTGACCTGGGACAGGGCGAGGAGCTGGAACCGGCACGCGCCAAGGCTCAGGCCATGGGCATCAAGGAAATCTACATTGAAGACCTGCGCGAAGAGTTCGTGCGCGACTTCGTAAATCCGATGTTCCGCGCCAACGCCCTGTACGAAGGTGAATACCTGCTGGGCACCTCCATTGCACGTCCGCTGATCGCCAAACGTCTGGTGGAAATCGCCAACGAAACCGGCGCCGATGCCATTGCTCACGGTGCAACCGGTAAGGGTAACGATCAGGTGCGTTTTGAACTGGGTGCCTACGCACTGAAACCGGGTATCCGTGTTATTGCTCCGTGGCGTGAGTGGGATCTGACTTCCCGTGACAAGCTGATGGCTTACTGTGAAGCCCACAACATTCCGGTTGAGAAAAAACGCGGCCAGAAGTCTCCGTACTCCATGGACGCCAACCTGCTGCACATTTCCTACGAGGGTGACCTGCTGGAGAATCCGGCTGCAGAGCCTGAGGAAGATATGTGGCTGTGGTCTGTTTCCCCGGAAAACGCTCCGGACCAGCCGACCTACCTGGAACTGACCTACGAAAAAGGTGACATCGTTGCCATCGACGGTCAGGCCATGTCTCCGGCAACTGTGCTGGCTACCTTGAACAAGATTGGTGGTGCCAACGGTATCGGCCGTGCCGACATCGTTGAAAACCGTTATGTAGGCATGAAGTCCCGTGGCTGCTATGAAACTCCTGGCGGCACTATCATGCTGAAGGCGCACCGTGCGATTGAGTCCCTGACTCTGGACCGCGAACTGGCGCACCTGAAAGACGAACTGATGCCGCGTTACGCCTCTCTGGTCTACAACGGCTACTGGTTCTCTCCGGAGCGCAAGGCGCTGCAGGCCCTGATTGACTACTCGCAGCAATATGTAAACGGCAAAGTGCGCGTAAAACTGTACAAGGGTTCCGTGACAGTTGTAGGCCGTGAATCTGCTGATTCACTGTTCGACAGCCGCATCGCGACTTTTGAGGATGATGCAGGTGCCTACAACCAGGCTGACGCAGCGGGCTTTATCAAGCTGAACGCCCTGCGTCTGCGTATTGCTGCCAACAAAGGCCGCAAGGTTTAACAAATAGGGTCGGAGGGTATATTTTTTGTACAGTGCAGGTGCTGTACAAAAAATATACCCTCCGACCCTATTTTTTTATTCGGTTTTGTCTTTGTACTCACAAAGATCGTAGATGATGCAGGCGCCGCACCGTGGTTTGCGCGCTGTGCATATATAACGTCCGTGCAGGATCAGCCAGTGGTGGGCGTCCAGCAGAAATTCCTCCGGCACCAGCTTCAGCAACTGCTTTTCCACTTCCAGTACATTTTTTCCTGGCGCAATTCCGGTACGGTTGGAGACACGGAAAATATGTGTGTCCACAGCCATTGCCGGCTGACGGAAGGCTGTATTCAGAACCACGTTGGCAGTCTTGCGTCCGACGCCGGGCAGGGCTTCCAGTTCCTCGCGCGTTGAAGGTACTTCACCGCCGTGTTTTTCCACCAGGGCAGCGCAGGTTTTGATAACGTTTTCCGCCTTGGTATTAAACAGGCCAATGGTTTTGATATAGGACTTCAGTCCATCAACTCCCAGCTCCAGAATGGCCTGCGGTGTATTGGCAACCTTGTAAAGCTCGCGTGTAGCCTTGTTTACACTGACGTCAGTGGCCTGTGCTGACAGGATCACGGAAATCAGCAGCTCAAAGGTGGAGCTGAATTCCAGTTCGGTAGTCGGGTTGGGATTCTCTGCGCGCAGGCGCGAGAATATTTCATGACGTTTGTTTTTGTTCATGAAATTTTTCCTGTGACACGTACACGCAGACTGTTTTCAGGCGCACCAGCCGGTGCGGGTGGAGCAGAATGGCGGGATTGCCACAGGCGTTTGCCTGCCAGAATCAGGGCCAGCAGCAACAAGGCGCCAGGTGCCATTTCAAACAGTTTCAGGCGTGGCCAGCCCTCAAATACTTCGATACCTCTGGCAGGGATATCTGTAAACAGATGCATGTTAAGCAGAATACGACCGCCAGTCAGCAGTTCGCGGCAGAGTGCAAAAGCTGTCAGTGCCAGAATCATCATAATGCCGGTACGCAAGGCATCCAGCATGGTAGGCAGGAAGGGCCGTGTGTTATCCACCAGCATCAGTTGTCTGACAACCAGCAGGTTGGCACTGATCAGCGGCAGCCAGATTCCTGTCAGCAGGTAGGCTTCGTAGAACCAGCGTTGTGACAGCAGAATCAGCAGGGTTGTTACCGATGACAGCACCAGCATCAGCAGCGCAAATCCGGGTAAGGAACCATCTGCATCAGCTTGCGTGTCAAAAACAAAACGTTGAAGCAGATAGAGCAGTGCTGTTGCAGCCAGCAGTACAACAGCACTGCCAGCACCAAGAAACAGGGCAAGGCCACTGGTAGAGCTGGCAGCAACCAGCGGCGCCAGCAGCAGTACGGTCAGCGACTGACGGTTAACGGAATTCATTGTTGTGTCCTCCGTGACTCCAGCCAGCGTCTGGACCAGCTTTTATGTCCAAACGGGCGACGATGAATCATCTGGTCGAGCAGGGGGCTGAACATGTTCATGAACAGAATACCGAGTGCCACCGAGTCCAGATAACTGCCCCATACCCTGATGCTGTAAATCACAATCCCGATCAGAACACCATAAATACATTTCGCCAGCGCAGTGGTGGGCGAGCTGACCGGGTCAGTGGCGATAAAAAACGCACCTATCATGGTGGAAGTGCCGAACAGGTGCAGCCAGGGCGAACCATAGATGGCTTCCAGTCCAGGGCGGTAAAAATAGTTTGCCAGCAGCCATACGGTGATGATGATGGTCAGTGGTATGTGCCAGCTGATGACACGCTGCCAGAGCAGGAAGATGCCGCCGGCAACAAAGCCTACTGACAGCATTTCCCATCCGGTTCTGGCTCCACGATCCCAGAAGTTGATACCGTCGGCGTCAGCCAGCAACAGACGCGCAGGCGCGGCGAATTTGTACTCAATGAGCGGTGTGGCGGTAGCAAAACCATCCGGTACCACCGCAAATGGCGTCAGTGCCATGTCTCTCAGAAATGGAAACGTCAGCTGCAGACTGGTCAGCATGCCATCTATAGACAGTGGATCAATGCGTCCACCGGGGAGATTGGCAGTGGCGGGCAGGTACCAGCCCGTCATCTGTAGCGGGAACAGAATCAGCAGTGTTACATAGGCCAGAGCGGCCGGGTTGAACACATTATGTCCCAGACCACCAAACAGGTGCTTGCCGGGAATCACCGCAATAAAAATACCGCTGACAGCAATCCACCAGGGGGAGCCTGGAGGCAGGGCAAAGGACAGCAATGCGGCTGTTACCGGCAGGCTCAGATCGCGCAGGTGGAACCC
>Ga0079224_100003023_pt1 | contig 20902 bp, 23 predicted proteins | sample Stecom2015_FD_80414 | JGI IMG/M metagenome (GOLD analysis project Ga0079224, IMG submission 80414) | Agricultural soil microbial communities from Utah to study Nitrogen management - Steer compost 2015 | ecosystem: Environmental > Terrestrial > Soil > Agricultural land | place: USA: Utah...
ACACGAAGTCCGCCTCCTCCGGCACCCCGCGCCGGTAGGCGAAGGACTCGAACAGCAGCGACAGCCCCGGGCTGTGTTCCAGGGCGAAGCCGGTGATGACCTGGCGGCGCAACTGATGGACGTTGAGCCCGCTGGTGTCGATGACCGCGTCGGCTTCCTCGCGCAACGGCCGGATGATCTCGCGCTCGCGGGCGATGGCCTGCGGCAGCGACAGGCCAAGGCGGCTGAGCGGATGGCGCCGGCGGGTATCGGCGTAGCGGCGCAGCAGGATCTCGTCGTCGGCCTCGAAGAACAGCAGGCGCGCGTCGGCGCCGAGCGAGGCCGCCACCGCGCGCCACTCGGCCAGCCGGCTGAGGTCGCTGTCGCGGCTGCGCACGTCGATGCCCACGGCCATGCGTTCGGGCAGGCCATCGTCGCGCACCAGGGTGCGCACGAACGCCGGCAGCAGTTCGACCGGCAGGTTGTCCACGCAGTAGTAGTCCAGGTCCTCGAAGGTCTTCAACGCCACCGACTTGCCCGAACCGGACAGGCCGCTGACGATCACCAGGGTGGAGCCGTGCGCGTTCATCCGCGCCGCTCCAGCATGTTGCTGTGCCGGGCGATGAAGATTGCCGCCGGGTCGATGCCCTTGGTGCGCAGGATATGCAGGCGGGTGGCGGCCTCGGTGAGCACCGCCAGGTTGCGGCCGGGCATCACCGGCAGGGTGATCAGCGGCACGTCCAGGTCAAGCACGTGGCGGGTGCCCGAATCGCCGGTCAGGCGCTCGTAGCCGTGCGGGTTGGGCTCGGTCATCGGCCGGGTGAGGTGCACGATCAGGCGCAGGTACTTGTTCCGCTTCACCGCGGTGTCGCCGAACATTTCGCGCACGTTGAGCACGCCCAGGCCCCGCACTTCGAGCAGGTCCTGCAGCAGTTCCGGGCAGGTGCCGTCGAGCACGTCCGGCGCGATCTGGGTGAACTCGGGCGCATCGTCGGCCACCAGGCGGTGGCCACGGCTGAGCAGTTCCAGCGCCAGTTCGCTCTTGCCCGAGCCGGCCTCGCCGGTGATCAGCACGCCGATGGAGTAGATCTCCATGAACACCCCGTGCAGGGTCACCCGCGGGGCCAGGGTCAGGGCCAGGTGGTAGGAAAGATGATTGAGCAGTTCGTGGCCGCGCTTGGGTGAAACCCACAGCGGGGTATCCGATTCCTCCGCGGCGGCGCGCAGGTCCTCGGGGCAGGACTGGCTCTTGCTGATGACCAGCGCCAGCGGGCGGAACTGCACGATCTTCTCGATCGTCTCCCAGCGCTGGCGCGAGTCCAGCGAATCCAGCCAGGTCAGCTCCTCGCTGCCCAGGATCTGCACCTTGTTGGGGTACACCGCGTTGAGATAGCCGGCCAGCGAGGGCCGGCGGGCGTTGGTCTGGCCGGATTCGATCTCGCGCTGCTCGCCCTTGTGCCCGGCCAGCCAGCGCAGCGAGAGCTTTTCCTGCTGCTGGTCGAACAGCTCGCGCGCGGTGATGCTGGCGTTTCTCATGCGGCCCGGCCTTGGACGGAATGGGTCGGCCGATTGTCGCGCAAACCGGCGGCGCATGTGCGCCGCCGGCCGCGCCACGGACTCACAGGGCGTCCGGCACCGTCCGCGGGGTGTACTGCTGCTGCTTTTCCTTGTGCTTGACCACCTGGCGGTCGAGCTTGTCGGCCAGCACGTCGATGGCCGCGTACATGTTCTCGCCCTCGGCCTCTGCATGCAGGGTCTTGCCGGGAACGATCAGGTCGGCCGCGGCGTGGTGGGAGGGCTTGCGCACGCCCAGTTGCACGCGCACCTCGATGGGCTGGTCGAAATGGCGGTCCAGGCGTTGCAGCTTGCTCTGCACGTATTCGTCCAGGGCCTGGGTGATCTCCAGCTGCTGGCCGTAGATTTCGATGCGCATCATGAACCTCCTTCGGAGTTTGCCGCGTGGACGGCTCCGGCGATCCAGGTGCCGCATCGATTCAGCCGATGCGGACCCGCTCGTGCGAAGCCGGAATGTTCATGGCTTCACGATACTTCGCCACCGTGCGCCGCGCTACCGGTATTCCACCCTGCTTGAGCAGGTCAGCCAGCTTGGCGTCAGAAAGCGGCTTGCGGGGGTTTTCTTCATCGATGAAACCGCGGATCATCGACTGGATGGCGGTGCTGGATGCTTCGCCACCGCCGCCGGTGTCGATGCCCGAGGCGAAGAACGCCTTCAGCGGCAAGGTGCCACGCGGGGTGCGCACGAACTTGCGCGCGATGGCGCGCGAGATGGTGGATTCGTGCAGGCCCACCTGCCCGGCGATCTCGCGCAGGGTCAACGGGCGCAGGGCCTGCTCGCCGAACTCCAGGAATGCGGCCTGCTGGTGCACCAGGCTGCGCATCACCTTGAGCAGGGTGTCGCCGCGCGCTTCCAGGCTCTTGAGCAGCCAGCGCGCCTCCTGCAACTGGGTGCGCAGGTAGCCGGCATCGCCCTCGCCGCAGCGGCGGATCAGTTGTTCATAGCCGCGGTGGATCGATACCCGCGGCAGCGCCTGGCGTGACAGGGCCACCTTCCACACGCCACGCTGGCGCCAGATCACGCAGTCGGGCACCACGTAGTTGTCGTGGTCCAGGTCGGCCAGGGCCTTGCCGGGGCGCGGGTCGAGCGAGCGCACCAGTTGCACTGCTTGTTCCACCTCGGCCGGCGCGCAGCGCAGCTCGTGGGCAATGCCTTCGATGCCGCTGCGCGGCAGCCGCTCCAGCGGGCCGTCGACGATGCGCAGGGCCAGCTCGCGGCCGGGGGTGTCGGCCGGGAGCACGTCCAGCTGCAGGCGCAGGCATTCGCCAAGCCCGCGCGCGGCCACGCCAACCGGATCGAAGCGCTGCAACTGGTGCAGCACGGTCAGGATCTCGTCCTCGCTGGCGCAGATGTCCGGCAGCAGCGCCTGGGCGATGGCGGCCAGCGGCTCGCGCAGGTAGCCGTCCTCGTCCAGTGCATCGATCAGGGTCGCGCCGATCAGCCGGTCGCGCGCCGACAGGGGCGAGAGGTGGAGCTGCCAGAGCAGGTGACTGGACAGGGTTTCCGGCTCGCGCATGCGCTCGGCGGCATCGTCGCCCTGGTCATCGTCGAAGCCGCCGCCACCTTCCCAGGTGGGGCCATCGTTGGACCAGTCGCCCTCGTCGGCCGCTTCGGCCGGGGCGCGTGCGTCGTCGTCGCCGCCGTCACTGGCCGTGGTTTCGGAGCGTTCCCCGGTCGCAGGCTCCGGCTCGGCATCGTCGGTCCATTCCAGCAGCGGATTGGTCTCGATCGCTTCGGCGACCTCGGCCTGCAGTTCCAGCGAGGACATCTGCAACAGGCGGATGGCCTGACGCAACTGCGGCGTCATGACCAGGTGCTGTCCGAGCGATGTCTGCAGCCGTGCCTTCATGTCCCTGCCAGGTGTGGAGCGGCGGGGCTGCCGATCAGGGGCATCCTGGACCAGGTGTCTACAGGCGGAAGGTGTCCCCGAGATAGACCCGGCGCACGTCCGGGTCGGCCAGCAGTGCGTCCGGTGCCCCCTGCGCCAGTACGCTCCCCTCTGCGAGGATATACGCACGGTCGCAGATTCCCAAGGTCTCGCGGACATTGTGGTCGGTGATGAGCACGCCGATGCCGCGGTTCTTGAGGTGGGTGATGATGCGCTGGATCTCGCCGACCGAGATCGGGTCCACGCCGGCGAACGGCTCGTCCAGCAGCATCAGCCGCGGCCGCGCGGCCAGCGCCCGGGCGATCTCGCAGCGCCGGCGTTCACCGCCGGACAGGCTGGCGCCGAGCTGGTCGGCGACGTGGCCGATCTGCAGTTCGTCCAGCAGCGCCGACAGCTCACGTTCGCGTGCATCCTCGTCCTGCAGGTCGTCGCGCAATTCCAGCACCAGGCGCAGGTTGTCGGCCACGCTGAGCTTGCGGAATACCGATGGCTCCTGCGGCAGGTAGCCCACGCCCAGGCGTGCACGCGCATGCATCGGCTCGCTGGTGATGTCGCGGCCGTCCAGCACGATGCGTCCGGCGTCGGCGGCCACCAGGCCCACGATCATGTAGAAGCAGGTGGTCTTGCCGGCGCCGTTGGGGCCGAGCAGGCCGACCACCTCGCCAGCGTCCAGGCTCAGGCCGAAGTCACGCACCACCTCGCGCTGCCGGTAGCGCTTGCGCAGGCCCTCTGCAACCAGCATCAGTTGCTCCCGTCCGTGGCCGGGGCAGGGTTGCGCGGCTGGATCACGGTGCGCACGCGGCTGCCGTCACCGCCGCTGCGCACCTGGCCGCTGGCCATGTTGTAGACCATGCGCTGGCCGCTGTTGCTGCCGCGCGCGGAGTCGACCTGGTAGTTGCCGGTCAGGGTCAGCAGCTCCTTGGCCGGCTCGTACACGATGCGGTCGGCACGCGCGTTCATGGTGCTGCCGTCGTCCATGTCCTGTTTCATGCTGGCCTGCTTGCCGGTCAGCACGACCTGTTCGATCTCGCCGTTGCGCTGCACGATTTCGGCGCGCTCGGCGCGGATGTCCAGGGTGCCCTGGGTGATGACCACGCTGCCGGTGAATATGCAGCGCGAGTTGGCCTGGCCCTGGTTGCAGTCGGAGCTGTCCGAATCCAGCGTCATCGGCTGGTTGCGGTCGCTGGACTTGGCCTGGGCCGGGGCTGCGGCCAGCAGCGCCAGCGCGGCCAGCGCCAGGGCGGCGCCGGTGCGCAGGCTAACGGGATGCGGAAGGTTCATAGCGGGTCCTGACCTGCGAGAGGAGGCGGTACTGGCGCGTCTTGAGGTTGGCTTCCAGCCCGGTGCCGGTCTGGATGATGCCGGGCTGGGTCAGGGTGACCTGGCCACGGGTACGCGCCAGGTCCTGGTCGGGCAGCAGTTCCAGGCTGGCGGTGTCGAAGGTCGTGGGCGGGCCTGCATCCGGGTCGCTGCGGCCGGAGACGCCGCCTTCGAGCCGGGCCAGTTCGGCGTCGGGGCTGACCCAGCCATGCTCGGCGCGCACCTGCCAGGTGCCGCCACTGCCCGGGATCATGAACAGCGGGGTGGTGATATCCATGCTCTGGTCCTCGCCGCGCTGCAGGCGCGGCGCCAGCAGGCGCATGGACTCGGTGCCGTCGCTGCCCAGCACCACCAGTTCGAAATCGCGCAGCACGTAATCGGAGCGCTGCGCCAGGCCCGCCGTGGGTGCATCGCTGCCGCGCATGCGCCAGGCCGACCAGCCGCTGACGATCGCCGCCGCCAGCAGCGTCAGGCCCAGGGCCGCGCGCCAGTTCATGCACGCCGTCCGTCACGCGAACCGTGGCCGGCGAGGATCGCCGGCAGGTGTCCCTGCGCGGCCAGCAGCACGTCGCAGACCTCGCGCACCGCGCCTTCCCCGGCGCGTGCGCGGGTGCGCCAGTGCACGACTTCGGAGATCCACGGGTGCGCGGTGGCCGGTGCGACCGACAACCCGGCCACGCGCAGGCAGTCCAGGTCGGGCAGGTCGTCGCCGACGAAGCAGGTGCGCTCGCGCGACAACCCGTGCCGGGTGATCAGTGCATCCATGCAGGCCAGCTTGTCGCGCACGCCGATATGGGTGTCCACCCCCAGGTCGGCGCCGCGCACCTGCGCCACCAGGCTGGAGCGCGCGGTGATCATCGCCACCTTGATGCCGAACCGCAGCAGCTGGGCCAGGCCCTGGCCATCGAGCACACTGAACGACTTGAGCTCCTTGCCGGCGGCGTCGAAGTACAGGCGGCCGTCGGTGAGGGTCCCGTCCACGTCCAGGCAGACCAGGCCGATGCGGCTTGCGCGCTCCTGGACGCCGGGGGGAGCGGTGGCGAGGGGGTCGTAGGGCATGAAGGTCTCGGGATCTGACGGGGTTTAAACCACGCGCGCGCGCAACAGGTCGTGAATGTTGAGCGCACCCACCGGCCGGCCGGTGGCATCGACCACCACCAGGCCGTTGATCTGGTGGCGTTCCATCAGGTGCGCCGCCTCGGCCGCCATCTGCCCCGCATCGATGGTGCGCGGGTTGCGGGTCATGACGTCGGCGATGGCCGCCTGGCGCACGTCGATGCCGCGGTCCAGGGCGCGGCGCAGGTCGCCGTCGGTAAAGATGCCGGCCAGGCGCCCGTCGCTGCCGGCCACCGCGGTCATGCCCAGGCGCTTGCGGCTCATCTCCATCAGCGCCTCGGCCACGCTGGCGTCCAGCCCGACCAGCGGCAGGGCATCGCCGTGGTGCATCACGTCGGTGATGCGCAGCAGCAGGCGCCGGCCCAGGCTGCCGGCCGGGTGCGAGCGGGCGAAGTCATCGGCGGTGAAGCCGCGCGCTTCCAGCAGTGCCACCGCCAGTGCATCGCCCATCGCCAGTGATGCGGTGGTGGAGGAGGTGGGCGCCAGGTGCAGCGGGCAGGCCTCGGCCGGCACGCTCACGTCCAGGTGCAGGTCGGCCTCGCGGCCGAGGGCGGACTGCGGATATCCGGTCATCGCGATCACCGTGTTGCCCTGCCGGCGCAGTGCCGGCAGCAGCATCAGCACCTCCTCCGACGTGCCCGAATAGGACAGCGCCAGGACCACATCGGCATCGGTGATCATGCCCAGGTCGCCGTGGCCTGCCTCGCCGGGATGGACGAAGAAGGCGGGGGTGCCGGTGGAGGCCAGGGTCGCGGCGATCTTGTGCGCGATGTGGCCGGACTTGCCCATGCCGGTGCACACCACCCGGCCGGTGCACGCCAGCAGGCGCTGGCACGCCTCGACGAAGGCGTCGCCGAGGCGCGCGCCGACGGCCTCCAGTGCCTGGGCCTCGACCGCGAACACCCGGCGCCCGCTGGCGACCAGCTGGCCGGCATCGGTGGCGGTGGAGCTGGGGGCGACGGGAGCGACCATGTGCAGGGGGCCCGGCTGCCCGGGATTCGCTAGACTATGGCGCCTCATTCTAGGCCAAGCGCTCAATGGACGCCGATACCATCGCCCGCATGATCGAAGCCGGCCTGCCCGGGGCGCAGGCCCGGGTGCAGGGCGACGACGGCGTGCACTTCGAGGCCACCGTGGTGTGCGCGGCGTTTGCAGGCAAGTTGCCGCTGGCGCGCCACCGCATGGTCTACGCCACCCTGGGTGAGCTGATGGGCGGTGCCATCCACGCCCTGGCGCTGAAGACCCTCACGCCCGACGAAGCGTCCTGACCACAGGCCCGCGTCCGCGCTGTCCTCGAAACACGAATCCGGAACCCCGGCCTCCATGCAGAAGATCGTAGTCAGCGGCGGCGTGCCGCTCCAGGGCGAGGTTGCCATCTCCGGCGCCAAGAACGCCGTATTGCCCATCCTGTGCGCGACCCTGCTGGCCGATGCGCCGGTGGAGATCCGCAACGTCCCGCACCTGCACGACGTGGTCACCACCATCAAGCTGCTGGGCGAGCTGGGCGCAACGGTCGATTTCGACCGCGACGCGCTGGCCCGCGGCGGCGGCCTGGTGGTCGACCCGCGCACGGTGAACCAGCACGTGGCGCCGTATGAACTGGTCAAGACCATGCGTGCCTCGATCCTGGTGCTGGGCCCGCTGCTGGCGCGGCATGGCGCGGCCGAAGTCTCGCTGCCGGGCGGCTGCGCGATCGGCTCGCGCCCGGTGGACCAGCACATCAAGGGGCTGCAGGCGCTGGGCGCCGAAGTCAGCGTGGAAGGCGGTTACATCAAGGCCCGCGCCGGTCGCCTGAAGGGCGCCCGCTTCGTGTTCGACATGGTCACCGTGACCGGCACCGAGAACGTGATGGCGGCCGCGACCCTGGCCGATGGCACCACCGTGCTGGAGAACGCGGCGATGGAGCCGGAGGTCACCGACCTGGCCGATTGCCTCAACGGGCTGGGCGCACGGATCGAGGGTGCCGGCACCTCGCGCATCACCATCCACGGGGTCGAGCGACTGAGCGGCGGCCGCCACACGGTGCTGCCGGACCGGATCGAGACCGGCACCTTCCTGGTGGCCGCGGCCATGACCGGCGGCCGCGTCACCGCCCGTGGCGTGCGCCCGGACACCCTGGAGGCGGTGCTGGACAAGCTGCAGGAAGCCGGGGCCGAGGTCGTGGTCGAGGCCGACAGCATCACCTTGGACATGCACGGGCGGCGGCCGCGTGCGGTCAGCCTGACCACCGCGCCATACCCGGCGTTCCCGACCGACATGCAGGCCCAGTTCATGGCGCTCAACTGCGTGGCCGACGGCGTGGGCGTGATCAGTGAAACGATCTTCGAGAACCGTTTCATGCACGTCAACGAACTGCTGCGGCTGGGCGCGGACATCCATATCGACGGCCACACCGCGGTGGTGCGCGGGGTCGAGCGCCTGGGCGGCGCGCCGGTGATGGCCACCGACCTGCGTGCGTCCGCCTCGCTGATCCTGGCCGGCCTGGTGGCCGAAGGCGATACCACGATCGACCGCATCTACCACCTGGACCGCGGCTACGAGAACATCGAGCAGAAGCTCGGTGCGCTGGGCGCGCGCATCCGCCGGATCGACGGCTGATGCTGCTGCGTGGCCGGCTTACGCCGCGGCGCAAGGTCCTGCTGGCAGTGCTGGCGGCGGTCCTGCTGGCGGTGGGGTGGGCCGGGTGGGCCGGCATCGCCGCCACCCGCGGCATCGCCACCGCCGACATGGACTGGAACGGCGATGGCACGGTCGAGCGCAGGGAGGTGCTGCAGGCGTTCTACGCCGTCGCGGCGGAGCGCCACGCCGAGGGCAACCGCGAGTGCACCACCTTCCGCTGGTACCGCAGCGGCGAAACCATCCGGGTCGAATGCAGGACGGTGTTCGGGGAGCAGTAGGCGATCAGTTGAGCGACTGCAGGGTCAGGTCGATGGTGTCCTTGCCGTCCTCGCGCTGCAGGATTCGCGCCGGCACCGGCATCCCGGGCACGATCCAGGCCACCGTCTCGCGCTTGTCGTCGCGCCGCACCACCTTGGTCGCCTGGCGCGGCTTGCCGGAGATGGTGATCTGCTCCTTGCCGGCGACCTCGTAGTGCATCGCCTTGGCGCGGCCGTCATCGACCATGCGGTAATCCAGGGCCCGCCCGGCGGCGACGTCGCGCACCACCGCCAGGTTGATCAGCAGCGCGTCCATGTCGCCCGGCTGCAATGCCACCGGGCCGCGTCGCTCGGGCTTGACGTCGCCGTGCCAGGTGGCCTGGGCCGCGGACCAGTCGTAGTCGGCCTGCACCGACTTGCGCTTGATCAGCATCACCGAGCGGTCACTGCTGCTGAGCGGGCGCAGCCGCCCCTGGTGTTCGTCGAACACCGTGGTCTGGGTCAGGTCGGCAAGCTGGTTGCGGACCGTGAGCTGGTACTTCCAGTGTTCGCCCTCGCGGGCCAGGGACATGTGGCCGTCGGCCTTCATGCCCATGTAGCTGGCCTGGTAGCGGGCGTTGAACGGTGCCAGCGCCGCAGCCTGCACCGTCGCGGCCGCCAGCAGCAGCGCGGCGGCCACGCAGGCCGGCACGATGCTGCGAAGAAATTGGGCGCGGTTGTTCATCCTCGGACTCCTGCGTATTGCTTCGTCGACCGGCCTGCGTGTGCATGCGGGGTGCAAGCCGGAGCGTCCAGCCTGGCAGGCCCGCGGTGTCAGCCGCGTGAGCCCGGGTCCAGGACGCCCGTGGAATCTAGTAGCAGTGGTTTAAACAGGGTCTGACCATCGAGCTGGACCTGACCGTCACGTTCAGCCAGCCGGCCGCTGGCGGCCAGGGCCATGACCTCGGTCACCAGCCGGTGCTCCTGCGGCAGCAACCGCTCGGCAAGGGTATCGGCCGTGTCGCCGGGCAGCACCGGGATGCGCACCTGGGCGATCACCGCACCCGAATCCAGCTCCGGCACCACGAAGTGCACGCTGGCACCATGCTCGGCGTCGCCGGCGCGCAGGGCCCGGGCGTGGGTGTGCAGGCCCTTGTAACGTGGCAGCAGCGACGGGTGGACGTTGAGCACCCGGCCCTCGAAGCGGCGCACGAAGGCTTCGCCGAGGATGCGCATGTAGCCGGCGCAGAAGATCCAGTCCGGCGCGCACGCGGCCAGCGCATCGCCCAGGGCTGCATCGAAGGCGTTGCGGTCGGGGAAGCCCCGGGCATCGGCGCTCCAGCGCTGCGGCTCGGCCACGCGCTGCAGCGCGGCCGCGTCCGGTCGGTCGGAGAACACGCCGACGATTTCCGCATCCAGGCGCCCGCCGGCGATGGCGTCGAGCAGGGCCTGCAGGTTGCTGCCGCGCCCGGAAACCAGCACTGCGATGCGGCTGGTCATCGCGCCGCGGCTCCGTCCGCGTCGAACAGCGCGCGCACGCCCGGGCGTTGCAGGACCACCAGCAGGGCCACGCCCAGCGCGGTTCCCAGCGGCAGGCCCGGGCACAGCAGTGCGGCGGTGACCATGCACAGCCGGTAACGGCGCGCCGCGCGCAAGGCCCGGCCGGTGAGGACCAGCAGGGCCAGCATCACCACCTGCACCACCAGCACGGCCGAATAGAACGCCAGTGCCAGGCGCCCGCCCTGCTGGGCGTTGCCGGCGGTCGTCTCCATCCACAGGCCCACGCCGACGATCATTGCGGTGAAACACACCGCCAGTGCGCACAGCGCGGCGAACACGTACACCAGCACCGACAGCGTATGCAGCTGGCGGCGGGCGATGTCCTGCGACGGCAGCGGGATGGGCGGGGCGACGGCGGCCTGCGGAACGGGGGGCGGGGCCGGCATCGTCAGCCGATCCGGACCCGTTCGCCGCTGCCGGCAGGGGCCACCGCACCGATCCGCCGGTGCGGCAGCTGCAGCTGTTCCAGCGCCGCCTCGATGCGTGCCAGCCCGTCCTGCGGCACCACCAGCACGAAGCCGACGCCGCAGTTGAAGGTGCGCCACATCTCCGCATCGGCCACCGCGCCCTCGCGCTGCAGCCAGTCGAACACCGGCGGCAACACAATGGCCGAGGCCTCGATCTGCAGGCCCAGGTGCTCGGGGATCACGCGGATGATGTTCTCGGTCAGGCCGCCGCCGGTGATGTGGGCCATGGCGTGGATCGCCTCGCCGTGCTCGCGCAGCAGCGACAGCACCGGCTTGACGTACAGCCGGGTGGGCGCCATCAGCGCGTCGGCCAGGGCCACGCCGCCGACCTGCACGTCGGCCGGGCGGCCGGCGCGGTCGTAGATGCGGCGGATCAGCGAGTAGCCGTTGGAGTGCGGGCCGGAGGAGGCGATGCCCAGCAGCACGTCGCCTTCGCGCACCCTGGCCCCGTCCAGCAACTGCGACTTCTCGACCGCGCCAACCGCAAAGCCGGCCAGGTCGTACTCGCCCGGTGCGTACATGTCGGGCATCTCGGCGGTTTCGCCGCCGATCAGCGCGCAGCCCGATTCCTCGCAGCCGCGGGCGATGCCGCCGACCACCGCCACGGTGGTTTCCACGTCCAGCTTGCCGGTGGCGAAATAATCCAGGAAGAACAGCGGCTCGGCGCCCTGGACCAGGATGTCGTTGACGCACATGCCCACCAGGTCGATGCCGATGGTGTCGTGGCGGCCCAGCTGCTGGGCCAGCTTGAGCTTGGTGCCCACGCCGTCGGTCCCGGACACCAGCACCGGCTCGCGGTACTTGCCGGACAGGTCGAACAGCGCGCCGAAGCCGCCCAGCCCGCCCATCACCTCGGGCCGGAAACTGCGCCGGACCAGCGGCTTGATCCGCTCGACGACCTCGTTGCCGACGTCGATGTCCACGCCCGCGTCGCGGTAGGTCAGGGGGGTGGGCGAGGGGATCTGGCTCACATGCGGGCCTGCGGAAAAAGCGGATCGGGCCGGCGATTCTAGCAGCCGGACCGGCGTGCGGCCGCGCTCGGGACTCCCGCGCCCCCGGTGTCCATGGCGGCGCATGCGGGGCCGCCAACCCGGGGCCGGCGGCCCCGCGCGATGGCGCTGCCGCTGCATTCGCGCAACAATTCCGGTATCTCCGCCCCGGCGGACCGTCAGAGCAAGGATCCTGCATGCGCAACCGCCGTGCCGCCGCCCCGTCCCGGTTCCACCTGCCATCGCTGTGCGTGTTGCTGGCCCTGGCCCTGCTTGCGGCGGCGCCCGCGTCCGCGCAGGCCGACCTGCGTACCGAGGGCGACGTGGCCAGCGCGCAGAGCATGTACGCCGGCGAAGTGCAGGTGAACAGCCAGACCGACCAGGCGCGCGAGGCCGGCTACGCCCGCGCGCTGGCCCAGGTGCTGGCCAAGCTGTCCGGGGACACGGACGTGGTTGCCCGGCCCGGCGTGGTCGAGGCGTTGCGCAGCGCGGGCAGTTACGTCGATGGCTACGATTACCGCCAGGACCTGGGCACCTCGCCCGGTGGCGCGCCCACCTTCCGCACCATGCTGGTGGTGCGCTTCGTGCGCGAATCGGTGGATGCACTCACCGCCGCGCTGGGCCTGCCGGTGTGGCCGCAGCCACGTCCCAGGCCGGTGCTGTGGCTGGCGATCGACGACGGCAGCGGCCCGCGCCTGCTTGGCACCGCCCAGGCCAACGCCGCCCGGCCGCTGCTGGACCGCGCCGTCGAGCGCGGCTTCCGCCTCGGCCTGCCGGCCGGCAACGCAGCCGAGCAGGCGGTGGTCGCCGCGATCTGGCGCAATGATCCGGCCGCCGTGACGCGCGCCTCGGCCAGCTACAGCTCACCGATGCAACTGATCGGCAAGATGTACCGTCGCAATGGCGGCTGGGTGACCGAATGGACCTTCGTCGATGCCGGGCGGACGCTGGCAAGCCGCTCGATCAGCCAGGGTGATCCGCGGCGCGCCCTGGCTGGCGGCGCCGACGTGGCGGCCGACGCGCTGGCCAAGCGCTACGCACGCGTGCCGGCGTCCGAGCCGGCGGGCACCTACCGGGTTGCGTTCAAGGGCGTGCGCAGCGCCGATGACTACCTGCGCGTGTCGGCCCTGCTGCAACAGATGCCGGTGGTGCGCCGGGTGGCGCCGGTGCGGGTCGCGTCGGACCGCATCGAGTTCGACCTGGACCTGCTGACCGGGCTGGCCGGCTTCGAGCGCATGCTCGGCGCCGATGCACCGGTGGTGGCCGTGGAAGGGGTGCAGGCGGAGTACCAGGTGCGATGAGTACCGCCGGGGACTCGCCCGAATTCGAGATCGCGCGCTTCCTGCGCCAGCTGAAGTGGACCCTGCTGGGGCTGATGGCACTGTGGCTGGTGTGGATGCTGGCGCCGGTGCTGACCCCGTTCGTGTTCGGCGCGCTGCTGGGCTGGCTGGGCGATCCACTGGTGGACCGGCTGGAGCGGCGCGGGCGTTCGCGCAACGTGGCCGTGGCCCTGGTGTTCGGCCTGATGACCCTGCTGCTGACCCTGGCCCTGCTGATCCTGGTGCCGCTGCTGGAGCGCCAGGTCAAGACCCTGATCTCCACCTTGCCGCAATACCGCGACTGGTTCGTGGAAACCGCGCTGCCATGGGTGGAAGCGCGCACCGGGCTGGACCTGCTGGTGTGGCTGGATCCGGACCGCCTGGTGGACTGGATCCGCGACCATTGGCGCCAGGCCGGTGGATTTGCCGCCACCCTGTTCGGCTACCTGTCGCGCTCGGGCTTCGCGATGGTCGCCTGGGTCGTCAACGTGGTCCTGCTGCCGATCCTCACGTTCTATTTCCTGCGTGACTGGGACGTGCTGGTGGCGCGTGTGGCCGCGCTGGTTCCGCGCGACCACATCGTCACCGTGTCGCGGCTGGCGCGCGAATCCAACGACGTGCTGGCGGCGTTCATGCGCGGGCAGTTCCTGGTCATGCTCGCGCTCGGCGCGATCTACGCCATCGGCCTGCAACTGGTCGGGCTGAAGGTGGGCGTGCTGATCGGCATCGTCGCTGGCCTGATCAGTTTCATCCCCTACCTGGGCGCGACCACCGGCGTGGTCCTGGCCGTGGTGGCGGCGCTGGTCCAGTCCCAGGGCCTGGACCTGAAACTGCTGATCCTGGTGGGCGCGGTGTTCACCATTGGCCAGTTGCTGGAGAGCTACGTGCTCACGCCGCGCATCGTTGGCGACAAGATCGGCCTGCATCCGGTGGCGGTGATTTTCGCGGTGATGGCCGGCGGGCAGTTGTTCGGCTTCCTCGGGATGCTGCTGGCGCTGCCGGTGGCGGCGGTGGCCAACGTGCTGCTGCGCTATGCCAGCGAACGCTATCGCGAGAGTGACCTGTACACCGGCGAGCAGGTGCCCATCGTGCTGGATGCCACCGGCCATGCCGGGATCGAGCCGGCGCCCATCCCGACGGGCGAAGCGCCGGAGCCGGAAGCGCCGTGAGTGCATCGCCCCCGGCGCCGCCCTCCAGGGCCGGGGGTACGCCGCAGTTGCCACTGGCCCTGCGCTACCCGCCGGAACAGCGGCTGGACAGCTATGTCGATGCTCCGGCCGGTGCGCTGGAGCAGGTACGCGCCCTGGCCGTGACGCTGCACGCAGACTGGCTTTATCTGGAAGGCCCGGCCGGTTCCGGCAAGAGCCACCTGGGCCTGGCGGCCTGTGCCGAGGCCGAGCGGGTTGGCCGCAGCGCCGCCTACCTGCCATTGCGCACCGCCGCCGGCCGCCTGGGCCAGGCGCTGGAGGCGCTGGATGCGGACCTGGTGGCACTGGACGGGCTGGAGGCCATCGCCGGGCATCGCGACGACGAGGTGGCCCTGTTCGACTTCCACAACCGTGCACGCGCCGCCGGCAAAGGCGTGCTGTACCTGGCCGCTGCCGCACCCGCGGTACTGCCGCTGGTGTTGCCGGACCTGCGCTCGCGGCTGGGCCAGTGCACGCGCATCGCGTTGCGCACGCTGGATGACGATGGCCGGCGCCAGGTGTTGCGCGACCGCGCCAACCGTCGCGGACTGGTGCTGGAGGAGGCGGCCATCGACTGGCTGCTCACCCGTACCGGACGCGACCTGGTGCAACTGCTGGCATTGCTGGAGCGGATCGATCGCGAATCGCTGGCGGCGCAGCGCCGGGTGACCGTGCCGTTCCTGCGCACGATGGCCGCGGGCCGGTAATCGGTTGCCTTGCAGCGTCTACACCGGGTCCGCGCCAGGCCGTTGCGCGATCAGCCGTGAATCCAGTTCGTGCAGGCGCTGCGGCGTGCCCACGTCGGTCCAGTCGCCACGATGGTGCTGGCCGTCGACCGCGCCGCGCGCCATGGCCGCACGCAGCAGCGGCGCCAGCTTGAAGCACGGTGGCGTGCCGGGATCGCCGGCGACGGTGTCGCGCCAACCGGCCAGCAGGGCGCCGCGATAGACGCCGATGCCGGCGAAGGTCAGCCGCGACGGGCCTTCGGTGCCGATCCGGCCCTGCGCATCCAGGACGAAATCCCCGTGCGGGTGGTGCGCCGGGTTGTCCACCAGCACCAGGTGCGCATCACCGGCCGGTGCGCGTGGCAGGCACGCGAAATCGAAGTCGGTCCACACATCGCCGTTGACCGCGATGAACGGTTCCTCGCCCAGCAGCGGCAACGCATGCAGCATGCCGCCGCCGGTCTCCAGCGGTGCATCGCCCTCATGGCTGAAATGCAGGCGCAGGCCCCAGCGGCTGCCGTCGCCCAGCACTTCGGGAAAGCGCGCGGCCAGCCACGAGGTATTGATCACCACCTCGTCCACGCCAAGCGCGGCCAGCTTCTCCAGGTGCCAGGCGATCAGCGGCTTGTTGCCGGCCGGCAGCAGCGGCTTGGGCGTGTGCGTGGTGAGCGGACGCATGCGCTCGCCACGGCCGGCGGCAAAGACCAAGGCGCGCATCAGGGGTGCCGTGCGCGGGTGATGTCGGCATCGCCGATGGCGCGCTCGAGCAGTTCCACCATCGGCCGCACCACCTCGTGGCGGCGACCGACCTGGCGCACGTAGTTCCAGACCAGCGGCAGGTCGGCCAGGTAGCCGGGCTTGCCGTCGCGGTAGGCCAGCCGGCAGAACAGCCCCAGCACCTTGATGTGGCGCTGCAGGCCGACCATGTCGAACCAGTACGCGAACACGTCGGGGGCCGCATCGGTCAGCCCCAGCGCCACGGCGCGGCGGTGGTAAGCCTGGCGCCAGTACGCCACCTGCGCATCCGGCCAGGTGATGTAGCAGTCGCGCAGCAGCGAGGCCAGGTCATAGGCCAGCGGGCCGCGCATGGCGCCCTGGAAATCGATGACGCCAGGCGTGTTGGCATCCACCAGCAGCAGGTTGCGCGAGTGGAAGTCGCGGTGCATGAAGCATTGCGGCTGGGCGTGGGCCGCATTGAGGATGGCGCGGAAGGCCGACTCGACCGGATCCCAGTCCTCGCACTCCAGGTCCATGCCCAGGTGCCGGTGCAGGAACCACTCCGGCATCAGTTCCAGTTCCATCACCATCCACGGTTCGTCAAACGCCGGCAGGCCATCGGTCGAGGCCCGCGCCTGCATCGCCAGGATCGCGTCCATCGCCGGTGCATACAGGCCATCGGCGCTGGCCGGGTCCAGCACGGACAGGTACAGGCGCTCGCCCAGGTCTTCCATCAGCACGAAACCCTGCGCCACGTCGGCGGCCCGCACCGCGGGCACATGCAGGCCGGCATCGGCCAGGCGCGCGCCGATCTCCAGCCACGGGGCGATGTCCTCGCGGCCGGGCGGGGCATCCATCACGATCCAGCTGTGGCCGCCGCTGCGGGTGCGCCAGTAGCTGCGGAAGCTGGCATCGGCCGAGGCGACCTCCAGGGTCAGCGCGGGATCGGACAGGGCCTGGCGGGTCCAGGCCAGGCGCTGGTCGGCGCGGTCGGTCTCGGGCATGTGCTCACACGGGAAGGGCGGTACGCACAGGGTAAACTTGCCGCCATCGTCAGGCGAGCCTGCACACCGGTAGCGTTGCCCATGTCCATGTCCCCCACGCAGCCCCCTTCGCAACTCGTCCCCGTCCTGCTGTCCGGTGGCTCCGGCACGCGCCTGTGGCCGCTCTCGCGCGAGGCCTATCCCAAGCAGTTCCTGCCGCTGGTGGGCGAGGAATCGTTGCTGCAGGAAACCTGGCGCCGGGTGGCCGAACTGGCCGATGCCGCGCCACTGGTGGTGGCCAACGAGGAGCACCGCTTCATGGTCGCCGAGCAGTTGCGCCAGGTTGGCGCCGCGCCGCAGGCGATCGTGCTGGAGCCGGTCGGCCGCAACACCGCGCCGGCCATTGCCGCCGCCGCGCTGCAGGCCACCGCCGCCGGCGACGACCCGCTGCTGCTGGTGCTGCCCTCCGACCACGTGATCGCCGCCGCTGCCGCGTTCCGCAATGCGGTGCAGGCTGCGCGCAAGGCCGCCGAGGACGGCGCCCTGGTCACCTTCGGCATCGTGCCGACCGGTCCGGAAACGGGCTATGGCTACATCAAGGCGGCGCCGGGCCAGGGCGTGCGCGCGGTGGAGCGTTTCGTCGAAAAACCGAACGCGGCCACCGCGCAGGACTATGTGGCCTCCGGCGCGTACTTCTGGAACAGCGGCATGTTCCTGTTCCGCGCCTCGCGTTACCTGCAGGAACTGGGGCGCTACCGCCCCGACATCCTGGACGCCTGCCGCAACGCCTTTGCCGGCGCCGGCCGCGACGCCGACTTCGTGCGCCTCGAGCGCCAGGCGTTTGCCGCATGCCCGGCCGATTCGATCGACTACGCGGTGATGGAGCGCACCGACGCTGCAGCCGTGCTGCCGGTGGACGTGGGCTGGAACGACGTTGGCAGCTGGTCGGCGCTGTGGGAAACGGCCGAGCACGACGCCGACGGCAACGCCCGCCACGGCGACGTGGTCGCACTGGAATGCCGTGGCACCTACACCTGGACCGAGCGCCGCCTGGTGGCGCTGATCGGGCTGGAGGACGTGGTGGTGGTGGATACCGACGATGCGGTGCTGGTGGCGCATCGCGACAAGGTGCAACGGGTCAAGGACGTGGTGGCCGGGCTCAAGCGCGAGGGCCGCGGCGAGGCGGTCCTGCACCGCAAGGTGTACCGGCCGTGGGGCGCCTACGATTCCATCGACATGGGCGAGCGCTTCCAGGTCAAGCGGATCACGGTGGCCCCGGGAGCCTCACTGAGCCTGCAGATGCACCACCATCGCGCCGAGCACTGGATCGTGGTCAGCGGCACCGCCAGGGTCACCCGCGGCGATGACGTGCTGCTGCTGTCGGAGAACCAGAGCACCTACATCCCGCTGGGGGTGAAGCACCGCCTGGAAAACCCGGGCAAGGTGCCGCTGGAACTGATCGAGGTGCAGTCCGGAAGCTACCTGGGCGAGGACGACATCGTCCGTTTCGAGGATGTCTACGGGCGCTGAACGCTGGGATCGCCGGCATTTGCTGCCGGCCACGTCCCACCCGCGATTGCCCTCAGCAGCAGCCGTGCCCGCCGTGCGCCTGCCCGCCAGCCACCGCGCCCGTGCCGGCGGTCTCGCCGCGGATGCTGGCCTGGTAGTGCGCGGCAATCACCTGGGCCACGCAGTGGGTCACCCGCTTGCCCATCGGGATATGCAGGAACTCGTTGGGGCCATGCGCGTTGGAATGCGGGCCCAGCACGCCGGTGATCATGAACTGCGCGCCCGGGAACTTCTCGCCCAGCATGCCCATGAACGGGATGGTGCCGCCTTCGCCCATGTACATCGCCGGCTTGCCGAACGCCGCCTGCGAGGCCGATTCGATCGCGGCGGTCAGCCACGGTGACTGCGCCGGCGCGTTCCAGCCGGTGGAGGCCTTTTCCAGTTGCAGCTCCACCGTGGCGCCGCTGGGCGGGTCGGCCAGCAGCACGCCCTTGAGCAGTTCGCCCGCGTGCTTGCCGTCCAGCGTGGGTGGCAGGCGCAGCGACAGCTTCACCGACGTATGCGGGCGCAGCACGTTGCCCGCCGATGCCAGCGGCGGAATGCCGTCCACTCCGGTCACCGACAGCGCCGGGCGCCAGGTGCGGTTGAGCACCAGCTCGATGAGGTCGTCGGACATCGGCGTCATCCCGTCCAGGAACGGGAACTTGCTGAACACCTCGTCGCCCATCACGCCGGCGACCTTGCCGGCCTGGGCCATGCGTTCGGCCGGGATTTCCACGTACAGGCCGTCGACCTTGATCTTCCCGCTGGCCTCGTCCTCGAGCCGCGACAGCAACTGGCGCAGCAGGCGGAAGCTGGAGGGCACGATGCCCGAGGCGTCGCCGGAGTGGACGCCTTCGCCCAGCACCCGCACCGTGAGGTTGCCGCCGGCCAGGCCGCGCAGCGAGGTGGTGCACCACAGCTGCTCGTAGTTGCCGCAGCCCGAGTCCAGGCACACCACCAGCGATGGCTTGCCGATGCGCGCGGCGAGGTGGTCGACGTAGGCGGGTAGGTCGTAGCTGCCCGATTCCTCGCAGGCCTCGATCAGCAGCACGCAGCGCGCGTGCGGCACGCCCTGGCGCTGCAGTGCCTGGATCGCGGCCAGCGAGCCGTAGATCGCATAGCCGTCGTCGGCGCCGCCGCGGCCGTAAAGCCGGTCGCCACGCAACACCGGCTTCCACGGCCCCAGGTCGTCATCCCAGCCGGTCATCTCCGGCTGCTTGTCCAGGTGCCCGTACAGCAGCACGGTGTCGTCGCCGGCATCGGCGCCGCTGGCCGGGACCTCGGCGTAGATCAGCGGGGTACGGCCCTCCAGCTGCACCACCTCGACCTGCAGGCCGGGAATGTCCTGGGCCTGCGCCCAGCCCTGCATCAGCCGCACGGCCGCATCCATGTGCCCGTTGGCCTGCCAGTCCTGGTCGAACATGGGCGACTTGTTGGGGATGCGGATGTAGTCGACCAGCTGCGGGACGATGTCCTGGTCCCACTTGGTGTCGATGAACGTACTGGCGGCGGCGGGATCAAGCCGGGTGGCATGCATGGGGGCTCCGGGGGAAGCGCAGGGGTTGCGGACGATTCTACGGCGCGGGGTGTGTAGGAATTTCCCTACACGGGATTGGGGAGTTTTCCGGCTGCCGCGTCGCCGCCCCGGCGATAGGCTTGTTGCCGGTGGCGCGGAAGACTGGGTCTACCGAGGTTCCGGCAGGAAGCCGGGCCCGGGTACCCACCAACCAAGCTACAGGGAGTGTTGCCATGAAGTCGTTTGCCGTTCTGCTCAAGTCACTGGTGTTGTCCACGTTGTTGCTGGCCGGCGCCGCGTTTGCCGCGGACAAGGTCGACATCAACACCGCCAATGCCGCCCAGTTGGAGAGCGTCCTGGTCGGGGTCGGTCCGTCGAAGGCGGAAGCCATCGTCGAGTACCGCAAGGCCAACGGGCCGTTCCGCAGCGCCGACGAACTGGCACTGGTCAAGGGGATCGGCCTGAAGACGGTGGAGCGCAATCGCGACCTGATCGCGGTCGGCAACGCGGCAGCTCCTGCGCGCAAGGCTGCAGCGACGTCCGGCGCCGCCCCGGCCAAGCCGGTGGCGCGCCGCTAGCTAAGGAATGGCTGCCGGCGGGGACCGTCCCGTCGGCAGTCGCCAGGAATGCCCACCCGGGTTGCCGGGGTTGCAACGTGCAGGCGCACGCCCGCCGGCAACCCAGCCCGGAGTGATCGGGTTGGCACATGCAGGTCACACGCAGGGATTGCGTGTCTGGTTCACGAGGCAAGGATGCATCGAGGGAGGCAAGGAGCCGACAGGGATGTGCCCATCGCCCGGTGTTGCACAGGGAGTGCAGCCGGGCGATGTCTTTTTTGCGGCGCGCCAGCGCGCACGGCGCTGCAATCATCAGTAGACGTCGCGCCGATAACGCCCTTCGATACGCAGTGCGTCGCGCTGCTGCCCGCCGAGGGCCCCGGCGATCGCGGCGTCCACGCCCGGCGCCATGCCGCTGGCATTGCCGCAGACCAGCACGCTGGCACCGGCGTCGATCCAGTCGCGCAGGTCCTGGCCGGCATCCTGCAGCAGGTCCTGCACGTAGCGTCGCTCGCCGTCACGGGAAAACGCCAGGTCCAGGCGCTGCAACCAGCCCTGCGCCTGCCAGCGCAGCAGTTCCTCGCCAAAGAACAGGTC
>Ga0079224_100003024_pt1 | contig 20900 bp, 16 predicted proteins | sample Stecom2015_FD_80414 | JGI IMG/M metagenome (GOLD analysis project Ga0079224, IMG submission 80414) | Agricultural soil microbial communities from Utah to study Nitrogen management - Steer compost 2015 | ecosystem: Environmental > Terrestrial > Soil > Agricultural land | place: USA: Utah...
AGAAAATGAACAACCCGCTTTTGAGTTTGAGGCTCCTTTGAGTAAAAAAGAAGAAACTCCAACCGAAAGTTTTAGCTTTGAACTTACTTCTGAAGCAAAAGATATTAAAGTAAATGAGCCTATTCATGTAATTCCGGTAACGGAAGTCAGTGAAACAGGTATCAAAAGATATTCATTAGAAGAATATATGGAGGTTGAGAGCTCTTTGATGAATTCTAAACCTGCTGTTGAGAAAAAAACTGATGAGGTTCCTGCAGAGCTTAATTTTACTCTTAAAAAAACAGAGCAACCGACTTCTGACTTTTCGGAGCAAGTAAATGCAGAAGATATTCCTGCTACCGAAATGACTATTGAAGAAGCTTTAAGAGCAAGAGCCGATGAAAGAAGAAGAAAAATGAGAGAATTCAACTATAAGTTTCATAATAATACACAACGTATAGAAGAGTTGGAAAAAGAACCGGCTTACAAGCGCAGAAATATTGAATTGAACCAGCCGGGTTTTGATTCCGGCATTTCTCGGACATCTATCAGCACAGATAGCAACAACGACTTACAATTAAGAAATAATAATTCGTTTCTGCACGACAATGTAGATTAACTTGTTTGTGATTTTCTTTAAAATGGAAGTCCCGATCTGCCTTAGGTCGGGATTTTTTTGTACCTTTAAAACAAAAAGTTATGGAAAATTATGTAAAAGTTTTCTCGGGAAGTGAAGTTGAAATTATCAGAGTTCGCATTATTTTAGAACAAAACGACATCAAATTTATCGAACGAAACGATATTCAATCAGGCATTACTGCCGGTTTCGGGACCATTGACAAAGCTGTGCATATTTTTGTGGACAAAGAAGATTATTACAGAGCATTAAAACTCATCGACAATATGAGGTATGATGAACTGGCAGATTAAAAAATCGTACAAACAAAATCAAGTTCTTTTTTCGGAAATATCCTTTACTTTCAGTTGTAAAGTTGTATTTCCGTTCCAATGATTTTCTTCAATAGAATATACCATATCAAAAAGTTTTTGATTCTTGACAAGTCCTATTTTATCTCCTAATCCAAAACCAACAGCATCAAATGAAACGGAATTGTTTTGTTTAACAAACATTTTCAGGTGTTCTTCGTTTTTACCTATCTTTCTGCAATAACCTGTATCTTTAACCGATTGAGTAAGAAAAACAGGAGGCATATTTCCGGGACCAAAAGGCTCAAATTGTTTAAGTATCCGCATAAATTTTTGGGTTATATCCGAAAAATCAATTTGTGTATCAATACAAATTTCAGGATATAATGAAGCTTCTGTAATCGTAGTTTTTACAACTTCTTCAAAACGGTTTCTAAAATCAATAAATTTTTCTTTAGTAACCGTCAGTCCCGCTGCATATTTATGCCCCCCGAATTGTTCTATAAATTCGGAACACTCTTCAAGAGCTTGGTGTATATCAAAATCTTTGACAGAACGGGCAGAAGCCACCATCTTCCCGTTACTTTCAGTAAAAACAATTGTCGGTTTATAATAAGTTTCTGTAAGGCGCGAAGCCACAATACCGATAATTCCTTTATGCCAATTTTCATTAAAAACTACCGTAGTAGAGAGATTCTCCTGTTGGGTTTCGACAATTTGCAAAAGAGCTTCTTGAGTTGTTCGTTCATCTAACTCTTTTCTTTCGGAATTAAAAAGTTCAATATCCGAAGCAAACTCAAGAGCTTGCTCCCAATCAAATTCGGTAAGAAGCTGCACAGCATAATTACCATGCTTCATTCTTCCTGCTGCATTTATTCTGGGAGCAATAATAAAAACTACATCCGTACTGGTTAGTTTTTGTTTCTGTAGGTTATGAATAAGTGCTTTTATTCCGTTGCGAGGATTAGTATTTATGACCTCCAAACCGAATTTGGCAAGTATTCTGTTTTCTCCGGTAATCGGAACAATATCTGCTCCGATAGCTGCGGCAACCAAATCCAGATAAGGAATCAAATCTTCTACTTTCTGACCTCTTTTTTCTGCTAATGCCTGAACAATTTTGAAACCTATTCCGCAACCACAAAGCTCTTTATACGGATAGTTACAATCCTTTCGCTTAGGGTCAAGTACTGCTACTGCTCTGGGGATTTCCGCATCCGGTAAATGATGGTCTGCAATAATGAAATCAATATTTTTTGACTTGGCATATTCAACCTTGTCATACGATTTTATTCCACAATCTAATGCGATAATAAGAGAACACCCATTGTTTTCCGCAAAATCAATTCCTTGAAAAGATATTCCGTAACCTTCATTATACCTGTCCGGAATATAAGTCAACATATTCGGATAAAAAGTCCGAAAATACGAATACAATAATGAAACGGCAGTTGTTCCGTCCACATCATAATCTCCGTAAATAAGAATTTTCTCGTTTTGAAGAATAGCTTTTTCAATCCTTTCGATTGCCTTATCCATATCTTTCATCAAATACGGATTGTGCAAATCCTTTAAGGACGGACGAAAGAACAGTCTTGCCTTTTCAAAAGTATCAATACCTCTCTGAACCAGAAGTGTAGCTATAGTTTTATCAACCGAGAGGCAATTTATAAGTTCATTTACGTTTTCCTGATTCGGAGGCGGATTTAATTTCCAACGCATTTCAACCTATTTTCTTCATACAACGTTTAACTCTCTTATGAAAATTACAAGCCTATTTCAGTAAGCAATTCTACTAATCTTTTATCAGAAGGTCTGGGAGCGTCAGCAGAAACAATATTTCCTTCGGTATCAACCAAAATAAATCTCGGGATTCCTTCTATAGCATAATCTTTTACAAATTGTGATTCCCAAGCGTTATTAGCAAAAAGTTGGATCCCGCCTAATTGTTCTTTATCTACAAATTCTTTCCATTTGTCATGGTCTTTTACATTATCAATGGAAATGCTCACAAACTCAATATTTTTCCCGTGATATTGCTTTTCTACTTCTTTCAAAAACGGGATTTCTCTTTTACAAGGTCCGCACCAAGTAGCCCATACATCTATATAAACAAACTTTCCTTTTAAATCATCGAGCGAAGTTGTTCCTCCTTTGTAATTTTCGTAATTAAATTTCGGAGAAGGATTCCCTTTTACCAAAGTTTTGATTTTGTTGTATTTTTCGGTAAGCTCGGTTTTAAAATTTTCATCACTTACATTTGCCATTAATTCATTATATATGGTTTCAGACATTTCATTAGCCGGATTTATTCCGTAAGCTATTTCTGTAGCTAAAGCATTTTTAATGTTTTGGCTTTTTATGGTTTTAAAAATCTTTAAGAAAGCCTGACTATATTTAATCTCATCAAATATTGATTCGTCTTCTACTTCTTTTTTATATTCTTCGTTTACTCTTTTCTCAAAATCAGCAGACACCAATTGTCCATATGGTCCGTAAACTCCCGAAAATTCAAATTCTTCTGCATTATCATAATCAATAGACGAGTCTGCTTTCGGAAAGGTTTCAGAAACTTTAAAATCTTCTTTCTGAGTAAAATAAGGATGATAAGATTCATATCGACCGCAAGTAAACTCTCTTTGATATTTTAAGCTCTTAAGTTCTTTTTCTTTAAATTCTTCTACAGAAAAAATAGTAGTATCCAACAGTTCTTTTTGCTTTTGGTCTAATTCTTCCAATTTGGCTAAAAATTCAGTTTCTTCAAGAGAATAAAGTTCCTGCAAATTAGCACCTAACACCTCTTTACGAAGTTTAGATTTTTGAACAAAATAATTATTCTCAACAGCTAAATCCCCCGAAAAACGAAAATCTTCTATTTGATTGACATCTACTTCAAAAGATAGGTTTTTCCCTTGATGAAGATAAAGAGGTTGTCTTCCAACTCTATAAGCCCCGTTATAAGCAATATATAAAGTATCTGTAAAGCTTCCATCTTCGTTCAGTGTAATTTCTTTTTCAAAAGAATTTCCATAAATCTTAAAACTTTCATCTAAGGAATTAGAAATTTTTCCTGATAAAATTGTGTATTCCGGTTTTTCTTCTTTAGCACAAGAAAATAAAATAAGTGCTAAGGCAAAGGCAAAGAGATTTTTCATGGTTTGATTTTTTGAGTTAAATATCAAAGTTAAGAATTAAAAAGAGAAACAACATCGAATTTCTTCATAATCATTAGTAAAAAAAGATTACAAAACCTTTTGTGATTCGGAAATCCTAAAAATTAATTAGCCACATATTAATATGCGGCTAATTAATTACGTAACTATAATATTATATACTAATCTATTTTCATTTCCGGAATTTCTCCTTCAATAATCAAGTCTGCTTCTGTGGCTTGAATAATTTCTTCTACAGAAACTCCCGGAGCTCTTTCCAAAAGTTTAAACCCTCTGTCCGTTACTTCTAAAACAGCCAGTTCGGTAACTACTTTTTTCACACATCTAACTCCGGTAAGCGGAAGTGTACATTTTTTCAGGATTTTTGATTCTCCTGCTTTATTCACGTGCATCATAGCTACGATAATATTTTCAGCCGAAGCGACTAAATCCATAGCTCCTCCCATTCCTTTGACCATTTTGCCCGGAATTTTCCAATTGGCAATATCTCCGTTTTCTGCAACTTCCATTGCCCCGAGAATGGTCAAATCCACATGTTTCCCTCGAATCATCCCGAAACTCATAGCCGAATCAAAAAAACTTGCTCCTTTCAAGGTTGTGATGGTTTGCTTTCCGGCATTAATAAGGTCCGGGTCTTCTTCTCCCTCATACGGAAAAGGCCCCATACCGAGAACCCCGTTTTCACTTTGAAATTCTACACTAATACCTTCCGGAATATAATTGGCCACTAAAGTGGGAATACCGATACCAAGATTTACAAAATATCCGTCTTTAAGCTCTTTTGCAATTCGTTTTGCAATTCCTATTTTATCTAAAGCCATAATTATTCTCTTTTTCTTACTGTTCTTTGTTCGATTCTTTTTTCATACTTTTCCCCTTGGAAAATTCTCTGAACAAAAATTCCCGGAATATGAATCTGATTCGGGTCAAGTTCTCCTGCCGGAACTAATTCTTCTACTTCGGCAATGGTAATTTTAGCAGCTCCACACATACAAGGATTAAAATTTCGGGCAGTTCCTTTAAAAATTAAATTTCCTGCCTCATCTCCTTTCCAAGCTTTTACAAAAGCAAAATCTGCTTCATAAGCATACTCTAAAATATGAGGCTTTCCGTTGAAAATTTTAACTTCTTTTCCTTCAGCTACTTCTGTTCCGTAACCTGCCGGTGTATAAAAAGCAGGAATACCAACTTGTGCTGCTCTACATTTTTCAGCTAATGTCCCTTGTGGAGTTAATTCAACTTCTAATTCTCCACTCTACATTTGACGTTCAAACTCTGCATTTTCACCCACATAAGATGAAATCATCTTTTTGATTTGCTTTTTTTGAAGCAACAACCCTAATCCGAAATCATCAACTCCTGCGTTATTTGAAATACAAGTCAGATTTTTTACATTTCTGCGAACTAACTCTGCTATAGAATTTTCAGGAATACCACACAATCCGAACCCTCCAACCATAATGGTCATAGAATCTTCAATCCCTTCAAGTGCCTCCTGAACCGAATTTACTTTTTTATTAATCATAATTTACTGCTATTTATTCAGCCCATAAAATTAGTAAAATATTTCGAAAAACAGGGAGAACCCCTATACATCACAAAATCTTTATATTGATTTTTGAGAGTTATTTAAGTGTTTTGACTGTTGATTTCGGCAACCAACCTTGCGAACCATTTAACAACTCAACCTTGTAGTAGTCATCAACAGACTCTATAACATATATTTTTGTCCCTTCGTGAAGAGTGGCTACATTATTAGAGTTTTCTTTAGGTTCTCCCTTTACAGACACAGACTCTGCAAAAACAATAGCCGGATTATCTTCCTGAACCTGATTTTTTTCAAAAGCAGCTATAATTATACATAAAACAGAGAATGTCAAGAAAATTATCATCATAGAAAACATTACTCTTTTGAGAATCATTTTCTTTGAAAAATAATATCCTACGAAACAAAACAACAACAAAAACGAAAATCCAACCGCTATTTTTGCCCAACTATCATAATGAAAAACTGAAGTAAATCCGCCTAACCAATGCGTGAACCCTACTTTTGGCACTTCTTTTATTTCATCAATCATCATATTTCGGGCAAATGTCAAATTGTTTTTTACATCACTGTTATTCGGATCTAACAATAATGCTTTTTCATAATTGTAAATAGCCGGTGCTATCTGATTGAGTTTGTAATAAGCATTCCCCAAATTGTAATACAACTCAACCGAATGTTGTCCGCCTTCCAAAATTTGTTCATAAACCTGAACTGCTTCTTCAAATTTTTCTTGTTGATACAGTTCATTAGCTTTATCAAATGAAGCCTGTCCGAAAACCGATATCGGCAGTAAAAACAACATTAAAATATTTGTAATCTTCATTTTTTGATTCCTATGGAGTTTTAAGGCATAAATTTACATAAAAATAAAAACAGATATTTAAAGAGTTTCTTAATGTTTAGTGTCAAATCAAAATTCAAGATTGTAGTAAAAATCAATCAGATTTTGTAAATCATCTGATTTGGTTATTTTTGTAAACAGTAGTTCTGCTTGGTTTTATGACTTCAAATGAACTTTTTTATGCTTTGGCACTAACCCGTACGGAAGGTATCGGAGATGTTTTTGCCAAAAAATTATTAGAATATTTTGAGTCGGCAGAAAATATTTTTTCTGCTTCAGAGCGAGAATTTTCAAAAATCCCCCGACTTAGCCAAACAGCAATAAAGGCTATTTTAAACAAAACTTCTTTTAAAGCAGCCGAAAAAGAACTTTCTTTTATAGAAAAACAAAGCATCAGAGTCTTTTATTTTGAAAATGATGATTATCCCCAAAAACTGAAACATTGTACAGATGCTCCTCTCTTACTTTTTGCCAGAGGAAATTTTGATTTAAACAACCGAAAAACTCTGAGTATAGTAGGGACACGAAAAATCACCTCTTACGGAACTTCTTTTTGCAAAAAACTCATCGAAGATTTGATCCCTTTCAATCCGATTATCGTAAGTGGTTTTGCGTTAGGAACAGATATTTGTGCACATCTTTCAGCTATTGAAAACGAATTAGAAACCGTAGGAATTCTCGCTCACGGCTTTGACAGAATATATCCTCCGTCACACTTGAAATATGTAAATAAAATGGAAAAAAACGGTGGCTTTCTGACCGAATTTTGGAGTGGTTCTGTTCCCGATAAAGAAAATTTTGTAAAACGCAATCGAATTGTTGCCGGAATATCAGATGCTACCATAGTCATAGAAAGTGCCATAAAAGGCGGGTCTCTTATTACAGCTAACTTGGCTAACGACTACGCACGTGAAGTCTTCGCCGTACCGGGAAAAACCACAGATGTTTATAGCCAAGGTTGTAATAACCTGATAAAAACTCAAAGGGCTAATATATTGACCGGTGCGGAAGATATTTTGTATATGCTAAATTGGAACACAACGCCTCAAAAAACAAAAACCATCCAAAAACAACTTTTTGTAGAACTCAATGCAGATGAACAAAAAGTGTATGATTATCTTCTAAAAAACGGAAAAGATTTGCTTGATTTGATAGCCCGAGGTTCGGAAATCCCGGTTTATAAAACCGCTTCCATACTATTCGACTTGGAAATGAAAGGAGTGGTAAGGCCTCTTCCCGGAAAAATGTTTGAATTAACCTAATTCGTTCATTGCTTCCGCAAATAACTCTATACTTTTTAGTTTTTCGTCAATATCAAAAATAGGAGCAGAAATCATTATCTCATCTATTCCATAGCTTTCGATAAATCGGCTGAGGTCTCTTTTTACGGTTTCTTTGGTACCGATAAACGAACAAGAGGTCATTTGTCGAACATGAGCTTCTTCATTTATGGTCCAAATCCCGTCCATAGAATCCACAGGAGGTTGCATATAATTTCTTTCGTTACGAATAATCCCCAAAAACATCCTGTAAAACGATGTTGCCAATCGGTTAGCATGCTCAATTGAATCGGCCATAATAACATTTATGCATGACAACTTATAGGGCTTAGCTTCTTTATCTTCTTCATTTTTGAAGTTCCGGATGTAAATTTCAAAAGCTTTTGACATCTGAGCCGGAGCAAAATGACTGGCAAAAGCATACGGAAGTCTTAACGCAGAAGCTAAATAAGCTGAATCAGTACTTGAACCTAAGATCCAAATAGGAACCTCCGTTCCGTCTCCCGGAAAAGCTCTGACTCCGGATTCGGTATTTTGTTTAGACAAATACTGTTGTAATAGTAAAACATTTTCAGGGAAATGTCTGACATTTTCAAAAAAATTAGGATTGAGAGCCTGTGCCGTTAATTGGTCTGTACCGGGTGCTCTTCCGAGTCCTAAATCAATTCGGTTTGGATATATTGAAGCTAAAGTTCCAAAATGTTCCGCTATAACCAAAGGCGAATGATTAGGGAGCATCACTCCTCCTGAACCTACTCGGATTCGTGAAGTTTTTCCGGCTATATGTCCTACCAAAACTGATGTAGCAGAACTGGCTACACTTTTCATATTGTGATGTTCTGCAAACCAATATCGAGTAAAACCTAATCGGTCTGTGAGTTGGGCTGTTTTTACTGACTTTTCGAATGTTTCGGTTATTGTACTCCCTTCACAAACATGAGCCAAATCAAGAAAAGAATAAGGAATCATAATGGGTATTTTGAGAAGTAAAGTTACAGAATATATCAGCCTGAGCCAAGTAACCTAACACTCCCTTAACATACCGGTACAAAGAATTTTATCTTACAATCATCACTTTTTTGACTTTAGTTTCAGAAGCATCTTGAGTGGTTATAAAAATCATATATACTCCTGATGCTACTCTGTATTTTCCGAAAGCTGTTGTATCCCACTCTATTGTTCCTCCTTCGCTTTTTGCTTCATAAACCAAATTTCCTTCAATATCGGTAATTTTTACGTTGGCTTTATCAGTAAGTCCTGCTATTTTAACGGTTCCTATATATTCCGGACGAACAGGATTCGGGTAAACATACACTCCACCCAAATTTTCAGAAGCCGAAGTTGCTGTTCCTTTATAAGAAACCATACCTTTATCTGTAGCGAAAAACACTTCCCCCGTTCTTGGGTTAATGTCTATATCCAAAATATTATTACTCGGTAAAGGAGAATTATCTTTGGTAAAATGATGAATAGTTTCCTGCCCATTAGAAGAGACCAAAAACACTCCCGAACCTATTGTTCCTATCCATTTTTGGTCTGCTCCATTTACTTTAATTTTCTTAACACTTTGTCTGTAAAGCAACTCTTGTGCAAGTCCGTCGTCCATTATTATAATAGGATTTAAGTTTAGTTGGTCTTCTGTCAGGAACCTGTCTACACTGGGTAAAACTCTTAATCCTAATGCTGTCCCTACCCACAAACGGTTATTATTATCTATAGCTAAAGTAGCAACTCTATTGTAAGGTACTCCATTATCATACGAGTCATCAATAACAATTTTACGGTTTTGATATGCCTCATTAAATCCTACTAAACCTTTGTCGTGTGTTGCTACCCATTTTGTACCATTTTTATCTATTACTAAATCTCCGTAACTGGCAGCTTTATCATGTATCTGATAAGATTTCCAAGAGTTGTTTCCTTGCATTACTTTCAACTTCCCTGTATTCCCTGCGTTGGTCACCCATAAATTTCCATTTTTGTCAAAAGCCATGTTATGTATTCTGATACTTGAAGAATTTCCTCCCGCAAATCCCTCTAACCCGTTTTGTCCGGTATTAGTTGCATTGAGTAGCATAGTAGGAATATTGTTTTCTACAATCAAAATTCCTGAATGATTTGACCCTATATATACCTTATTTTCGTTATTCGGAGTAATAACAACCTTAGAAAGATTTGTTGCTTCAAGTACTTCTTCATACGGAATATGCAACCAACCTTCAGGAGTGAATTTTGATATTCCGTATCTGCCTAATTCCGGAAAATATGGATTATACAGATGCGAGTTATCTCCAAAAACACACCATAAATCATCTGCAGTCGCTGTTATAGAATAGACTTTATTCCGTAATGGACCTGCAGGGATATAGTTTTGATAAGAACTCAAGTTATTCAAATTAACTGCATATAGAGCTTTAGCTGTTGTACCTATATATACGGTATTGAGTATGACAGTTGAGTCAGTAAACTCAACAGGTTCATCAAAAATTTGTCCGATTTGAGCCACAACGGCAAGTTGCGAACTTAAAACATAAATAGTTTTAGATGTAGTTACCGTCAAATATCCGTTTACGGATTTTATTCCTAAAACAGACTGATTGGTATTCAAAATTTGAGAGGTTCCTCCTCCTGAAAGAAGTCTGTACAATATCCCATCAGCACCCAAGCTCACTAAGTGATTTTCTATACTTACAATTCCGTTCCAGTTTGCACTATGGAAAGTATCCCAAGCATTAAAATGAATCAGATTTGGGTTAGAAAGACTTGCTCTTCTGATTCCGAAAGGCTTTGTAACCGCATAAATTTCATTATTATAAACAGTTGTTTGTAAAACCTGTGTTTGTTGCCCTGATTCTCCAATAAAAAAGGTATCTCCAAACTCTAATGTTTCTAAATTAAACACGGAAATTCCATAATCGGTAGAGATAAATACTTTTCCTTCATGCTCAAAAAAATGATTTATTTTCTTTTTGTTTGGGAGTACCGGCACATCATTCAATATATCTACCTTATTTATGATATTCTTATTGTTTAAATTAACAACAACCAAAAGCCCGTTGTCATTTCCGATAAGCGTTAAATTAAACTGATTACTGTGATATATAGCTGTAATTTTATCGGTTTTTAACCCGTCTATAGTGTTAAAAGTTTCTATCTCATGAGTAGCCAAATGTTTGGAAAAAACTGCATTTTCGGTCGCTGCAACAATTCGACTGTCTGATTCGGCTAATCCGATAATATGATTATACGAAAAATATCCGCCCCAAGATTGATTGGTTTGAGCCAATGTACAAAAGGAAACAAAAAAGAATAAAAGTAATATGTATTTTTTCATAACAATCATTCACAAAAAGGGAACTTCAAAAATATTAAAACTAAAGAAACCAAAAGATATTGCAGTCAATCTGAATTAAATGTTTTTTATGTTAAAGAGTTTATATCCAAACTTTTTTGACCGTATTTTTCTTTTGCAGAAAAGACTCTGTAATCATCAAATGTTGTTTATCTTCTTCTACTGTAACCAAAATATTTTTCAGCACCTCAATATTGGTTATTTGATAGTTCAAATCAAAAAAAGCATATCCTTTGAATACTCCATTTTCGACAAGAATAACACTCCGTTCGTCAATTGTTCTGCCTTTGTCAATAAGTAGCATATTTTTATTTTTTTCCGAAAAGAATTTCTTTGAAGATTTTATTTTTTTCAGGGTGCGATTCAAAGGAGGTTTATTCTGTTTAAGTTCTTCATATTCTTTGACAGAAGCTATAAGAAAACTTCCGGTTTCTTCATAAGTAACGGCAAAAAACTCTGTTTGAATTTTCTTGGCAATTTTAGACTCACCGGTAAAAAGTGAATTTACTTTCTTTTTAATATTTCGACTTTTTCCTAAATAAATAATATCTCCTTTTTCGTTATGGATGTAATATATTCCTACTTTCTCAGGAAGACTTTCGACAATATCGAGCATTTTAGGAGAAAGTCCTGCTTTAATCTCACTTTTAATAAGACTTTGTGCGATTTGCTTATCGGAGTCTTTAGACAATAAAAGTTTAAAAAGCTTAACTGTTGCCTGAGCATCTCCTGAAGCTCTGTGTCTGTCACTCATCGGAATTCCTAAAGAGCGAACTAATTTCCCTAAACTATAGGAACTTTGTCCGGGCAGCAATTTTTTTGAAAGTTCAACCGTACATAGCGTTTCTCGTCTGAAATCATACCCTAAACGGTCAAACTCCATTCTGAGAACTCTATAATCAAACGGAGCATTATGAGCTACAATGATGGTGTCTTCCGTAATTTCAATAATTCGTTTAGCTACCTCGTAAAATTTAGGTGCAGAACGAAGCATGGCATTGTTGATTCCCGTAAGTTTTATTACAAAAGGTTGAATCGGACGTTCCGGATTGATAAGGCTTATAAATTGGTCAACTACTTTATGACCATCAAATTTGTATATAGCAACTTCGGTAATCCCTTCTTGATTGAATTGACCTCCGGTAGTTTCTATATCAAGTATTGCATACATATTTCTAAAAACGAAAAGCCTACAGGCTTATCAAGACTACTTTCCCATAAATTAATGCGTCAAATATAAATAAAATTTTCCAACGCTTCTCCCTCCGGATTGAAAGGCTCATTCTTAGAGCTTTTTAGATAATAAGATTCTTCCGTTATCTTTAAACCCTCTATTTCTGTACAACTTAGAACCTACTGTGCTGTGTTGTTCCACTTCCAAGTGAAGGACATTCACACCAAGTTCTTGGGCTTTTTTTTCTATAAAATTCATCGTATGATTTCCTATACCTTGATATCTGAACTCAGGTTTTAAGAACAACTCATCAATAAAAGCATCTCTACCGTTATGTTCAAAACTCCCGAAAGTTGTACTGCTTTAAGTTCTTTATTATTCTATTCTGTTCATTTTGATTGGTTTCTTTATCAAAAAAAGACAAACAGTTGTTCTGTCATCTTCTCTTTTTGTAATATAACTGCAATTTTTCTTACTGATGAACTTTAAATATCATTTAAAATTTTCGCTAAAAGTAATAAATATCCTAAAATTTATATTAATAGATTTTTTTTACAATAGCTGAACAATTTTTTACTAACAGAAGTTGTTCTCGTTCATTTTAATTAATTTTATTTATATTTTTGATAAGGACAAGGTCAACGGATTTTGTTTTTTCTTCTTCTATAACCCGGTAATTTTTTCTTTTTTAAAAGTCCTTATGATTAAATAGATTTATAATAAATTTACACCTCAAAAAAATACGTTAATATGAATTATTATAAAATAGAAAATTTAGAACAGTATTTCAAAATGTACAATAAATCCGTACGTGAACCCAGAAAATTTTGGGAGCGTATAGCAGACGAAAACTTCACTTGGTATCAGCGTTGGGACAAGGTTTTGGAATACGATATGTCTAAAGCGGAAATTCAATGGTTTCAGAATGCCAAACTTAATATTACCAAAAATTGTATTGACAGACATCTGAATAAGAGAGGAAATAAAACAGCCATTATTTTTGAACCAAACGACCCTACAGAAGAAGCACAACACATTACCTATAACGAACTATATGAAAGGGTCTGTAAAATGGCTAATGTATTGTTAGAACAAGGTGTAAAAAAAGGAGACCGAGTTTGTATTTATCTGCCTATGATTCCCGAACTGGCTGTTTCGATATTGGCTTGTGCTAGAATCGGAGCTATTCACTCGGTAGTTTTCGCAGGGTTTTCAGCTTCGGCACTTAGCTCCAGAATTACTGACTGCGGAGCTAAGTTATTGATTACTTCAGACGGTTCATATAGGGGAAATAAAACCATTAATCTGAAAAGCATTGTAGATGAAGCTTTAGAAGCCGCTACTGATGTAAATACGGTTTTGGTAGCAAAACGAATAAACTCAGACGTTCCGATGAAAGAAGGTCGAGATAAATGGTTACAGCCTCTTTTGGATGCTGCTTCAACCAACAATGTAGCAACAATAATGGATGCAGAAGACCCGTTGTTTATTCTTTATACCTCAGGCTCTACCGGAAAACCAAAAGGAATGGTTCACTCTACAGCCGGATATATGGTTTATACGGCCTATACGTTTAAAAATGTTTTCCGTTATGAAGAGAACGACATTTTTTGGTGTACTGCTGATATAGGCTGGATTACAGGACATTCATATATCGTTTACGGACCTCTTTTAAACGGAGCTACTACCGTTTTATACGAAGGGATACCAAATTATCCTGATTTCGGACGTTTTTGGCAAACTATCGAAAAACACAAAGTAACCACTTTCTATACCGCTCCGACAGCTATTCGTTCTTTAGCAAAAGAAAATACAGATTGGGTTACCAAACATGATTTATCTTCGCTTAAAATTTTAGGTTCGGTTGGAGAGCCAATTAACGAAGAGGCTTGGCACTGGTACAATAATCATGTGGGAGATAAACGCTGCCCGATTACTGATACATGGTGGCAAACCGAAACAGGGGGAATTATGATTGCTCCGATTCCGTTTGTAACACCTACTAAACCAACTTATGCTACTCTTCCGCTACCGGGAGTTCAAGCTGTTTTGATGGATGATAAACGAAACGAGATAGAAGATAATCAAGTTACCGGAAGTCTTTGCATTAAATTCCCTTGGCCGGGAATTGCCCGAACAATTTGGGGAGATCATCAAAGATATATTGACACCTATTTCACCGCTTTTCCGGGGAAATACTTTACCGGAGACGGAGCCTTACGAGACGAAGTCGGTTATTACAGAATTACGGGAAGAGTAGATGATGTAATAATTGTTTCAGGACATAACCTCGGAACAGCACCTATTGAAGATGCTATCAACGAACACCCTGCTGTGGCAGAATCAGCTATTGTAGGTTATCCTCACGAAATTAAAGGAAATGCTCTCTACGGATTCATCACCCTGAAAGAAACCGGAAAAACCAGAGATCAAAACAACTTACGTAACGAAATTAATCAACATATTGCTACACATATCGGACCTATTGCCAAATTAGATAAAATTCAATTTGTAACAGGACTTCCGAAAACACGCTCAGGGAAAATTATGCGTAGAATTTTGCGCAAAATAGCAGAAGGAGATTTTTCTAACTTCGGAGACACCTCGACTTTACTCAACCCTGAAAGCGTGGATTTAATTAAAGACAACCGAATCGAATAATTATTAAATTAAACTGATTGATAAACTTGTTCAACCTCCTCAAAAACATCAAAAATTTTGAGGGGGTTGTCTTCAGTTACCATACGTTGGCGGTATTGTTTAAAATCAGGGATGCCTTTAAAATAATTGGCATAATGTCTTCGCATTTCAACGATTCCGACTCTTTCACCTTTCCATTCCATAGACCAAATTAAATGGTTTCGGGCAGCTTCTACTCGGTCAGAAATGGTCGGAGCAGGAAGTTTTTCTCCGGTTTTAATGTAATGTTTTATTTCGTTGAAAATCCACGGATACCCGATAGCTGCACGTCCTATCATCATTCCGTCAAGTCCGAATCTGTTTTTGTACTCTAAAGCTTTTTCCGGGCTGTCAATATCTCCATTTCCGAAAATTGGCATCGTAATTCTCGGATTGTTTTTGATTCGTTCAATATGTGTCCAGTCTGAATGCCCCTTGTACATCTGAGCTCTTGTACGGGCATGAATAGTCAAAGCTTGTACTCCGATATCTTGCAATCGTTCAGCTACTTCATCAATATTAATCGAAGATTCATCCCAACCTAAACGAGTTTTAACCGTTACGGGTAAGTGTGTACTTTTTATAACGGCCTTAGTCAACCTTACCATCAAATCCACATCCTTCAATACTCCGGCTCCGGCTCCTTTACAAACCACTTTTTTGACCGGACAACCAAAATTGATATCTACCAAATCGGGTTGTACAGTCTCCACAATTTTTGCAGAAAGAGCCATAGCCTCTTCGTCGCCTCCAAAAATCTGAATCCCGATCGGACGTTCATAATCAAAAATATCCAATTTCTGACGACTTTTTATGGCATCTCGAATCAATCCTTCAGAAGAAATAAATTCGGAGTACATCAAATCTGCTCCATGCATTTTACACAACCTTCTGAACGGAGGATCACTCACATCATCCATAGGAGCAAGTAAAAGCGGATGTTCCGGTAATTCGATGTTTCCGATTTTTGGCATTTCCGAAATTTTTGCAAAGGTAAAAAAGTATAACGCGATAAAAAAACCTTAATTTTGTCAGTTAAATTTCACTATCTTGAGTACTCAATTACAACATATTCTCAAAAATATTCCTTTCCAAATCATTGGGGACAAGAATGCCGTGGTCAGCAATGTTTCTATTGACAGCCGTTCGTTACAAAACAACAATAACACCTTGTTTTTTGCTCTGAAAGGAAAAAACAACGATGCTCATACATATATTCCTGAATTACTCGAAAAAGGGATTGAAAATTTTGTTGTGTCCACTCTTCCGAAAGACCATTCTAAAGGAAATTATATCTTGGTAGATAACACATTAAAAGCATTACAAGATTTCGCTTCAAATCACCGAAACAAATTTGATTTTCCTATTATCGGAATTACAGGAAGTAACGGAAAAACTATTGTCAAAGAATGGCTGAATTTTTTACTTTCACCAGACTTTAATATTGCCCGAAGTCCCAAAAGTTACAACTCTCAAGTGGGAGTTCCGCTTTCAGTTTTAGGAATCAATGAAAATCACAATTTCGGAATTTTTGAAGCAGGGATCTCTCAGCCTGATGAGATGAAAAACCTCCAAGCCATTATTAAACCCACAATCGGAGTTTTGACCAACATCGGGGATACCCACAACGAAGGTTTTGAAAGCAAAACCCAAAAAATAGCTGAAAAAATAAAACTCTTTAAAGATTGCGAAGTAGTAATTTACAGAAAAAACCACGAGATTTCAATGGCTTTGGAGCACTACTTTGTAAAGCAGTTTGTGTGGAGCTTTTCAAACGAATCAGATGCTTTGTATATCAAAAAATCTGTTTCGAGAAATATTACACAACTCCACTTTAGCTATAATCATCAGGATTTTGAAGTAGAAATACCTTTTTCAGACGATGCTTCAGTAGAAAATGCTGTTCATTCCATGATGGTTTTATTGTACCTGAATTACGACAAACCTACTATAGAAGCTCGAATGAAGATGCTCTACCCGATTGAAATGCGACTGAGAGTCAAAAACGGAATCAACAGTACTACTCTGATTGATGACAGCTATATTTCGGATTTTCAATCCATAAAAATAGCATTGGATTTTTTAGAACAACAAAAACAACATTCAGAAAAAGTTGTTATTCTATCCGATATCCTTCAAAGTGGAGAAAATCAAACGGAACTTTATAAAAAAGTTGCTTTATTACTTAAACAAAATCACATCTCTAAAGTAATCGGAATCGGAAAAGACCTAACAACTCATAAACATCTTTTTGAACATATCGAAACTTTTGAAAACACCGAAGACTTTCTTAAAAACTTCAATAGCTCGGAATTTTCGAACCAAACCATTTTGATAAAAGGAGCTCGGAGTTTTCATTTAGAAGAAATCGTTTCGGTTTTGGAAGAAAAAACACATCAAACTGTTTTAGAAATTAATCTGAATGCCATAACCCACAACCTGAATTATTATAAATCAAAACTCAACACAACTACCAAAATTATGGTAATGATTAAGGCTTTTGGGTATGGTAGCGGAAGTTTTGAAATTGCAAAACTGTTAGAATATCACAAAGTAAATTATCTGGGAGTAGCTTTTACAGACGAAGGAATTGCCCTACGTCATGCCAATATTTCTACTCCGATAATCATTATGAATCCCGAACCCGGAAGTTTTTCGGCTTTGATTTCGCATAATTTAGAACCGGAAATTTATTCCCTTAAAGTATTACAGCTTTTCAAAAATCATCTCAAAAAACTCAGCAGAACAAAATACCCTATTCATATTAAACTCGATACCGGAATGCACCGCTTAGGGTTTGAAGAAAAAGATATCCGGGAACTTACGGATTATCTGAAAGAAAATAAAGATTTGTTTGAGGTAAAATCAATCTTCTCGCATCTTTCGGGTAGTGATGCACCAGAATTCAAAGATTTTACTTGGCATCAGTTTGAAATATTCCGAAAACTGTCTGACTATATAAAAAACGAATTAAACATCACCCCTATTTGCCATATTGCCAACACCTCTGCCATTTCTAATTATCCCGAAATGCAAATGGATATGGTACGACTCGGAATAGGCTTGTACGGAATCTCAAATGACGAAAACGAAATCAAGTATTTGGAAAATGTCGGAACACTAAAATCGGTTATTTTACAGATAAAAGAAATCGGAAAAGGTGAAAGTGTCGGGTATTCCAGACAATTTATTGCCGAAAAACCCACTCGAACCGCTACTATTCCTATCGGATATGCAGACGGAATCCCAAGAGCTTTAGGTAACGAAAGAAGCTATGTGGTTATCAATAATCAAAAAGCTCCGATTATAGGCAACATCTGTATGGATATGCTTATGGCAGATGTTACTCACATCAATTGTCACGAAGGAGATTCTGTTATTATTTTTGGAGAACACCCAAAAGTAACCGAAATCGCAAAAACTATTGGAACTATTCCGTATGAGATTTTAGCCGGAATTTCACAAAGAGTGAAAAGAGTTTTTTATAGAGAGTAAGCAGACAGTAATTTTCTGTAAAATAACCGCTTGGTATATCCCTATTAAATTACTGTCCACTGACCGATTAGTTTTAATGATTGATAGCTTCAACTTTTATTTCATTGTCATTGAGCATATCTTTCAACATATTTTCTATTCCGCTTTTTAAAGTAAAAGTAGAAGAAGGACAACCACTACAAGCTCCCTGAAGAATTACTTTTACTCGTTTTTCATTTTCATCGTACGAATCAAAAACAATATTTCCTCCGTCCGAAGCCACAGCCGGTTTTACATACTCTTCTAAAATATTGATGATTTGCTGTGAAGTAGCATCTAATTTTTCAAAGTTGTGGTCAAGTTGCTTTTCTTGTTGAGTAGTCGGAACATATTTGGTTTCGTCAATCAAAGATTTACCTTGCTCAATATATTCTTTAATAAATGTACGAAGTTCCTGAACTACTTCATCCCATTCTACAACATTATATTTAGTAACCGAAATGTAATTTTCATCTAAAAACACCTCTTTTACAAACGGAAAACGAAAAAGAGCCTGAGCCAATTCTGATGAAGCAGCTTCTTCAATATTTTTAAATTCAACGGTATTTTTCACTAACAATTTATTGCAAACAAACTTCATCACAGCCGGATTCGGAGTGCTTTCTGCATACACCGAAATAGGAATCTTTTTAGTCAACTCAGCAGGAGTTATGATTTGTCCTCCGTTGTTTACAAATTCAGCTATCTGCTCGGCTACTTCATCCTTAACATCGTCCCACTCCACTATGTTATATCGCTCAATAGCTATAAAATTCCCCGATATATATACCGTTTTTACAAACGGCAGATAAAACATTTTTTGAGCTAACGGAGAAGGTTTAGCCTCATCTATATTTTTAAATTCGTAGCTTTCTTTAGACACAAACTCCGAAAATTCAAATTTCAGAATTGCCGGATTTGAGGTTGGTATAATTTTGACAGTTATCATCTTAGTATTATTTTTTACAAAAATACTAAACATATTTCTATTTCGGCAGATTCTAAGAAACTGTTTAAAAATTGATTTTTGATTCCACTAAACAGTTTAAAATATTTCTTACTTTTGCTTTTACGTTAAACTAAAAAAACAACACAATATGAGTCATAACATTAAACCGGGAGTTGCAACAGGTAGAGAAGTTCAAGAGATTTTTAAATACGCAAAACAAAAAGGGTTTGCCCTTCCTGCCGTAAATGTGGTGGGTTCAAGTTCAATAAACGGAGTTTTAGAAACTGCCGCCAAATTAAAAGCACCTGTAATTATTCAGTTTTCTAACGGAGGAGCTGCTTTTAATGCCGGAAAAGGACTTTCAAACGAAAATCAAAGAGCTGCCATTGCCGGTGCGATTGCAGGAGCAAAACACATTCACACCTTAGCCGAGTTATACGGAGCTACGGTTATTTTGCATACTGACCACTGTGCTAAAAACCTATTGCCTTGGATTGATGGACTTTTGGATGCCAATGAAGAACACTTTAAGCAAACAGGAAAGCCTCTGTACAGTTCACATATGTTGGATTTGTCAGAAGAACCTCTTGAAGAAAATATTGAAATCTCTAAAAGATATTTAGAGAGAATGAGCAAAATAGGTATGACTCTCGAAATAGAGTTAGGAATTACAGGAGGAGAAGAAGACGGGGTTGATAATACGGGAGTTGATAGCTCTAAACTATACACTCAGCCTGAAGAGGTTGCGTATGCTTATGAGGAGTTAAAAAAAGTTTCTGACCAATTTACTATTGCTGCTGCATTCGGAAACGTACACGGAGTGTACAAACCGGGTAACGTGAAACTTACTCCGAAAATCTTGAAAAACTCTCAAGATTATGTACAACAAAAATTCGGAACAGAGCACAACCCTATTGACTTTGTATTCCATGGAGGCTCAGGTTCTTCATTAGAAGAAATCAGAGAAGCCATTTCTTACGGAGTTATAAAAATGAATATTGATACGGACTTACAATTTGCCTTTACAGAAGGAATTCGCGATTATATGATTTCAAAAATTGATTATCTGAGAACTCAAATCGGAAACCCTGAAGGGGCAGATGCACCAAACAAAAAACACTACGATCCGAGAAAATGGATTCGTGAAGGAGAAATGACTTTCAACAAACGTTTAGAACAAGCGTTTGCTGATTTGAATAATGTAAATACACTTTAATTGTGTTTAAAGTTTCAAACTTCAACAATCTTGAAGTTTGAAAACTAAAACTAAAAAACAAAAAATTATGTCTTGGTTTAAAAGAACGGAAAAAGGGATTCAAACCCCTACAGAACAAAAAAGAGATGTTCCCAAAGGATTATGGTATAAATCGCCAACGGGAAAAATTGTTGATGCAGAAGAATTAGCAAAGAATTTTTACGTAAGTCCTGAGGATGACTACCATGTAAGAATCGGGAGCAAAGAATATTTTGAAATCTTGTTTGAT
>Ga0079224_100003026_pt1 | contig 20895 bp, 14 predicted proteins | sample Stecom2015_FD_80414 | JGI IMG/M metagenome (GOLD analysis project Ga0079224, IMG submission 80414) | Agricultural soil microbial communities from Utah to study Nitrogen management - Steer compost 2015 | ecosystem: Environmental > Terrestrial > Soil > Agricultural land | place: USA: Utah...
AAGCCGGTGACCAGCGTGGTGCCGTAGCGCGGCTTGAACTCGTCGAGCACCGAGCCGTCCACGATCCGGGCGATGACTTCGCGAATGTCCCAGGGCTTGCGCGTGTCGGCGGGCACGATCCCGTAGAGTTCCTGCGCGTCGTAGCGCGGCGCGACCGGGGCCTCGAGCGCGATGTCGGGACGCTTGGCCCGGTTGAGGTTGCCGACGATGCGCCGAGCGATCGCGAGCGCATGGGCGTCGCTCGTCGCGAGGTGGTCGGCGACGCCCGACAGGCGCGTGTGCACGTCGCCGCCGCCGAGCTCCTCGGCGCTCACCTCCTCGCCGATCGCCGCCTTCACGAGGGGCGGGCCGCCGAGGAAGATCGTGCCCTGGTTGCGCACGATGATCGCCTCGTCGCTCATGGCCGGCACGTAGGCGCCGCCGGCGGTGCAGGAGCCCATCACGACGGCGATCTGCGGGATCCCGGCCGCCGACATGTTCGCCTGGTTGTAGAAGATCCGGCCGAAGTGCTCGCGGTCGGGGAATATCTGGTCCTGGTTCGGCAGGTTGGCGCCGCCGGAATCGACCAGGTAGATGCAGGGCAGGCGGTTCTCGGCGGCGATCTCCTGGGCGCGCAGGTGCTTCTTGACCGTCATCGGGTAGTAGGTGCCGCCCTTGACCGTGGCGTCGTTGCACACCACCACGCACTCGACGCCCGACACCCGGCCGATGCCGGTGATGATCCCCGCGCCGGGCGCCTCGTCGTTGTACATCCCGTGCGCGGCCATCGGCGAGAGCTCGAGGAAGGGCGCCCCCGGGTCGAGCAGCCCCTCGACGCGCTCGCGCGGCAGCATCTTGCCGCGGGCGAGATGGCGTTCGCGGGCGGCCATGCCGCCGCCCTGGGCGGCACGCGCCGTCTGCTCGCGCAGGTCGGCGACCGCCGCGCGCATCGCACGGGCGTTGTCCTGGAACTGGGGATCGCGCGGATTGATCCGGGATTCGATGATGGTCAAGGCAGGTGTCTCCGGAGGTCGCCGGTCGCCCGCCCCGCGGGCGCCGAGGCCCAATGGTAGCCGCTGGGCCGCCCGGTCAGCCCGCCGGGAGGCTCAGTTCGCGTCGGCCTGCGGCAACGGGTGGCCGGGCATCAGGTCGTAGGGTGCGACCCATCCCGGCAGCGCCCGGATCCGGCCGAGCCAGGCGCCGATGGCCGGATGGTCCTCCCAGTCCACCCCGAATTCGTCGTTCCAGAACAGGTAGCCGCAAAGCGAGAGGTCGGCGATGGTGGGCTCGTCGCCGACCACCCAGTCGCGGCCGGCGAGGTGCCCGTCGAGCACCTTCAGCGCCGCCCGCATGCGGCCCCCGAGGAACTCGGTGACGGGCGTCTCGCCCGTCTTCATGAAGCGCAGCAGGTAGCGGCAGGTCGCGATGTTCGCGGTGAGCTTGTGGTTGTCGAAGAGCAGCCAGCGAAGGATCTCGCGCCGCTCGTCCTCGCTGCGCGGGCCGAAGCGCCCGAACCGCTCGACGAGGTAGTCGAGGATCACGCCCGACTGGGTGAGCGTGCGATCGCCGTGGACCAGCACCGGCACCTCGCCCATCGGGTTCAGCTGCCGGTATGCGGGGGTTCGGGTCTCGCCGTTGAAGAAGTCCACGAAGCGCGGGGCCCAGTCGGCGCCGCAGAGCGCCAGCATCAGCGCCGGCTTGTAGGCATTGCCCGACTGGGCGAAGCAGTACAGGGTGTACTCGGCCATGGAGCGGATCCGCGGGCGGTGGGGTGCGTGGAACGATAGCAGACTGCCGGGCGTCTCGCCGGGCGCGCGGCGCATGCCGGCGATGCGTCAGCCGGCCGCGAACGAGGCGATCGCCGAGAACGTTCCGAATGCGACGGCGGTCGAGACCAGGATCACGGCCGCGACGCGATCGGCATCCGCCCCGCCGCGCTCGGCGAACAGGAAGGCGCTGCCCGCCGCCGGCAGCGCCGCCATCAGCATCAGCACCAGGGCCTGCGATTCGTCGAGTCGGAACACCCACGTGGCGACGGCCCAGGCGAGCGCGGGATGCACCACGAGCTTGGCCAGGGTGAGCACCCAGGTGTCGAGGCCGATGCGGGCGCCGCCGGGGCGGTAGAGCGAGACGCCGATCGAGAACAGGGCCACCGGCCCGGCGGCGGTGCCGAGCAGCCGCAGGAACTCGTCGAAGGCCTTCGGGAGCGGCACGGAAAGGCCGTTGACGGCAAGCCCGGCCACCACCGACCAGATCAGCGGGTTGCGGGCGATGCCGGCGAGCGCCCCGGCGAGCGCGCGCAGCCAGTGCTCTCCGCCGGTGTCGTTGCGCGAGGCGATCGCGAGCGCGGCCGACACCACCACCAGCAGGTCCGCCATGCCGCCCGCCACCAGCGGCGCCATGGCGGCCGGGCCGATCACGGCCGGCACCAGCGCGATGCCCATGTAGCCCCAGTTCGCCCAGGCCGTGGCCATGGCGCCGTAGGCGGCATCGTCCCAGCGATCGCCGCGCAGGCGCCGCAGGCCGATCGCGGCGCCGAAGAGGACCGCCAGGCCCGTGAGGGCATAGGAAAGGAAGACGCGGGGATTCACCACGTCGGCGAACGGCGCGCCGGCCGCGAACCGGAACAGCATCGCCGGCAGCGCGAAGTAGAGGACGAAGCCGGTCAGCGCGGCGACGGTCTGCTGCGGCAGCTTGCCTCGCCAGGCGGCGAGGAAGCCGCAGAGCACGAGGGCGAAGAACGGGATGGTGACGTCGAGGATCGCGAGCAAGGCGCGGCGCGGCGGGCTGCGGGCAGGGCCGGCGGCGCCGGCGAAGGCGCTATTCTAGGGCGTCGGGCCCCGCGGCGCGCGCCACGGCCTGGTTGCGCGAGGCGATCTCGATCGCGCCCAGGTAGCGACGCTGGGCATCCTCGCTCAGGTTGAATTCACGCAGCCGCGCGCGCAGCTGTGCGAGGCTTCGGGCGCAGCGGACCCGGGCGCGCGTCGTCATCGCGGTGACCGATTCCGGCGAGCCGGCCTCGCGCGCGAGGCAGTCGGAATGCCGGCGGATCTCGGGTTCGATCGCCTGGAGCTCGTAGCGGTTGAGCTTGGAGCGCGGCGGCAGCTCGTGCGGCGCGCTGGTGCAGGCGGACGCGAGGATCGCGGCGGCGGCCAGGAGCGCGATGCGCGCTCCGGAGGCACGGTGAACCGGCGAACGACTGGTGCGACCGTCCATGCTGCAGATCCCTCGTACAACGATGCCAGCCTAAGCTGGGGCGGTCGGCCTGGATCGCGAGCGGGAATGAGCGGTGAACGGTGCCCGACCGGTGGCGGCGTCCGTGGGCCGGACGCAACCGGCGGAGCAGGAGTCGTGCCCGGGACGCGCTAGGCCAGTCCGTGCTCCCGCAGGCTGGACGCCATGGCCGGCGCCGACTCGGTGAAGGGGATGAAGTCGATGCCGAACGTGTCCCGGGTAAGCGAGCTGTCGACGGCGTACTCGAAGCCGAGGTCGGGCAGGATAGTTCGCACGGAAGGATCGATCCAGGCCATCGCGCGCACGACGAAGTCCGGCAGCTCGCGGGTGGGCGCCCTGCGCGCTGCGTGGCCGAGCCGGTCCCGGAGCACGCGGCCGAACTCCACGAATCGCACCACCTCGGATACGGCGAGATAGCGCCCCCCGGCCAGGTCGGGCTTCTCCAGCGCGAGGCGGTGCAGTCGCGCGACGTCGCGCACGTCCACGACGGGCAGCCAGATGCGGGGTACGGCCGGGTACTTGCCGCGCAGGATCAGCTGGACGATCTCGGCGGACGCCCCGACGTCGGCATCGAGCACGGGACCGAGCACGACTCCGGGGTTGATCGTCGCGAACGCCAGGCCCTGGCCCTCCGACCTCACGAACTCGCGCGCCGCTTGCTCGGCCAGCGTCTTGGAGCGGGTATAGGCGGTGATGACGGGACTCGCGAGATTGGTCCAGTCCTTCTCCGTGAACCTGCGGCGGGGTGTCGACTGGTGGCCCTGGACGACCGCCGCGGTCGAGGAGGTGAGCACGAGGCGCGGCACGCCTGCGCCCTTGCAGGCGCGCAGCACCCGCAGGGTGCCGTCGATCGCCGGCCGCAGCACCTCGTCGGGATCCCTGGGCTGCGCCATCGGGAACGGTGACGCCAGGTGCAGCACGGCATCGACGCCCTGCATCGCCTCCTCCCAGCCGGCGTCGGACAGGAGGTCCGCCTCGACGAAATCCAGCCGGGAGGCGTCGCAGTGGCGTTCCAGCGTCGTTCGTACCTGTCCGGCCTTGTCCCGGTGGCGTACGGTGCCGCGCACCGCATAGCCGTGCTCGAGCAGTTCGCGGGCGCAGTGCTTTGCGATGAAACCGGAGATTCCGGTAACGAGGATCGTTCGCATGGCGGCATCCCTCATGGACCAGGCAGGGGCCCGTTCGAGGGCCCCGTTCCCGCGCCGGCGATTCGTGCCGGACGCATCCGGGAGAGATGCCGCGAGTGTCGTGCAGGTGGCCGGCGTTCGGGAAGTGTCCCCGGGCGCTGGCCGGTCCGGTTTTTCCCGGGTTCGCGGGCGTCCCCGGGCCTAGGCCGTGTGCCCGGTCGCCAGGGCGCGCCCGATCAGGATGCGCTGGATGTCGCTCGTACCCTCGTAGATCTGGCACACGCGCACGTCGCGGTAGATGCGTTCGACGGGGAAGTCCGCGACATAGCCGTAGCCGCCGAAGGTCTGGATCGCGTCCGAGCAGACGCGCTCGGCCATCTCCGAGGCGAAGAGCTTCGCCATGGCCGCCTCCTTGAGGCAGGGCAGCCCGGCGTCCTTCATGCTGGCGGCATGCCAGACGAGCTGTCGCGCGGCCTCGATCCGCGTGGCCATGTCGGCGAGCCGGAACTGCACCGCCTGGTGGTCGAAGATCGACTGGCCGAAGGCGACGCGCTCCTTCGAGTAGGCGAGCGCCGCCTCGAAGGCCGCCCGCGCCATGCCGACCGACTGCGCCGCGATGCCGATGCGCCCGCCCTCGAGCCCCGAGAGCGCGATCTTCAGGCCCTCGCCCTCGGCGCCGATGAGGTTGGCGGCCGGCACGCGGCAGGACTCGAACGCGACCTGGGCCGTGTCCGAGGCATGTTGGCCGAGCTTGTTCTCGAGCGCGACGACGCGGTAGCCGGGCGTGTCCGTCGGCACGATGAAGGCGCTGATGCCGCGCTTGCCGGCCCCGGGATCGGTGACCGCCATGACGATCGCGACGTCGCCATTCTTGCCCGAGGTGATGAACTGCTTGACCCCGTCGATGACGTAGTCGCTGCCGTCGCGCCGGGCGCGGGTGCGCAGCCCGCCCGCCTCGGAGCCGACATGCGGTTCGGTGAGGCAGAAGGCGCCGAGCATCTTTCCCTGGGCGAGCGGCGCCAGCCACTCGCGCTTCTGCCGCTCGTCGCCCCAGGCGAGCAGGATCGAGCAGACCGGGCAGTTGTTGACGGAGATGATCGTCGAGGTCGCGCCGTCGCCTGCCGCGATCTCCTCGAGGATGAGCGCGAGACACAGGTAGTCGAGGCCCGCGCCACCGTACTCGGACGGCACCGCGACGCCATAGGCGCCGAGCGCGGCGAGGCCGGCGAGCGCCTTCGCCGGGAACTCGTGCTCGCGGTCCCATCGGGCCGCGTGGGGGGCGACCTCCGCGGCGACGTACTCGCGCACCGCGTCGCGGATCATCCGCCGGTCCTCGTCCAGGATCATGGGTGGCTTCCTATGCGGCGTGCGAGCCGGGATCGGCGCGCACGGCGGTGACCTCGATCTCGATCTTCATGCGGGGATCGACGAGGCCGACCACCATCGCGGTGGCCGCCGGCGCGGCGCGCCCCAGGTGCTCGGCGAACACGGGCGCGAGGCGCTCGAAGAGCGCGGCGTCCGCGAGCAGGTAGCGCACCCGCACCACGGCGTCCAGGGTGGCGCCCGCCTTGCGCAGCACCTCCGCGATGTTGCGGAAGCACTGCCGCGCCTGCGTCTCGGGATCGGGATCGATCTGCATGGTGGCGTAGTCGAAGCCGGTGGTGCCCGACACATGGATCCGGTTGCCCTCGACCACCGCCCGGGAGTAGCCGGCGAGCGATTCGAAGGTCGATCCGGTGCTGATGCGCTGCGTCCGCATACGTGCTCCCTACCAGGCGAGCGACTGGCCGCGCCAGTCGAAGAAGCTGCCGCCCGGCCAGGCGACCGGGTCGGCGATCACGCGGCGCAGTCCCGCCACGCTCGCATCGACCTCCACGTCGGCATTGGGCCCGCCCATGTCGGTGCGCACCCAGCCCGGATGCAGCGACAGCACCCGCACGCCCTGGCCGCCGTATTCCGCGTGCGCGAGGCGCGCGACCATGTTCACCGCCGCCTTCGACACCCGGTAGAGCATGCCGTAGGCGGCGCTCGCCTCCGCGATGGAGCCCATGCGGCTCGACAGGAAGGCGAGCGTGCCGCGCGCCGGCACCAGCAGCGGCGCGAGCACCGGCACGAGCCGCATCGCGGCGAGCACGTTGGTGCGCATCACCAGGTCGAACTCCGCGTCGGTGGGCGGCTGCGCGATGTGGCTGGTGCGCGGGCCGTACACGCCGGCATTGACGACCGCGACGTCGATGCGCTCGCCGTCGAGCTGCCAGGCCATGCCGGCGATATCGTTCGGCTCGAGCACGTCGAGCTTCAGGGTGTGGGCCCCGAGGTCGCGCAGCCGGATGCGGTCGTCCTCGCTGCGATGGGTGGCGAACACGGTCCAGCCCGCCTCGATGTACTGGCGGACGAACTCGAGGCCGATGCCCCGCGAGGCGCCGACGATCAGTGCGGTGGCCATGCGCTGTCCGGTCTCCTCGCGTCGCTCAGACCATCTCGAGAGCGACCGCGACCGCCTCGCCGCCGCCAATGCACAGCGTGGCGATGCCCCGCTTGCCACCGGTCTTGCGCAGCGCCCCGAGCAGCGTGACCATCAGGCGCGCGCCCGAGCAGCCGATCGGGTGGCCCAGCGCGGTCGCGCCGCCGTGCAGGTTGACCTTTTCGTGCGGCAGGTCGTGCTCGCGCATCGCGGCCATGGTCACCACCGCGAAAGCCTCGTTGATCTCGAAGAGGTCGGTGGTGCGGGTGTTCCAGCCCGTCTTCGCGTAGAGCTTCTCGATGGCGCCGACCGGCGCGGTGGTGAACCACTGCGGTTCCTGCGAATGCGTCGCGTGGGCGACGAGGCGGGCGATCGGCGTGCAGCCGAGCTCCTTCGCGGTGGACTCGCGCATTAGCACCATTGCCGCCGCGCCGTCGGAGATCGACGACGAGGTGGCGGCGGTGACCGTGCCGTCCTTGCGGAAGGCCGGTCGCAGCGACGGGATCTTGGCGGGATCGGCCTTGAAGGGCGACTCGTCGCGCTCGACGGTGACCTCGCCCTTGCGCCCGGCGATCTTCACCGGCGCGATCTCCCACTGGAAGCTGCCGTCCTCGTTCGCGGTGCGGGCGCGCCGGGTGGACTCGATCGCGTAGGCGTCCTGCTCCTCGCGGGTGAACTTGTACTTCGAGGCGCAGTCCTCGGCGAACATGCCCATCGACTTGCCGCCGCCGTTGGGCAGCTTGTCGTAGGCGTACTCGAGGCCGTCGTAGGCCATGTGGTCGAAGAGCGTGGCGTGCCCGTAGCGATAGCCGCCGCGGCCCTTGAGCATCATGTAGGGCGCGTTCGTCATGCTCTCCATGCCGCCGGCGACGACCACGTCCTGGCTGCCCGCGACGAGCAGGTCGTGGGCGAGCATGGCGGCCTTCATGCCGGAGCCGCAGACCTTGTTGAGCGTGCTGGCGCCGGCCGACACGGGCAGGCCGGCGCCGATCGCGGCCTGGCGCGCGGGCGCCTGGCCCTGGCCGGCGGGCAGCACGCAGCCCATGATGACCTCCTGGACCCGGTCCGGGGCGATGCCGGCGCGCTCGACGGCGGCGCGGATCGCGACGGCGCCCAGCTCGTGGCCGGCGAGCGAGGCAAGCTCGCCCTGCATGGCGCCGATCGGCGTGCGGGCGGCGGAAACGATGACGATGGGATCGCTCATGGTCTTTCTCCGTCAGGGGGCGCTGGATGGCCGGCCGCGGCGTTCATTGTCCGGGTGCCGGAATCGCAGCGAGGTGGGATAGGGAAACACGTCGTCGAGGATGCCGCGCCGGATGTGGTCCTGCTTCTCCTGCCAGAACGCGGGATCGAGCAGGTCCGCATGGTGCTCGAGGAAGATTTCCCGTATGTCCGAGTTGCCCAGCAGGAACGTGCCGAACTCCTCCGGGAAGATATCGTGGGGTCCTACCGGGTACCACGGCTCGGAGGCCATCTCGTCCTCCGGCGTGCGCGGCGGCGGGATGCGCCGGAAGTTGCAGTCGGTGAGGTAGGCGACCTCGTCGTAGTCGTAGAACACCACCCGGCCCTGGCGCGTCATGCCGAAGTTCTTGTAGAGCATGTCGCCGGGGAAGATGTTGGCCGCGACCATGTCCTTGATCGCGTTGCCGTACTCGATCACGGCGTGCCGCCGCTGCTCGGGGTTCGCCTGCTCGAGGTAGATGTTGAGCGGGGTCATGCGCCGCTCGATGTAGAGGTGGTCGATGACGATCGAGTCTCCCTCGTCGGTGACGATCGACGGCGCGGTCTCGTACAGCTCGGCGAGCAGCGCCGGGTCGAGCCGGTCCTTGGGGAAGGGCACCTTGGAGTATTCCCAGGTGTCGGCCATGCGCCCGACGCGGTCGTGGTACTTCACCAGGGTGTACTGCGACTTCACGAACTCGCGCGTGACGTCCTTGCCGCGCCTGTCCTTGATGAACTTGAACACGTAGGGGGTCGAGGGCAGCGTGAACACGCCCATGACGAGGCCCTTGATCCCCGGCGCCACGATGAACTTGTCGTGCGAATGGCGCAGGTGGTAGAGCAGGTCGCGGTAGAACAGCGTCTTGCCCTGCTTCTGCAGCCCGAGCATGGTGTAGAGCTCGGCCTCGGGCTTCGTCGGCATCAGCGACACCAGGAAGCGCACGTAGGCCGAGGGGACGTCCATGTCCACCATGAAGTAGGCCCGCGAGAAGTTGAACAGCGACTCGATGAGGTCGGAGCCGAAGAGCACGGTGTCCACGTACACCCGGCCCCGCGAGTTGCGCAGCAGCGGGATGGCGAAGGGCAGGATCTCGCCGTCGTTGATGAAGCGGCCGATGAGGTAGGCGCCCTTGTTCCGGAAGAAGAGCGAGCGCAGCACCTGGTACTGGCAGTCGGGCGCGGGCAGGAAGTGCTCGCCGAGCTCACGGATACGGGCCTCGTCCACCAGCGCCAGGTCGCGCTCGATGTCCACGAAGGGGCACGCGAGCCCGATGTCGATGAACATCTGCCGCAGCGCCTCGCGCCAGCCGACCTGCAGCGGATAGTACGAGCGGTACGAGACGGGATCGGTCTCGAGGTAGTCGGTCGCCGTGGCGGGCCGCACGAAGATGTAGTCGTTGTGAAAGTAGCTCCGGTGCAGGATCCGGCAGCACACCGAGTTGAAGAAGGTCTCGGCGAGCTCGGGCTGGTGGTGCTTGCGCAGCAGCCCCACGTACTGGCGCTTGACCTGCAGCCAGATGGTTTCCGACAGCTCTTCGGCCTGGAACTCCTTCTCGAGCCGGTCGATCGCCTCGCGCACCCGCTGGTCGTAGAAGGCGATCCGCTCGCTCGCCAGCCGCCGGATGGCATGGAAGTCGCCCGCCTCGTAGCGGGCCTTCGCGAGCTGGGCGTGGTAGCGGAAGCGGCTGTAGTGCCGGTCGAAGCCGGCGAGGATGGTGCGCGCGATGGAATCGGCGACGTCCACGTCGCGCCGCGTCCGTCGCCGCTCGACCTGCGGCTCGGGCGCGGGGGGTGGCAGTGCGGGTTTCAGGGCGCTGGCGCTTCTCATCGCTCGATGTCCGGACCGCGGGCGTCGGCCGAGCCGGCCGTGCGTCCCGATCCCGCATGATAAACCCCGGCGCCGGGATAGAATTCGGCCGTCGGCCGTCCATGGCCACTGGTCCGTGCGGTGCTGCCTTTCCCGCGCGTTGCATCAGGATCGATGATCCGGTGAAGAGACGACAAGCGAGAGAGGCGGACTCGGGACTGTGCGCGAACCCCTCGACATCGAGCCCAAGCCGGAAGCTTCGCATGCCGCGGCGCGAACCGCCGCGGGCGAAGCCGCCGCCTGCCTGTCGCGCCTCGTGGAGGCCCGCGCCGCGGCGAGCCCCGAGGCGATCGCGCTGCGCTTCGGCGCGGGCGAGTGGACGCTCGGCACGATCAATGCGCGCGCCAACCAGCTCGCGCGCTACCTGAGGGCGGCCGGCGTCGGCCGCGAGTCGATCGTCGGCGTGTGCCTGCCGCGCGGCCCGGAGCTCTGGATCGCGCTGCTGGCCGTCCTCAAGGCGGGCGGCGCCTACCTGCCCCTCGATCCCGCGGCGCCTCCCGGCCGGCTGCGCTTCATCCTCGCCGACGCGGGCGCGCGGATCCTGGTCGCGCGCGCGGGCCTCGCCGGCTCGCTCGGCATGGCCGATCCGCCACGCGTCGTCTGCCCCTTCGCCGAGGCGGGCCGCATCGCGGCGGAGGACGATGCCGACCCGGGCTATCCGCTGGCGCCCGAGGACCTGGCCTACGTGGTGTACACCTCCGGTTCGACCGGCCGCCCCAAGGGCGTGATGGTCGAGCGGCGCAACATCGTGGCCGAGATGCTCTGGGAGCTCGAGGCGCTCGGGATCCGGCCCGAGGATCGCATCCTGATGCGCACCCCGGTCTCCTTCGACGGCGCGTCGCTGGGCCTGTGGGCGCCGCTGCTCGCCGGCGCCACCGGCGTCATGCTCGACGAGGAGGCGCTGCGCGATCCGCGCGCGATCCTCGCGGCGATCCGCGAGCACGGGGTGACCATCGCCTCGGCGGTGCCCAGCCTGCTCGCGGGCATCCTCGACGAGCTCGAGCGCGATCCCGGCCCCTTTCCCGTGCGCGCGATGGTCGCCGGCGGCGAGGTCCTGCCCGCGGCGGAGACCCGGCGCTGGGCGCGGCTGGCCCGCGGCGTGCTCTACAACTTCTACGGGCCGACCGAGTGCACCGTGAACTCCCTGTTCCATCGCTGCGCGCCCGGGGGCGAGAGCGGCACGGTGCCGCTCGGCGTGCCGACGGCGGGCACCACGGTGCACCTGCTGGATGCCGCGCGCTGCCCGGTGCCCGACGGCGAGCCCGGCGAGATCTGGATCGGCGGGGCGGGCGTGGCCCGCGGCTACCTCAACCGGCCCGAGCTCACCGCCGAGCGCTTCGTGGCCGACGTGTTCGGCCCGGGGCGGGGCGGTCGGCTCTACCGCACGGGCGACCTTGGCCGGCTGCTCCCCGACGGCCGGATCGAGTTCCTCGGCCGCGCGGACGCCCAGGTCAAGTACCGCGGGTTCCGGATCGAGCCCGGCGAGATCGAGACGGTGCTCTCGGAACAGCCGGGCGTGCGCGCGGCCGCCGTGGGTGTGGTGGAGCATCCGGTCGCCGGGCCGCAGCTGGTCGCCTGGGTGGCCGGCGAAGCGGACCATGACCGCCTGCGGGCGGCCCTGCACGCGGTGCTGCCCGACTACATGGTCCCGGGGCTGTTCGTGGATCTCGCGCGGATGCCGCTGCTGCCCAACGGCAAGCTCGACCGTCGGGCCCTGCGCGTGCCGGACCCGGTCGGGCGGGCGGGCGACCGCCCGCCCGCCCCGCTCGAAGGGGAGAGCGCACGCCTGGTCGCCGGTATCTGGTCCGAGGTGCTGGGCGTGCCGGTCGCGCGGGCCGACGACGACTTCTTCCGGCTCGGCGGGCATTCGCTGCTGGCCGCCCGCGCGAATGCCCGGCTGCGCTCGCGCCTGGGCGTGGAGCTTCCCTTGCGGGCGCATTTCGACGCCCCGACCGTCGCGGCCTTCGCCGCCCGGCTCGATGCCGCGCTCGCCCGTCGCGACGCCGAGCTCGCCGGGGCGAGCCATCGGGGAGGCCCGGAACCCGGCGACCCGGGCGAGCCGGCGCCCGCCACCCCTGCCCAGGCGGCGCTCCTATTCGTGGAGTCGATGGCCGGTCCCGGGGCGCGCTACCACATCGTCATGACCACCCGCATCGAGGGCGGGCTCGTCGTCGAGGCCCTGCGCGAGGCCGTGCTCGGCACGCTCGCGCGGCACCGGGCGCTGCGCACCCGCTTCTTCCTGCGCGATGGCGTCGCCTGGCAGCAGGTGGACGAGGCGGCTCTGCCGCGGCTCGAGGAAGTGGACCTTGCGGGCCCGCGCGCGGGCACCGATCCCGCGGCGGCCGCGGAGAAGCTCCTGGGCGAGCATGCCCGCACCCCCTTCGATCCGGGCCGGCCGCCGCTGGCCCGGGCCATCCTCGTCCGCCTGTCGTCGCACGAGCACGTCCTCCAGCTCGTCGTCCACCACCTGGTCAGCGACGGCTGGTCGATGGGGGTGCTCACGCGGGAGATCGGCGAGCGCTACCGCATCGCGGCCAGCGGCGGTCGCCATGTCGGCCTCGCGCCGGCGCTGGAGTTCGTGGACCATGCCCGCTGGCGGGCGCAGTTCGATGCCGGCGCCGAGGGCGACGCCGCCCTCGCGCGCTGGTGCGAGCGGCTCGCGGGCGTCGAGGACCTGCGCCTTCCCCCTGCCGCGGTGCCGCCCGGCGAGGCCGATCCGGAAGGCGGGCTCGTCGCGTTCGACATCGATGCGGACCTCGTGGAACGCCTGCGCGAGCTCGGCCGCCGGCACGACGCCACGCTCTTCGCCGTGCTGCTCGCTGCCTTCCAGGTCCTGCTCGCGCGGCACAGCGGCCAGCGCGACTTCGCCGTCGGCACCCCGGTCGCCGGCCGCGAGCCGGCGGAAGTGGAGCCGCTGGTGGGCTACTTCGTGAACATGCTCGCGCTGCGGGTCGCCCCGAGCGACGGCATCGGTTTCGACGCCTTCCTCGACCGCACGCGCGAGCGCCTCGTGGCGGCGCTGGACGACCGCTCCGTCCCCTTCGACCGGGTAGTGGCCGCGCTCAACCTGCCGCGCGCGCCCGGGCGCAACCCGGTGTTCCAGGCGAGCCTGGCGCTGCAGGATCGGCCCGACGCCACCCTGCGTCTCGAGGGGCTCGATTGCCGCGCCCAGAAGGTGGGCACGGCCGGGGCGAAGTTCAGCCTCGCGATGTCGCTGATGGGCTCGGCATCCGGCCTGCAGGGCCAGCTTGAGTACGCGCGCGCGTTCTTCGATGCCGCCGCCGCGGCGCGGCTGTGCCGCCAGTTCGAGCGCCTGCTGCGTGCGATTGTGGCGTCGCCCTCGACGCTCGTCGATGCGCTCGACATCGTCGATCCGGCCGACCACGAGCGGATCGATGGCTGGAACCGCACCGCGCGGCCGTTCCCCGCCGATGCGACGCTCGCCGCGCGCTTCGCCGAGGTGGTCGCCGAACGGCCCGACGCGACGGCGGTGATCGAGGGCGATGCGCGCATCGACTACCGCGAGCTCGACATTCGCTCCAACCGGCTCGCCCGGCGCCTGCGCGCGCTCGGCGTCGGGCCCGACCGCATCGTCGCGATGGCCCTGCCGCGCGGGATCGACCTGGTCGTGACGGCGCTGGGCATCGTGAAGGCGGGCGGCGCCTACCTGCCGCTCGATGCGTCGTATCCGGTCGAGCGCCTGCGCCTGATGATCGAGGACGCGCGTCCCGCCGCCTTCGTCGGCACCGCCGATTCGCTCGCGGCGCTGGGCGACCCGCTGCCGGCGCCAGCCGTCGCGATCGACCGTGGCCCGCTGGCCGAGGACGGCGAGGCACCGCCCGATGCCGGCGCGACCGCGCAGTCGCTCGCCTATGTCGTCTATACCTCGGGCTCGACCGGCCGGCCCAAGGGCGTGATGGTGACCCATCGCAACGTCCTGCGCCTCGTCTGCGAAACCGACTACTTCCGGCCGGCGGACGACGACTGCATCGCGCTCGCCTCGAACATCTCGTTCGATGCGGCGACCTTCGAGATCTGGGGCGCGCTCGCCAACGGCCTCACCCTCGCGGTGGTCGATCGCGACGCGCTGCTGTCGGCCGCGACGCTTCGCGAGCGCATCGCGCGCGACCGGATCACGACGATGTTCCTCACCACGGCGCTGTTCAATGCCTTCGCCATGGCCGAGCCCGACGCGTTCGCCGGCCTGCGCCTGCTGCTGTTCGGGGGCGAGGCGGCAAGCCCCGCGGCGGTGCACGCCGTGGCAGGCGCCGGCGGGCCGGCGCGGCTCGTCAACGTGTACGGACCGACGGAGACGACCACCTTCGCGACCTGGCACGAGATCGACCAGGTGGCGGCGCGCGCGACCGACCCGCTGCGCCTGCGCATTCCCATCGGCCGGCCGATCGCCAACACGCGCTGCCATGTGCTCGATGCCGCCGGCCGGCCGGTGCCGATCGGCCTGGTGGGCGAGCTCTACATCGGCGGTCCGGGCGTCTCACGCGGCTACCTCGGCCAGCCCGGGCTGACCGCCGAGCGCTTCGTGACCGATCCCTTCGGTGGCCCGGGCGATCGCCTGTATCGCAGCGGCGACCTGGTCCGCTGGCGCGAGGATGGCGAGATCGAGTTCATCGGCCGCGCCGATGCCCAGGTCAAGCTGCGCGGCTTCCGCATCGAGCCGGGCGAGATCGAGCACGCGTTGCGCGACTGCCCCGGCGTCGCGGAGGCCGCGGTGCTCGTCGAGCCGGACGCCGCGGGCGAGAACCGCCTGCTCGCCTTCGTCGCCGGCGCACCCGAGGGCGGCGAGGCCGGCCTCGAGACGCGGCTGCGCGAGCGCCTGCCCGCCTACATGCTGCCGCGTTCGATCGTCGTGCTGGAGCGGCTGCCGATCAGTCCCAACGGCAAGCTCGACCGCGACGCGCTGCGTGCGATGGCCCGCAGCCGGCCGGCCGCGACGCCGGCGTCGGCGGACGCCGGGCCGCTCGGCCCCACCGCCGAGCGCATGCTCGCCATCTGGCGCGCCGCGCTCGGCGCTCCGGCCCTGGGCCCCGACGACGACTTCTTCGCCGCGGGTGGCCATTCGATCCTGGCCGTCAAGATGGTGGCCGAGGTCGAGCGCGCTTTCGGCGTGCGGATCCGCACCGCGCGACTTTTCGAGGCGCCCACCGTGCGCCGCTTCTCCGCGCTGGTGGAGCGCACGCGCGAGGATCCCTCGGCCCGCCTGGGTTGCGTGGTGCCCATCCAGCCCGGCGGCAGCCGCCCGCCGCTGGTCTTCCTGTCGGGCTACGGCAGCGCGGTCATCGTGTTCGAGGCGCTCGCCCGCGCGCTCGGCCCGGACCAGCCGCTCTACGTGCTCGACGTGGGCGCCTTCCCCACCGAGGAGCTACGCACCTCGAGCCTGCCCGGCATCGCGTCGCGGATGGTGGAGGAGCTGCGCATCGCCTGCCCGGTCGGTCCCTATGCGCTCGCCGGCTATTCGCTGGGCGGCAAGTTCGCGTGGGAGATCGCCCGGCAGCTGCGTGTCGAGGGTGTCGAAGTGGCGATGCTGTGCCTGCTCGACTGTTTCGCGCCCGGCTATCCGCCGCGGCGCTCGCTCGCCGGGCGCGTGGCCCTTCTGGCCCGCGAGCTCGCGCGCCAGGGGCCGCGACCGATGCTCGCGCGCGCGATGGCCCACGTGCGCTGGCTGCTCGAGAGTCGCGGCGGCCGCAGGGACGAGAGCATCTTCACCGCCGAGGCCCGCGCCGAGCTCGGCGACCTGGCACTCGCCCGCGACCTGCAGGCGCACGCTTCGGCCGCGCTCGCGCTGTGGCGCAGCTACCGGCCGGAACCGCTCGAATGGGGACGCCTGACGCTGATCACCGCCGAGCATCGGGAGCAACGCCAGAGCTACGTGGACGAGGATCCGCTCCTCGGCTGGGGGCCGTTCGCGCCCGACGGCATCGATCGCCACCACATGGCCTGCGACCATCGGCAGATGCTGGACGCCGACAAGGCGCCGATGCTTGCGGCGATCCTCGGGCCGCTGGTGGCGGAACTCGCGATGTCGCGGGCGGCGGCGGCCGGGGCGCCGCCGCTCGATGCCCCCGCGGCGCGCGAGGCGGCTACATCGTTTCCGCGAACAGCTCGCGGCCGATGAGCATGCGCCGGATCTCGGAAGTGCCGGCGCCGATCTCGTAGAGCTTGGCGTCGCGCCACAGCCGCCCCGCCGGGCTCTCGCGCAGGTAGCCGGTGCCGCCCAGGGCCTGGATGGCCTCGCCGGCCATCCAGGTGGCCTTCTCGGCGGCATAGAGGATGGCCGCCGCCGCATCCTTGCGCAGCGAGCGCACGTCCACCTTGCCCTCGCGCGACAGGTCGCACTGGCGACCGACCGCATACACGTAGGCGCGGCAGGCCATCATCGTCGAGTACATGTCGGCGAGCTTGCCCTGCATCAGCTGGAACTCGCCGATCGGCTGGCCGAACTGCTTGCGCTCGTGCACGTAGGGCACCACCACGTCCATGCACGCGCTCATGATGCCGAGGGGGCCGCCCGAGAGCACCGCCCGCTCGAAGTCGAGCCCGCTCATCAGCACGTTCACGCCCCGGCCGACGCCGGTGAGCGGATCGTCGCCGAGGCCGCCCAGCACGTTCTCGGCCGGCACCTCGCAGTTGTCGAACACCAGCTCGCCGGTCGTGCTGCCGCGCATGCCCATCTTGTCGAGCTTCTGCGCCACCGAGAAACCGGGGAAGGTCTTCTCGACGATGAAGGCGGTGATGCCGCGCGGCCCCGCCTCGATGTCGTTCTTGGCGTAGATGACCATCACGTCGGCATCGGGACCGTTCGTGATCCAGAACTTGGTGCCGTTGAGGATCCAGCGGTCGCCGCGGAAGTCGGCACGCAGCTTCATCGAGACCACGTCGGAGCCGGCGCCCGCCTCGCTCATCGCCAGCGCGCCGACGTGCTCGCCGCTCACCAGCTTCGGCAGGTACTTGCGCTTCTGCGCCTCCGTGCCGTTGCGGAAGATCTGGTTGACGCACAGGTTCGAGTGTGCGCCGTAGGACAGGCCGATCGCTGCGGAGCCGCGCGAGATCTCCTCCATCGCCACGATGTGCGCGAGGTACCCGAGGTCGGCGCCGCCGTATTCCTCCGACACGGTGATGCCCAGCACGCCGAGCTCCCCGAGCTTGCGCCACAGCTCGAGCGGGAAGTGGTCGTTGGTGTCCACCGCCCCGGCGATCGGCGCGATCTCGCGCGCGACGAACTGGCGAACGGCATCGCGCAGGGCCTCGATGTCCTCGCCGAGGCCGAAATCCAGTCCGCGAAGTTCCTGCATTGCTGGCTCCTTGATGGGTGCGCGCCGCGCCGGCCGGCCAGGGAGGCCGTCCCGGGGCATGCTATCTTCGGCGACCGACGACAAGGACGTCAATTCTCGACGGGTGCGCGTGAGGAGCCGCCCGCACCGGAGCAGTCTGCATGAATCCCCTCGAACACCAGCTCGACTATCCCCTGGGCGAGCGCCTTCCCCGCATCACCGAGCGCATCGAGGTCGCGCCCGGCATCTTCTGGCTGCGCATGCCGCTGCCGTTCGCGCTCGACCACATCAACCTGTGGCTGCTGCGGGACGAGTTCGAGGGCCGCAGCGGCTGGACCCTGGTCGATTGCGGGATCGCCTCCGAGCCCGTGCGCGAGGCCTGGGAACGGCTCTTTGCCGAGGGGCTCGACGGCCTGCCGATCCTGCGGCTGCTCTGCACGCATTCGCATCCCGACCACATCGGCATGGCGGACACGCTGCACCGCCGCTTCGATGCCCCGCTCTGGATCAGCCAGGGCGAGTACATGACGGCGCGCGTGCTCACCTCGATCACGCCGGAGAAGGACGGCGAGTCGCAGGTGGCCCACTACCGTCGCCACGGCGTGGTGGACGAGGAGCAGCTCGACGCCCTGCGGGCCCGGGGGCGGACCTACTTCCGCAGCCTGGTGCCGTCGGTGCCGGAGTGGTTCCACCGCATCCGCGGCGGCGAGCGCATCCGGATCGGCGAGCGCACCTTCCGTCTCATCCCGGGCGCCGGCCATTCGGCCGAGCACATCGCGCTCTACACCGAGGACGGCGGGCAGCCGATCCTGATCTCGGGCGACATGGTGCTGCCGCGCATCTCCACCAACGTCTCGGTGTTCGAGATCGAGCCCGAGGCGAATCCGCTCGACTGGTACCTGGAGTCGCTGCGCGCCTACGAGGACTGCGCCGAGGACACCCTCGTGCTGCCCTCGCACGGACGGCCCTTCACGAAGCTGCACGTGCGCCTCGGGCAGCAGCACGACCACCATGCCGACCGGCTCGAGGTGACCCGCAAGGCGACCGCGGAGGCGCCGATCTCCGCCTGCGATCTCATGCCCTCCCTCTTCGGGCGGCGCTTCAATACGCACGAACTCACGTTCGCGCTGGGCGAGGCGCTCGCCCACCTGCATGCGCTGTGGTATCGCGGCGAGCTGCGCCGCGAGCTCGACGGCCGCGGGGTGCTGCGCTTCGGGCGCTGACCGCGCTCAGACGACGGTCAGCTTCACGTCCACGTTGCCGCGGGTGGCGTTCGAGTAGGGGCAGACCTCGTGCGCCTCGGCCACGAGCTTCTCGGCGGCCTCGCGCTCGAGCCCCGGCACGCTGATGCGCATCTCGACCGCGATCCCGAAGGCGCCCGGCTTGCCGGAGAGCGGGCCGATCGAGACGTCCGCGTCGATCTTCGGCGGGCTCTCGAGCCGGATCTTCTGCCGCGCGGCGACCGCGTTCATGGCGCCGATGAAGCAGGCCGAGTAGCCGGCGGCGAACAGCTGCTCGGGATTGGTGCCCGGCCCGCCGTCGCCGCCCAGCTCCTTCGGTGTCGAGAGCTGGACCTTCAGCGCGCCGTCGGACGTTTCGCTCGTGCCGGTGCGCCCGCCGACGGACGTGGCGTGGGCTGTGTAGACTGCCTTGTCGATGGCCATGGGGCCCTCCCTGGGATGGAACCTCGGTGGGTGACGGCCATCAGCATCCCCGCATTGCCGCGACCCTGTCCACCGGCGGGGTATCTCGGCGCGGCACGATGCGGCCAGGGGAGAGCCGACGGGAATCACGACAGGGAATCGACAGGGACTGGGGGTAGCGATGATCGACCGGGGGATCGATGACCGCACGGCCGGTGGTCCGGCGGGGCTGGCGGAGCGGCTGGGCAGGGGGCGCCTGCGACGGCGCGACCTGCTGTGGCTCATCGGGGCGAGCAGCGGCGCGGCCGCGCTCGCCAGCCTGTCGGGCTGCGCGACGTCCCCGGTGACCGGGGAAACCATCCTCGTCGGGATGAGCGAGGCGCAGGAGCGCTCGGTCGATGCGCAGGTGGCGCCGCACCAGTTCTCGCAGGACCTGGGCGAGGCGCAGGACGCGCAGGCGAACGCCTACGTGAGCCGCGTCGGCGCGGAGCTCGCGCGGCGCAGCCATCGCCCGGACATGCCGTATTCGTATCGCGTGCTCAACGCGAACTACGTGAACGCCTACACCTTCCCGGGCGGCTCGATGGGCGTGACCCGCGGCATCATGACCGAGGTGCAGTCCGAGGCCGAGCTGGCCGCGCTCCTCGGCCACGAGATCGGCCATGTCAATGCCCGCCACGCGGCGCAGCGCCAGGGCCAGGCGATGCTGGCCCAGGCGGCCGTGGTCGGCCTCGGCGTGGCGACCTCCGATTCCCAGTGGAGCGGCCTCGTCGGGCTCGCCAGCCAGGTCGGCGCGAGCGCGCTGCTGTCGGCCTACTCGCGCGAGCACGAGCGCGAGGCCGACGCCCTGGGGCAGGAGTACATGGCCCGAGCGGGCTATCCGGCGAGCGGCATGACGAGCCTGCACCAGCTGCTGCTCGCGGAGCAGAAGTCCAAGCCGGGCATGCTGCAGACGATGTTCTCCACCCATCCCATGCCGGCCGAGCGCGTCGAGACGGCGCGGCGCCTCGCGCAGGAGAAGTACGCGGACACGTCGCGCCTGCCGCAGCAGCGCGAGCGCTTCATGGACAACACGTCGCGGCTGCGCGCCCTGCGACCGGCGATCCAGGCCTGCCAGAAGGGGGAGGCCGAGGATGCGCGCGGTAGGCACGGCGATGCCGAGGGTCACTACCGGACCGCGCTCAAGTCCGCGCCGCGCGACTACGCGGCCAATGTGCTCATGGCGCGCTGCCTCGTCGCCCAGAAGCGCCCGGCCGACGCAAAGCGCTATGCCGAGATCGCCAGCGCGATCGACCCGAAGGAGGCGCAGGCGATCAGGCTCGCCGGCATCGCGAGCCTTGGCCTGCGCGACTATGCCGGCGCCTTCGCGCGCTTCGATGCCTTCGACAGGCGCCTGCCGGGCGATCCGGGCATCACCTTCCTGAAGGGCGTCGCCCTGGAGGGCGGCGGGATGCGCCGCGAGGCCGCGACGCATTACGCCCGCTATGCGAACGCGGTGCGCCAGGGCGGCGCCTCGCAGTACGCCGTCTCGCGGCTCAGGTCCTGGGGCTACCTCAGGTAGGGTCGAAGACGCCGAGTTCGGCGAGCTGGCGCTCGGCGGCCTCGGCCCAGCCCCGGTTGGCGGTGGGACTCGCGGGACTCGGATGCAGCACCGTCGCGATGCGCGGCGACCCGCCGTCGCCGGGCTTGCGCCCGAGCGCCGCCGCGATCCGCTGGCAGGCATAGCCACCCACGCCGATCGCCCATTCCGGGCGCAGCTCGGCGAGCGCGAGGCGCAGGTGTTCGTCGCAGGCCTGCTGGAGCGGCTCGAGCTCGGCGCGCGGCAGCCGGTCGGGCGTGAGGTTGCGCCCGCCCGCCTCCAGGAAGACCAGCGGGCAGTAGTTCAGCACCAGGCATTCCGCGAAGAACGCCTCGGCGCTGCCGAAGCGTTGCGCCGCCCAGCCCCACAGCCGCTTGCCGCTCACCTCCGAGCGAGGGCAGTCGAATCCCAGGATCGGCCGTTTCGGATGCATCGACGCCGGCGGCCGGACCGGCGCCTCGATGCCCATCCAGTCGCGCACCGCCGCGATCT
>Ga0079224_100003027_pt1 | contig 20883 bp, 21 predicted proteins | sample Stecom2015_FD_80414 | JGI IMG/M metagenome (GOLD analysis project Ga0079224, IMG submission 80414) | Agricultural soil microbial communities from Utah to study Nitrogen management - Steer compost 2015 | ecosystem: Environmental > Terrestrial > Soil > Agricultural land | place: USA: Utah...
GTGTTCATCGCCGTGATCGCGCTGGTGGGCGGCCAGACCGTGCTGCAACACGTGTTCGCGCTCAACGCGACTTTGAGCATCATCATCGAGTTCTTCGGTGGACTTCTCTTTATCGCGCTGCTGCTCAAGGGGGCCAAGAGGTGATCGAGCTCGTTGGTGTCACCAAGTCGTACGGCGGGACCAAGGTCGTCGACAACGTCACCTTGACCATCCCGCGCGGGGGAATCACCTCGCTGATCGGGCCGAACGGCGCCGGCAAGTCGACGTTGCTGTCGATGATGAGCCGGTTGCTGCCGATGGACGCTGGCCGGATCACCATCGATGGGCTCGACATCTCCACCGCGCCGAGCTCCGAGATCGCTCGCCGGCTGGCGATCCTGCGGCAGGACAACCACGTCTCGATGCGGCTCACGGTGTACGACCTGGTCGGATTCGGCCGGTTCCCCCACTCCCGAGGGCGGCTGACCTCGGTCGACCGGGAACACATCGACCGGGCTATCTCGTACCTCAACCTCGAGGGGCTCGCCCACCGTTATCTCGACGAGCTGTCCGGTGGGCAGCGGCAGCGCGCGTTCGTGGCGATGGTGCTGTGCCAGGACACCGACTATCTGCTGCTGGACGAGCCGCTCAACAGCCTCGACATGAAGCACTCGCTGGAGATGATGCGGCTCCTGCGCCGGGCGGTGGACGAACTCGGCAAGACGGTGGTGCTGGTGCTGCATGACATCAACTTCGCGTCGTGCCACTCGGATCACATCATCGCGATGCGCGATGGGGTGGTGGTGCGCCAGGGCTCGCCCGCGGAGTTGATGGAGCCGGCCGCGATGCGGGCGGTCTACGACATGGACATCGACGTTCACGAACTCAATGGGCGCCGCATCGGCGTCTACTTCGGATGAACGACTTCGGCTGACGAAGGAGGCATCGTGGCCGAGGCAGCGGTTTTCACCAGTCGCGCGGATGTGGCGACCGACGCCCCCGCCCGCTACGCCAAGCAGCTCGGGTCTCACCTCGGGCGCCGGCTCACCGTGGTGAACGAGGACTCCGCCACGCGGATTCTGTTCGACGGCGGCGAGTGCCGGCTCGTCTGTGGCGACAACGCGCTGCACATGTACGCCAGCGGCTCCTCGGAAGAGGTGCTCGACCGCATCGAAGACGTCGTCGGCCGACACTTGGAACGGTTCGGAGCGCGGGCGGGACTCGTCGTCAACTGGGTGCGCTGACGCGCACGAAACCGGCCGAGGGACACTGGACGCGTTCCCCGGCCGGCGTCGGTCTGGTTCAGCCGGTCACCCCGTGGTGCAGTGGACCTGGGTCAGCCCGTCACGATGCTGACGCCCAAGTTTGATGAGATCGTGGTCCACGGTTGCGCCCAGCCCGTGGTGCCGTTCGTCGCGATCACGTTGCCGCGGATCCACGCGCCCCGGGAGTCCTTGGCGTAGAACGCGCCGCCCGAGTCCCCGGGTTCGACCATCCGGCCGCCGGTGAACGCGATCACCGGCGACTTGCAACCCGTCTGGGTGCACACTTGCGCGGTGATGCTGATGGCCCGGTGGTTGCAGCGCTCCCCGGTGGTCCGGCCGCTGTGGCAGTAGTCGGCGTAGCCGACCACGGCGGAGCCGGCGGACACGACCGGGATGCTGTTGGAGCTGCGCACACCGCCGACGAAGACCCGGCCAGCGTACGATCGGCCGCCGATGAGCTCGAAGTCCATTGGGTGCCCGGTGACGGTGGGCAGACGCCGGTTGGAGACCGTGCCGTAGATGCTGGTGCCAGACTCCGTCAGCACGGTGGCGCCGTTGGGGAAGCAATGCCCCGCGGTCACCGAGAAACGGGCGCCGGCGGCGTTGCGTACGGCGTAGCCGGATGAGCAAATCGCGCTGCCGGACCTGATGCCGCCGCCGCCGTAGTACGGCGGGATGTCGTCGCGGCGGTGCCAGAGATCAGTCGCTGTGGCGTGGCGGACCCATACCCGTCGCGCGGCGTCGCGCATAGCGGGGGAGGCCGAGGTGTCGAAGGCGGTGAGCGCGGCGACCACCTCTGTCGGCGCGTCGGTCTCGAGCACGATTCGGCCGGTGTCCGGGTCGACGTAGCTGCCGAACGTGTACGTCGTCCCGTTCGTGGCGACATAGCGTGCGATCCGGCTCTGGATGATCGCGAGCGCCGACTCGGCGGTGGCCGACGTCTTGACGCGCGCTGCCGCGACGTGGTCGGGCGCGAGACGGTCGTCGAGTGGCGCGGTGATCGCGCCGTGCGCCGCGGGGGTGTGCAGGACGGTGGTGAGAGCGACGGCTGCGGTGATTACCGCGGCGGCTAACGGCCGTTTGGCCTTGAGTTTCGTGGCTTTGGGCATGTCGATCCTCCCCTGGTGGTCACGACCCAGTGCCGTGTGACCTCATCACAGGGTTGACCGACTGATGCCGCATAGGACGCTGTCCGTATTACGACAGAATCTTCATTAAGAATGGCACATTTTGAGATGAAGTCATGATTAATCGGTGCGTTCCTCAGGCGCTGCGGACCGTGTTGCGGCCGGCGCTCTTAGCCGCGTAGAGCGCGGCGTCCGCCTCCGCGAGCAGCGCCGCGATGTCGGCATAACCGCGCGCCGCGGCCACCCCCACCGACACGTGATGGACAAATCCGACATCGGGGTCGTCGACACCACGTGTCGGATCCGTTCCGCGATACGCGTGCCGTCCTCACGATCCACGCCGGGGAGGACGGCTACGAACTCCTCACCGCCGATCCGGAACACAGTGCCGATGCCCTGGAGTGAAGACTGGAGGGTGGCCGCGGCCTGCACGAGCACTTCATCGCCCCGCGGATGCCCATAGCGGTCATTGATGTCTTTGAAGTGATCGAGGTCGCATGCCGGGATGCAGAGCCACTTGTTGGCCGCCCATATTCTCGGCGCCAAATGTCGCAGGGTGTCGTTGAGCGCCTTCCGGTTCGGCAGACCGGTCAAGGGATCTTGATTGGCGGCGCTGCGAGATTGGATCTCCGCCGATTGCATGGTCAGCCCGACAATGGCGAGCGCCACCGTCAGCGCGGTGGCGGCGAGTCCGTGATACCAGACGGGGAACTGGCGCGCGGTGCCCGCCCACTCCGCGATCAGACACGCCGCGACTGCGACGACCGCGGCGAGCACGAGACCGGTGATGACGACCGCTCGTCGAAAGCGACAGGCCAGCATCATGACGGGGATCGCCAGCCAAGGGAGCCATGGACTGCGCAGACCACCCGTGAGCGCCACCCCGCTGGTCAGGAGGAACTGGAAGCCCGCGGCCGAAAGCGCACCGCGCATGGGTGTCGACGGACGGGTGCTCCGCCACCACTCCATGAGCAGCGCGACGAGAACCCCGAAGGCCGTGATGGTCCCCAGCGCTGGCCCAAACCCCACTGAGGTGATCACAGCCGGGATGAGGATGATGGCGACAACCCGGCGCCGGGCGGTCTCCATGTTCGGTTCGAGATCGAGGTACCGCTGGAGCTCGGCGTCGGTCGTGCACAGCCACGACAGGCGCGCACCGTCCGCTGTCCCCGGCCTGACCTGCATGCCGGCTAGATCGTCTTTCCCCAAGTGATTCTTAGTAGCCGCTCAATCGCTGGGGCGGTCACGTGGCCTGGGCGCGCTAGGCCATGCGTTGCCTGTGTCGTCCACCACGCGCGGTCGCGACCATCCCCCGGAAGAGGGACGACGGAAAATCCCCGCTGAATTGGCCCGCCGCGGTGCGCGATCGCGCGACCATGGCCACAATGGACCGCTTGTTGTCGCTGGTAAGGCGATAAGCGGGGCGTGGCTACGCCGCCCTGGAGGTTGGCCACCGATTCGCTGGCAGACCTCACCGGTATGGCTCAGCGGGATGGATCACCGGTACGGCCAGGTGCTTTTCGGCTACGTGGCCGGCGTCCGATAGGCACCGATGTGCGAAAGTGATCTTACGCAGGGTAAGAGTGATTGGACGATGCGTGTCTGCCGTCAACCGTCATCGCATCCTCGCGGATTTCGTGAGCGCCGCCTGGGAGGCTCTCTTCCGGCCCGGCGTGGAGCGCGACCGGGAGCTCGCCCGCCGGCCGGGCTGGCGCGGCAGCCGAGCCCGCGCGAGATTGGCCCGAGAGGAAGCGCGGGTGGAACGGAACGCGCAGCTCTTGGCTGACCTCATCATTCGGCAAGCCGACCGCCGCCATCAGGGCGAGTGACGACCCGCCCGAGGGCGGGCGAGGACGGGTGTCAGCTCCGGGGCCGGTGGTTGCGCGACTCGTCGTCGATGGGAGGGTTCGTGGCGAGCTCGTCGGTGACGAGCAGGTCGCGGCGTAGTTGCTGATCGCGATAGGCGGCGCGGCCGACCATGTGGGCGGCCACCGGCGCGGTGGCGAGCTGAAAGACCCCGACGAGCACAAGGGTCGTGATGTCGATCGTGTTGCGGAGCCGCAGCGCGCCGCCCAACAGAGCCAGAAGCAAGCCGAGCACTTGCGGTTTGGTCGCCGCGTGCATGCGCGACAAGAGGTCGGGGAAGCGCAGCAGCGCGACACCGGCGGCCAAACTGAGCAGGGCGCCCGCCACGAGGCAGGCGGCGGCGATGCCGTCGATCAGGGTGTCGAGGTTCATTTCTGTCCGTCCCGAGTCGCGAAACGGGCGACACTGACCGAACCGGTGAACCCGAGGATCGAGAGCACGACCAGTACCGGCAGCGCGCTGCCGTCGCGGCTATAGGCCGCCTCGGTGGCGATCCCGGACAAGACGATGGCCAGCAGAACGTCCATCGCGACCACCCGGTCCAACACTGACGGACCGCGGATGAGACGGATCAGAGCGAGTCCTGCCGAGATGGCGAGCACAGCAGTGACGGCCACGGCGACGACGGTCAGCATGAGCTACCTTTCGGGTTGACCGGTGTCGGTTCCGGCGGGAATGGGCAGAGTCAGGCGCTGTAGCTCCTCCTTGGAGCCAATCGCGCGGACGATGCGCGCCTCAACCTCGTAGACACTGCGCCGGAACGCCTCGACCTCCTCGTCGGTGGCCACGCCGACGACGTGGATGTAGAGGATGCCCCGAGCGCGGTCCACGTCGAGGATCAGGCTGCCCGGCACCAGCGAGACCGCCTCGCCGGTGAGCGTGAGGTTGAGGTCCGAGTTGACCCGCAAGGGCACCGCGATGATCGCGCTGTGCACCGTGTGCCCGAAGCGGAAGGCGAGCAGCGAGATCTGAATGCTGGCGGCGACGATGTCGCTCAGGAAACGGATCAGGAAGCGGAGCGAGCCGATCAGCCTGATCCGTCCGGCGAAGGTGACCGGTGGGAGCGGGAAAGCCGTCAGCACGACCGCGGCGACGACCAGACCGCTGAGCAGGTTCGCCCAGCTCACCGTGCCCCAGAGCAGGATCCACACGGTCACCAGCACGGTCACTGCGATGATCCGGTTGCGGCGCCGGTCGCGCGGCGTCAACGGCGGCCGCGGCGGCAGGCCGCCGCTCTCCACCGACGCGTTCTCAGCGGGCGCGCTCACGGGGCGCCCCCAGGGAAGACGGCACGCACGTACGGCGTGCGTTCGAGCAGGTTCTCCGCGGCAGAGGTGCTGATCTCGAAGAGCGGCCCCGCGAGCACCGTCAGGGCGACGCCGAAGAGCACGAGAGCAGCTGTCGATCCGACCATCATGCGGGGGAGTAGGGTCCCCGGGCGTTCCTCGCCCGTGGACTCGTCGTCATCGTCGTCCGTCGTGGTCGCGTCCGGGCCGGGCATCTCCGGGTGCGGCTTGCGCCAGAATGCCAGGTTCCAGACACGGGTGATCGCATATAGCGTGAGGAGGCTCGTGACGAGCCCGCCGGCGACGAGCGCCCACGCGAGCATTCCCCCTTCAGCGACTCCGGCCTGCACCAAGCCGAGCTTGCCGAGGAAGCCGGAGAAAGGAGGAATTCCCGCCAGGTTGAGCGCCGGGACGAAGAACAGCACCCCCAGTAGCGGGGAGAGCCGGGCGAGGCCGCCGAGCCGGTCGAGGGAGGTGCTGCCGCCGCGTCGCTCGACGAGCCCTGCGGCGAGGAAGAGCGTGGTCTGAATGGTGATGTGGTGGACCACGTAGAAGATGGCGGCGGACAGGCCCAGCGAGGTCGTCAGCCCGAGGCCGAACAGCATGTAGCCGATGTGGCTGACCAGCGTGAACGACAGCAGACGCTTGATGTCGGACTGGGCGACCGCGCCGAGAATGCCGACCACCATGGTGAGCAGCGCCGCGATGAGCAGCAGGTCGGCGCTGCGTCCGCCGGGGAAGAGCAACGTCTCGGTCCGGATGATCGCATACACGCCGATCTTCGTGAGGAGACCCGCGAAGACGGCGGTGACCGGCGCCGGGGCGGTGGGGTAGCTGTCCGGCAACCAGGCCGACAGGGGGAAGACGGCGGCTTTGATGCCGAACGCGAGCAGCAGCATGCCCTGAAGCACCAGCCGCAGCCCTTCGGGAAGCGTTTCGATGCGGCTGGCGAGGTGGGCGAGGTTGAGCGCGCCGGTGGCGGCGTACACCAGCCCGATCGCCGCCAGGAAGACCAGCGAGGAGAGCAGGCTGACCACGACGTACGTGGTGCCGGCGCGGATCCGGGTCTCGTTGCTGTTCAGCGTGATCAGCACGTAGCTGGCGACGAGCAGGATTTCGAAGCCGACGTACAGGTTGAACAAGTCACCGGCGAGGAACGCGTTGGTGACGCCGGCGGTGAGCACCAAATACGTCGGGTGGTAGATCGACAGGGGCGTTTCCTCGTGGCCGTCCGCCATGCCCTGGCCGATCGAGTACACCAACACGCACAGCGTCACCGCCGACGAGACGACCAGCAGCAGCGCGGACAGCTGGTCGGCGACCAACACGATGCCGAGGGGAGCGATCCAACCGCCGACCTGGACGGCCATGGGGCCGTTCGCGGCGGTCTGCGCGAGCAGCGCCGCGGAGACCGCCAAGGTGGCGACGAGGACGGTCACGGTGACCACCCGCTGCAGGTGGGGCCGGCGGACCAGCAGAAGCGTCAACGCCGCCCCGAGCAGCGGGAGGACGACGGGCAGGGGGACGAGGAAGGTCACCGCGCGCCTCCCGCTTCGACGGCCACGGCGTCCTCATCGGAGGTCTCGTCCGGACTGTCGTCGGTCTCCGAGATGCCGGGCCCTTCGTCGCGTTCGGCGAGTTCCATGATGCGGCGGTCCTCGACGTCGTCCTGCACCTCGTCGTGGCCAAAGAGCTGCCAGCTCCGATAAGCGAGCGCGAGGAGAAACGCGGTCATCCCGAGGGTGATGACGATCGCGGTCAGGATCATGGCCTGGGGCAGCGAGTCGCTCATCTCCTCGTTGCTGGTGGTGCCGACGATCGGTGGTTCGCCGGCGCGCCCACCGAGCAGGATGAGCAGGTTGGCGCCGTTGCCGAGCAATATCACGCCCATCAACACCCGGGTCAGGCTGCGTTCGAGCAGCAGCGTCACGCCGGTGGCGAAGAGCACGCCGATCACGACGATGTACGTCAGGTTGGGCGTCATGCCGGCTCCTTCTCCAGGTCGTCGTCAGCCTCCTGCTGCCGGTCCATCTCCGCGCCGAGGCTCCGCAGAATGTCGAGCACTAGGCCGACCACGATGAGATAGACGCCGATGTCGAAGAACACCGACGTGACAAAGTGGACGTGACCGATGAGCGGCAGGTGGGCGTCGAACACCGCGCTCTGCAGCACTTCCCCGCCGAAGAGCATGGCGGTCGCGCCGGTGCCGACCGACACGAAAAGTCCGGCTCCGAGGACCATGCCCGCGTCGACCGGGGCGGCCGCGTTGAGCTCGGCCCGCCCGCCGGCCAGATAGCGCACCGCCAACGCGAGCCCGGCGACCAAGCCACCGGCGAATCCGCCACCCGGGGCGTTGTGCCCGGAGAAGAGCAGGTAGACGGAGAACAGCACGATGGTGTGGAAGATCAGCCGGGTGATGACCTGGATGATGATCGACTGCCGGCGGGCTTCCGGACTGTTGCCGGCCATCAACCAGCGCGGCAGGCGCGGGACGTCCACCTGGACAGGCCGGGGAGAACGCGCCCGACGGCGGAGCGCCTCCGCCCGCCGGAAGATCAGGCTGGCGACGCCCGTGGCGGCCACGACGAGCACCGCGATTTCGCCCATCGTGTCCCAAGCCCGGATGTCGACCAGGATCACGCTGACGACGTTCTTTCCACCGCCGAACGGGACGGCGAGATCCGGGAATGCGGTGGAGATCGGGCTGGCTTCTCGCGCGCCCGTGGCGACGTAGGCCATTCCGGCGACGACCGCTCCGACGACGATGCCGATCGCGATCCGCCCCATCCGGGTGGCGCGGATCGGGCGCTCGGAAAACTTCGGAGGCAGTCGACGCAGCACCAGGACGATCATGACGATCGTGACCGTCTCCACCAGGAACTGCGTCAACGCCAAGTCAGGCGCCCCGTGCAGGATGAACAGCACGCCGATGCCGTAACCGGAGACGCCCACCAGCAGCATCGCCGTGAGCCGGCGCAGCGCGCGAGCCGCCCAGATCGCCGCGATGATGATCAGGACGCCGACGACCGCCTGCAGCGGGGTGTCCCACGCGCGGGCTGACCGCGGCCAGGGGGCGCTGAGGAGCAACGCCATCCCGGGCAGCGCGACCAACACGAGCAGGATGACGACGAGGTAGAACGGCAGCGATCCGCGCTGCGTGGCGCCCGTGACCACGACCGCGAGCCGGTCTACAACGGACATGACGCGCTCGTAGACGGTGGTGCCGTCCATCGGCAGGCGGATCGCGAGGCTCCGGCCACGGTGGCCAGCCCAGAACAGCGCCGCACCGGCCGCCAGGACGACGAGCGACAGCAGCAGGGCCGGGGTCAGTCCGTGCCACAGCGCGAGCTGGTACGGCGGCGCCGTGCTCGGGAACTGGTCGGCGTACGCCGCGAGCAGCCGGTCCACGGCGGGCGCGCCCACTCCGACGGCGAGGCTCAGCAGCGCCAGCAGCGCCACCGGCGCCACCATGATCAGCCCGGGCCGCGTGACGGTGGTCGGCGGCACGTCGGGCTTGTCGGCGAAGGCGCCCCACAGGAAGCGCAGCGTGTACGCGACGGTCAGCATGGAGCCGAGCGCCAGCCCCGCCAGGATCAGCCGGCCGGTGCCGCCTTCGGCCAGCAGCGCCTCAAACGCCGCTTCTTTGCTGACGAAGCCGGCCATCGGCGGAATCGCCGCCATCGACGCCGCCGCCAATGCCGCGAAGGCCGCCAGGGCCGGCATGCGACGGCCCAGGCCGCTGAGTTCGCGGAGGTCACGGGTGCCCGTGGCGTGGTCGACGATGCCGACGACGAGGAAGAGCGCCGCCTTGAACAGCGCGTGCGCCAACAGCATCGCCGTGCCGGCGAGCGCCGCGTCTCGGGTGCCCGCCCCGAAGGCGACGGTCAACAAGCCGAGCTGGCTGACGGTGCCGTACGCCAGCAGCAGCTTCAGGTCGGTTTGCCGGAGCGCCGCGCCGCCGCCGATCAGCATGGTCGCGGTGCCGGCGACGACCAGGAGGGCCTGCCACAGGGTGTGGTCGGCGACGGCGGGGCCTATGAGGGCGACGAGGAAGACGCCCGCTTTGACCATCGCCGCCGCGTGCAGGTACGCGCTCACCGGTGTCGGCGCGGCCATCGCGGCCGGCAACCAGAAGTTGAACGGGAAGATCGCGGACTTGCTCAGCGCGCCGAGCAGGATCAACACCAGCGCGGTGCCGAGGTACGCGCCGCTCGGCAGCTCGGAGGCGATCGTGGACCACCGGTAGGAGCCCGCGTGGTGGCCGAGCATGACGAACCCGGCCAGCATGGCCAGCCCGCCGAGGGTGGTCACGAGGAACGCCTGCATCGCGGCCCGTCGGCTGACCCGTCGGGTGTAGTCGTGCCCGATCAGGAGGTAGGAGAAGACGCTGGTCAATTCCCAGCAGACGTAGAGCAGCAGCAGGTCGTCGGCGAGCACCAGGCCGAGCATCGCCCCGGCGAAACCGACGAATGACGTGGCGAATCGGACCAGCCCGGGCTCTTCGGAGCGGAAGTATCGGGCACTGTAGACCAACACGAGCGCGCCGATGCCGCCGATGAGGACGACCATCAGCCAGTTCAGCGCGCCCATCCGCAGGGCGAGTTCGAGCCCGAGTTGCGGCACCCAGGGATAGGTCTCGACGACTGTCTCGCCGTCGCGGACGCGCCCGGTGTGCTGGGCCGCCCACAGGGCCGCCGCAGCGGGGGCCGCTGCGAGAAGATAGAGGGCTCGCCGTCCAAGGAGGCGTATCAATCCTGGTGCGATCGTGGCTGCAAGCGCGTGGATCGCGACCAGTACCTGCACACGCCCCCCTCAAGAGATCGAAGACAGCAACAAGTGACCAACAGCCTACCGACCGGAGCGCTGGCTGCCGTAGTCGGTTAACGCGCGTTCCTCGCGTCACCGAACCTGCTGCCGGCGATCAGTGCACTCACCCAAGCTGTTGTGCCCGCGGTGCGGACGCCCGCTCGACGGCGTGCGGTGGTCGCTCGGGCCCAGTGCGGTAACGCAACGGCAAGCGGCTCGGCGGGCACCGCGCCAGGGAGAGCCACCCTCACACGGATCCCACCGCACGCCAGCCAATGAGGAGTAGGCCGTGTTCCGGAAAAGAAGTATAGACGCCGGCGACCTTGTCCGTTTAATGGGGATTAGTCATATTTCATGATGTCGCGATCATGAGCTAACCTGCCACCGGCCGGGGTACGAGGAGGTGGCCCCCCGCGATGAGCGCGGACCGAATCGCCGTTGTGGGAGGTGGCATCGTCGGGTTGGCCGTCGCCCGGCGGGTGCTCGTCGCGCGGCCGGGCAGCCAGGTGACGGTCTTCGAGAAAGAGGAGCGACTCGGCGCCCACCAAACCGGCCACAACAGCGGCGTGGTGCACGCCGGCCTCTACTACGCCCCCCATTCGCTGAAGGCGGAGTTGTGTCGGCGTGGCCGACAGATGCTGCGCGAGTACTGCGCCGAGCGCGGCATTCCCTATCGGGAGCTGGGCAAAGTCCTCGTGGCGACCTCGCCAGCGGAGCTGCGCGCGCTGGAGGAGATCCGGCGCCGAGCGGAGGCCAACCGGGTCCCGGGTCTGGAGATGCTCGGCCCGCACGGACTCCGTGAGGTGGAGCCGTGGGTCACCGGGGTGGCGGCGCTCTATAGCCCCACCACCGCTGTGGTGAATTTCACGGAAGTCGCTCACGCTTTCGCCGCGGATATCGCCGAGGGCGGCGGAACGATCCGACTGCGACATCGGGTGACTCGGATCGCCGAGACCACCCGCGGCTGGTCGATCACCACCGAGGAGCAGCCCTCTGGGGAGGTCCACTCCAGAGTCTTCGACGCGGTCATCGTCTGCGCCGGGCTCGGCACCGACACCCTGGCGAGAACGGTGGGCGCGAACCCCGAGATCACGACGGTGCCGTTCCGCGGCGAGTACTACCGGCTCGCCGGGCCGGTGCGCGACCGCGTCCGCGGCCTGGTGTACCCCGTGCCCGATCCGCGTTACCCGTTCCTCGGCGTGCACCTGACTCGGCGGTGGGACGACCACGTGCTCGTCGGGCCCAACGCGGTGCTCGCCTTCGCCGCGGAGGGGTACCGGCGCCGCGACATCGACCTTCGACACCTCACGCGTGTGCTGCGCTTCTCCGGGTTCCGTCAGCTCGCCCGACACCACTGGCGGACGGGCCTGCGCGAGTTCGCCACGTCGCTGTCGCGGCACGCCTTCGCCGCGGCGGCGCGTCGCTACCTCCCAGGGCTCCGCGCCGCCGATCTGGTCCGGCACCCGGCCGGGGTACGCGCCCAGGCCCTCGATCGGCACGGCCGCCTCGTCGACGACTTCGTCATCGAAGGCGACCGTGGCCTGGTGCTCGTCCGCAACGCTCCCTCACCGGCGGCCACGTCGTGCCTGGCGATCGCCGAGCGGATCGTCGCGGCCCTGCCGTGACCGTTATCGTCCCTTCGCTTCCCGTTTCGCCTGGATCGGCTGCTCACCCCGGCTGGTCCGCTGCAGCGCGTCGCGGAGCTGCTCCGCGGTCATCTTCGAGCTTCCCTCGATGCCAGCCTCGTGGCCCTTGCGCCGCAGGTCGTAGAGCTCCTTGCGGTTAGCCATCTCGCACCTCTCCCTTCCCGCGTGACAGAGCGGGCATCCTGATCAACTAGGTCCCCTCCGCTCATGAGCCGAAACGGCTCCGCGGGCGAGGTGCGAGTGACGGTCACACCGGTTGGGCTTCCAGCCGCTGGCTGGCGGCCGATCGCTGACGCGGGATCAACGCGGTGGTCCCGCTCGCGGACGCCGCGAGACCGGTCGCCGTCCCAGAGACACTGGTCGCCATTGGAGCGGCCGCCATTGGAGCGGCCAGGGCGCACTCGGAGCTTCGGCGCGGACGAGGAACCACCAGCGGCGCGGCCGCGGGACGCGGGTGCGTGAGCGCCGCGCGTTTGCGGACCGCGCGCCGCGACGCGGTCTGCGCGATCCGCTGCCGGATCCAGTGAGCCTGCTCCGCCGCCCGCGCCGCCTCGTCCCGAAGGCTCAACGCTGCCGCGGCCGCCCGGTCCGCCTCCTACCACGCCAGACGCTCGCGCTCCGCGGCGACCCGGTAGCGCAGGCGCAGGTTGTCGCGGACCACCCGGGCGAGGATCAGCTCCTGCTCAGCGGGGTGGCGGCGGGGATCCCAGCCGTTGGCCCCGGCGAGGACGGCGACGAACTGCTCGACCGACAGGTGCCCCCGGCGATACGCCCGCAGCGCGATGCGGTGCAGGTGCCGTTCGCGGAACGCGTACTCGGCGGGGGTGCGGGCCGTGTCGGACAGCGGAAATGCGGCGGCTCGCGCCAGTCTCCGGGCTTCCGCGTCCGCGGCCTCGTACGCCTGCCGCGCCTCCTCAGCGGCCTCCTGCGCGGCCAGCCACTCCGCGCGCCGTCGGCGTGCGGTCGCCGCCGCGCGCTCAGCGGCCACCCCGACCTCGTCGGCGTAGCGGAGGATCTCCCGCCATTCCTTCTCCACTTCGGACGCCATGGGCAGCGCGGCGCGACGGACACGCTGCGCGGCCTCGTCGAACCGGGTACGCCGGGGCAGCGTGAACACGGCTCCGGTGGCGAGGCCGGCGAACCCGACGAGCACCAACCAGACCAGAGCTAGCCGAGGAGCTTGGAGCAAGACCGTGGAGAGAAACGTCTCCATGACCGACACCTCACGAGGGACGCGACTGGGGCTGACGTCATGCGCGGGACGACGGTCGCGCCGTCACCAGAGGACGGGCGACGGTCCGTCTGTGGCGTGGGACGCGACAACGGAAAAGGGCCGGTCGCGGTGCCGGCGGTCGTCGTCAGCGATGAGGTGGGGCCCGCCGCCCAAGCGGCGCGCTGTGGACGCCGCCGCGGGGAGTGGCCGACCCGATGAGGCGCACCTGCCGGCCATGCTCGCCGTCGGGGACGAGCGAGGAGGCGCCGTGAACCGCCAGCAGCGGACGGTGGGTGTCGGGGGACCGCTCGTCGACAGCGGTCCCTGTCGCTCGGGACGTGCCCGCCTGCTCCGCGCCGTTCGCGGGGCGAGCCGCCGCGGTGGCGGGCGTCGAGCGGACGATGATGATTTCGGTATGTGGCGCCGGGCGGCTCGACAGGATCGCGGGGTCGGCGGTGTCTGTTGTGGCGAGCACCGACGAGACGTTCGGCGCGGCTGACGCGGGCAGCGCACCAGGGAGCGTGCAGAGCCCCAACGCGAGCAGCATCGCCATCGCGGACCCAGCGGTCCACACCCGCAGGGAGTGCAGCACCGCCGGCCACATGCGACGGACGATCACCAGGGGCGCCACGTCCTCAACGCTAGCGCCTCCTTCTCCGGACCGCACACCCCTTTGGGTGAGGCGCGGGCCAATGAGCGGCCCAGAACGGGGTTAGGGCTGGTACGCGCTGCGGCCACGAGGAAGCCACTGGGGATGGTGGTCGCGGACGTATTTGTACAGCGCCTCGCGAATTTGCACTTTGAGCCACCACACCTGCGGCCCGTTCGGCGCCGAGGCGGTCAGTCGCACGGTGACCGTCGACTCGGAGACGTCGGTCATCTCCAGCACCCAGTATTTGCGGTCCCAGTTCTCGTTTTCTTCGAGGAGCTCCTGGACTTTTTGACGAATGTGATCGATGTCGGCGGTGAAGTCGAGCTTGATGTCGATGGTGCCGAGGACACGAGTTTCGTACTTGGTCCAGTTCTGATAAGGCTTCGTGGTGAAGTACGTCGTCGGCAAGACGATTCGGCGTTCGTCCCAGCTCCGCACGATTACGTGGGTGAGGTAGACGTTCTCAATACGCCCCCACTCGCCTTCCAACACCACGACGTCGTCGACGCGCAGCGCGTCGGTGAACGCGAGCTGAAGCCCCGCGAATACCTGACCGAGGGTTCCTTGGGCGGCGATGCCGAGAACGATGCTGGCCACTCCGGCGGAGGCGATGAGGTGCCCGCCGACGGTGCGGATCGGAGCGAAGACGGTCAATGTGAAGAACGCCGCGAGCAGGATGACGATGACTGTCAGAAGCCGGCGGACGACCTGGGTCAGGGTCCGATAACGTCGGGCGCGTGAATTTACCGGAAGGACCTCGACGGGATATTTCTCGAGCAGAATCGCTTCGACAACGCGGATGACTTTGACGAGGACCCAGGCGAGCGTGATGCACAGCGACACAAGCAAGATGTGTCGGAGGATGGTTTTCTCGCGATTAGGGATATCCACGGCGATGAGCGCGTAATACATGCCGATGACAACGAACAGCGCCGAAACGGCATGTGTGAAGCGCTTCTTGGACTCCGAGAGGTACGCGGACCGACTCCGCCGCCTGACCAGTCTGAGGACTTGAACGGCGAGGATCCACGCGAGCGCGCCGGAGAGGAGCCCGGCGACCAGCAGAACGAGCAGGCCGAGGATCATCGCGTCGCCCCTCGCGCGCCCCTGTGGTGTCGAGCTGGCCCGCTAGGCGCTGCTCCGCTCCCCGCCAGCTTCCGCTCTGGTGTCTGTCGCTCCGATAGCCCTCCGCTCTCTCGCACCGAATGCCCCCTGTCGCAGACCGACCTGCCCGGGCATGTCAACGAAGCGCGCCGTCGTGAGCTACTCCGCCACCGCGTGCCGTCCGCGACGCGCCGTCGAGCGCCTCGCTGACGGCACCGACATGGCATAGGCACTCGGCTCACCAGCCTGGATGTGGTCGATGGAGTGGCTGCGGCTCGGGGTCGCGTCGCCCGCGCGCGGGCATCGCGAGGGCCATGCCCAGCACGAAGCCCACCACGTGCGCCAGGTACGCCACGGAGCCAGCGTCGGAGACGGCGTAGCCGGCGGAGTAGACCCACTGGATGACGAACCACAATCCGAGCACGAGCCAGGCCGGCAGCCGCAAGGGCAGGAAAAACAACACGGGCACGAGACTCCACATTTTCGCCCGGGGAAACAGCACGAAATAGGCCCCGAGCACCCCGGAGACCGCGCCGGACGCGCCCACCAGCGGGCGCGTCTGAGCGACGTTGGCTAACGCGAAGCCGTACGCCGAGGCGTAGCCGCAGACAAGGTAGAAGAGCAGAAACCGTATTCGGCCTAATCGATCTTCGACGTTGTTGCCGAAGATGTACAGGAACAGCATGTTGCCGAGCAGGTGCAGCCAGCCGCCGTGCAGGAACATGGAGGTGAGCACCGACAGAGCCGGCACCTTGTCGTATTGGCGGCGTTCGACGACGCAGCCGGGGCCGCGCGGTCCAATTCCGACTTCGCCGGTGTGGGCGACCGGCAGCGGGCGGTTGGCCACGAGCTCCCGCGGGATGGCGCCATACCGCTCGTAGAACGCTTCCTGTCGGCACACGTCGGCGAGGCTGGACCCCGTGATCCCTGTGGTGATCGACGCGGGAGTCGCCAGGAACGTCACCACGTTCACGGCGATCAGCAGCCAGGTCACCCAGGGGACCCGGCGCACCGGATTGAGGTCGTGGACCGGGACCACCACACCGCCTACTGTGCCGGAGCGTCCGGCCCGCCGGACCCGGTTTCCCGTCTCGGGCGCCGTTCACCGGGCGATCAGCACGGGACACGGCGCGTGGTGCAGGACGCGCTGGCTGACCGAACCGAGCAGTGTTCCCGCCAGCGTTCCCGCCAATCGTCCGGCCAGTGTTTCGGTGAGCGTTCCGGCCAGCGCCGCCCGCGGTGCGCCGACCACCAGTAGCGAGGCGTCCTGACTCGCCGCAAGCAGGGCACGAGCGGCGTCCTCGCCGCGGATCAGCCGTTCCTCGACGACCACCCCGGGCCATCGGGCATGGGCCGCCGCCACCGCGTCGGCGACCAGTTCGCCCGCCTTCGCCATCGCGGTCGCCTCGATCCCGGGGTACGTCTCGCGTGCCTCGCGCGCCGCCCGCGCCGCCCAGCTATGCGCGACGACCAGCGTCCGGGAGCGGCGCGCCGCTTCGTCCACGGCGTGGGTGAGGGCGATCTGGCCCGCGGGGGAGCCGTCGACGCCGACGACGACCGGCCCGGGGTGGTCGACGGGCCAACCGGGTGGACGGACCACCAGCACCGGGCTGGCGGCGTGGCTGGCGATCTGGGCGTCGATCGAGCCGAGGAGGCGTTCCGCCGCGGGGAGGTCGCCCCGATTGCCGACGACGACCAGCTCCGCGTCGCGGGATGCGTCGACGAGGGCGCCGGCGCCGCCCCGCGGGGCCTGGTGGATCTGCACGGCGAGCTGGGGCCAGCGCCGCCGCAGGGTGTCGGCGACGGTGGCGAGGATCCGCTGGGACGCCTCGTCCGGTTCGAGGGGCCGTCCGTGGTACGGGTTGTCCGGCAGGCCGTGGTCGAGGTCGGTCAGGAAGCCGTGCACCAGGCGGAGCCGCCGCGCCCGTGTGACCGCCAGGTAGGCGGCGTGCTCGGCGGCGGTGAGGCTGGCCGGTGATCCGTCAACGCCGGCGACAATCGGCCGGTCCATGGCGCATCCGCTGCTCAGGCTCGCTCCGCGGTGGCTCCTCCATCCGGCGGATGTCCATTATGGATGATCATTAGTGGGCAGCTTCCGTGGTGAAGCGCGGCTTGGCTGACGCTGCCGAGCCGGAGTCCAGGGAAGCCGCCGCGGCCGCGCGCCCCCACCACGAGTAGGCGCGCGTCGGCTGATTCGTCGACGAAGACTCGGCTGGGGCGGCCGTGCGCGATGCGATACACGATCCGCACGTTGGGGTAGCGGTCTCGCCACTGGGCCAGCGCGGTCGCGAGCGCGAGGGCGTCGCTGCCGCCTGGCTCGTCCATAGTGGAAAGATCTTGTTCCGCTTGTGGGCGGGCGTGAAGCACCACGAGGTCGCTGTCCCGAAGCGCCGCCTCCTCGATGGCGAAGCCGACGGCGGCATCCGCATAGGGCGAGCCGTCCACGCCGACGATCACCGGTCCGCTGGCCTCGTCCGCGCCTCGGGCGACCAACACCGGGCATTCGGCATGGGCGGCGACTTGCGAAGCCACCGACCCGACGAGCGCGCCGGTGATGCGACCCAACCCGTGGTAGCCGAGCACCAGCAACGCGGCCCGGCGCGACTCGCGCAGCAGCACCGGCGCTGGGGAACCCTCGACGACTTCGTGGATGACCGCCCGCTGCGGCGCCGTTCGTGTCGCCTCCGCCACCGCTTCCGCGAGGATCCGCTCGGCCTGGTTACGGAGGCCGCTGCCGGGCGGACCGGTGCTCGGCGGCTCGACCGACACGTTGAGCTCCGGCCAGATGAGCGCGTGCACCAGGCGCAACGGACGTCGCCGCAGGGCGGCTTCCCGGGCCGCCATCCGCACCGCTGTCAGGCCCGCGGCCGAGCCGTCCACCCCGGCGACGACGGGCGCGGCGGCACTGGTGTCGATCATGGACGCCACCCCCGCCGGTCTCGCGGACCTGTCTGGCCCGCGTCCGGTTCCGTCACGGCTTCACCATAGTCTCGGCACCGGCGGTGAGCCCCGAGATCGTGAAGGTTCTTCGACCTCGGGTGCGGTGGCCGACGCGGCGCGGCTATCGGCCGACCGCCACCGGACAGGCGGCGTGGTGCAGCACCGCTAGCGTCACCGAGCCGAGCAGTCGGGCTCGCCAGCCGCGCGCTCCGACGACGAGCAGCTGCGCTCGCTGGGACAGCTCCCCGAGGACCTCGGCCGCGGGGGCCGCGACGACCTGCCGTTCGACGCGGACGTTTGGGTAGCGGGTGAGCCACAAGGCGATCGCGTGGTGCAGCATCGCGTGCCCCCCGCTGACTTCACGCTTCGGCCGCTCTGCCTGGACGACGATCAGCGGGGCGCCGCGGAGCCGCGCTTCCTCGAAGGCGAGGTCAAGCGCGGGCGCCATCCCCGGCGAACCGTCCACCCCGACCACCACGGGCGCGCGGGGGCGCCGGCTGTCGTGGGCGACGATGACCGGGCAGGCGGCACGCGCGGTGAGCTGGATGGCCATCGACTCCACCGGCACGCTCACCGACGTGCGCAGCAGGCCGTTTCCGAGGACGAGGAGCGCCGCCCGCTGCGAGTAGTGCCACAAGATAGACAGCGGCGCTCCGTCCACCACTCGGCCGGAGACCGTGAGGCCTGGGCAGGTGCGGCGCGCCGCGCGCACCGCGTCGGCCACCATGTGTTCGGCGTCCTGCCGGAGGGCGCCGTAGTCGTGGTGCGGCCCACGAGGGGGGAGGAGTGGCCAGACGAAGGCGTGGATGACCTGTAGACGTCTGCCCCGCAACGCCGCCTCCTCGGCCGCGAGCCGAACCGCGGGATGGTTGTTTCGCGGCACACTGACACCGAGGACGACGGGACGATTGGGATCGCTGACCATGGCGACCACCTCCGGGCGCATCGCGAGCCGGGGCGGGTGCCCCTTCAATCATGCCCGCATGACCCGGGGAAAAGAGATCACCAAGAAGCGACGCCGAAGAAATTGTCACTATCCACAGTGGAAAAGCCTGGCCAGCTATTGCCACCCGAAAATTAGTCCACTTGAGATATCAGCGCACGGCGTGGTCGCCGGGCGGAATTCGCCGGACGATCGCGGTCGCGCATGACGCGTGGCGCAGCACCGCCTGCGCGACCGGGGCCAAGGGAGCGCTGCGGGGTCGTTGCCCGCACGCCCCCACCACCAGCAAACCCGCGTCGCGCGACAGGTCGATCAGCACCGGCGCGGGCTCCCCGTAGCGCACCTCGCGACGCACCCGTACGTCCGGGTACTTCTCCTGCCAGGGCTCGACGGTTTCCGCGAGTTGCGCCGCGACCACGCCGTCCGGGTCTGCCTTGTCGTCCGGGCCGACTCGGACGACGACCAAGTCGCTGTCCCGCAGCGCCGCGGCGTCAAACGCGAACTCCAAGGCGCGTTCGCCGCCGGTCGAGGGGTCCACACCGACGAGCACCGGCCATTCGTCGCGTCCTTCATCGCGCGCCAGCAGCACCGTGCAGTCCGCTCGGCTGGCGAGCCGCATCGCGGGGATATCCAGCGACCAACCGGCGGAGGTGTCGAGCCCGTCAGCGTCGAGCACGAGCAGTTCTGCGAAGCGCGATTCGCGCAGCAGCGCGGCGGTCTGGGTGCCCTCGTGGATCACCGTGGAGATGGTGAGCTGCGGGGCCACCGCACGCGCCGCGGCCGTGGCGTGGTCGAGCAGCGTCTCGGCCGCGGGAAAGCTGGCGCCGTCTGGCAACTCCTCGGGGACGCGATGCAACCCGTACACCAGCCGCAGCTCGTACCCCCGCAGGGCGGCCTCCCGGGCCGCCATCCGGACCGCGGCATGCGTCGCCGCTGACGAACCAACCCCTACCGCGATGCGAGGCACCCCTCCACGCTGACTCGGCATGTCGCCCCCTTGTTCGGCCGCGTCCCGACACGTCGGCGCGGTCATGACCTCTAGTTCCGCCATTCGGAGGCTATCGGCCCGCGAGAACGGAGGAGCCGGAAAAACCGGACCCAAGTGGATGAAAAGCCAATACGCCGGCCGGCGTTGGTCGCGGGGTCAGCCGTGGCGATCACCGACTCCGCAGCGGCGGCGCGCGTCCGCGCGGCGGGTGCGGTACCCACCGTCGTGTCCCGCAGCGAAGCCACCCTGAACGTGATCAAAGAGGCCTTGGATCGCCGCACCGCGCCGCAGGCGGTGACCGGGTGGTACGTCGACGTCACCCGCAACGCCGTCGTGTTCGAGGCGCTTCGGGGCGGCGAGGCGGCGGCTCGCGCGTTCGCCGCCGGTGTGAGGGACGCTGACGCGCGCCAGGTCCGCGTCGTGGACGAGCGGCCCAGCACCTTCTACGACTTCTCCGGCGGCGACGCCTACTACATCGGCAATGGGCGATGCTCGGTCGGTTTCGCGGTCGCGGGCGGGTTCGTCACCGCGGGACACTGCGGTCGGCCCGGCCAGGCGGTCAGCGGCCGGAACCGCGCGGCGATGGGCAGCTTCGCGGCATCGTCGTTCCCGGGCGACGACTACGCCTGGGTGCGCACCAACGCCGACTGGACGGGGAAGCCGGCGGTCAACACCTATCAGGGCGCGGCGGTGGCGGTCCGCGGGTCGAGTGAGGCGCCGATCGGCGCCGCGGTCTGCCGTTCCGGATCGACCACCGGTTGGCGCTGCGGCTACATCCTGGCCAAGAACCAGGCGGTGCGCTACGTGGAAGGCGTGGTGAGCGGGCTGACCCGCACCGACGCCTGCGCGGAGCCGGGAGACTCGGGCGGCCCGTGGGTCGCGGGCAACCTAGCTCAGGGCGTGACATCTGGCGGCGCGGGCAACTGCCCCTTCGGCGGAGTCACCTTCTTCAATCCGGTCGACGACATTCTCCGCGCCTTAGGCCTCCGCATGACCACCGCGTGCGCGAGCCGCGGGCTGCCCGCGCTCGTGCGAGCTCAGATAAGCGAAGTGTGAGGTGGTGGACTA
>Ga0079224_100003028_pt1 | contig 20878 bp, 22 predicted proteins | sample Stecom2015_FD_80414 | JGI IMG/M metagenome (GOLD analysis project Ga0079224, IMG submission 80414) | Agricultural soil microbial communities from Utah to study Nitrogen management - Steer compost 2015 | ecosystem: Environmental > Terrestrial > Soil > Agricultural land | place: USA: Utah...
ATGCCGGCTGCTCGTCGAGCACCGCGGCCAACCCTTCGATGACTGGAGGGCTGACAATGAAATGACCTTTCTTGCCTGAAAACAACCGTTTGAAGTTCTCCTCCGGCGAGAAAATCTCATCGGTCTCGACGCCGAAGAAATCACATATCTTTTTTAAGTTGAAGCGGGACGGCTCGCGAGCGCCCGCTAAATATGCATTGAACTGCTGCCTGTTTATACCGAGTTTCCTGCAGACGTAAGAAACTGACGGGTAGTACGAGCAGGCGAAGCGCAAATTCGGTGCGAGGTGTGGGTCGAGCATGAAGCGGATGCTAAGGCTTGCTCCCTGAGACGGCTACTCGGGTTTATACTAACTGACATAAACCCGAGTAAGAAATTGGCAGATCGAGAAGTAGTGCCGCCAGCAGGCGTTAGGCAAAATCTGGGCTCCTAGTTACTGCGTGGCTGAACAATCGATGCCCCAAGAATCTTCTGAAAGCGCCTCCGCGATGGTCAAACTAGCCTGCCGCGGCGACCATGCCGTCCTGGTTATCGACCAACCAGCAAAGCGCAATGCCCTTTCCATGCCGGTCATGTCGGAACTGGTGCGCCATATCAAGAGGCTGACATCCAGCAAGACAGCTCGTTCGATAGTCATCACGGGTGCCGGCGATAAAGTGTTTGCTTCGGGAGCCGACCTGACGGAGTTACCCGACGCCCTTAAATCGCCGACGAGTGCTCAGTCATACGATGCTCAGGCTTCGGAACTCTACATTGCTATCCGAACGGCCCCGATACCGGTCATAGCGCGAATGAATGGTCACGCGATTGGCGCGGGGTTGCTTCTGGCTCTGGCGTGTGACTTCCGCGTGGCCGCTAAGCATATCAAAGTTGGCCTTCCATCAGGGCGGATCGGTTTGATGCTGAGTGAAACCGAGCACCGCATCTTGGCGTCCACCTTGTCGAACAAGGTTTCCAAATTGCTGACGCTGACCGGTCGGATCTATCAGGCCGATGCAGCGATGGATCTCGGATTGGTCGACCACGTCGTGCCTGGGTCCGAGCTCGATTCGGTGGTGGCCGCATTTGAGGACGACATCGCAAAGTGTGCACCGTATGCGCTGGGTGCGACGAAGTCGATTCTGAATGCAATGTTTTATAGCGACCCTGCCTTGGCCCAGAAGGTGCAAGACGCATACACGACCATTTACTCCAGTGCGGATCTGCGCGAGGGCCTGTCCGCCGCGTTGGAAAAGCGTAGCCCCGTTTTTAGTTGGAAATAGACGAATGAGCAGCGAAAAACCCCGGCGCATACGCGTCATCGACTTGACCATGCACCTTTCCGGTCCGTATTGTTGCTGGCTTCTGTCCACCCTGGGCGCAGAAGTGATCAAGGTAGAACGGACCGATGGTGGCGATCCCGTACGGGAAACCGGCCCGTTCGTTGTGGACCAAAGTACTTATTTCGGCAGTGTCAATCGCAACAAGCGAAGCATTGCACTGGATCTGAAATCGCCGCAGGGGAAATTGGCGTTCGCAGAACTCTTAAAAACCGCGGACGTTCTGGTTGAAAATTTCCGTGCCGGCGTGCTTGCAAGATTGGGTTTTGACGAAACACGCATCAAAGAGCTGAATCCCAACCTGATACTTGCGTCCATCACTGGCTTCGGACAAGCCGGGGAATGGGCAAGGCGCCCGGCATTCGATATTGTTGTTCAGGGTATGAGCGGGATGATGAGCGTCACGGGGCAGCCAGGTGGCCGACCGACCGCAGTGGGCGCGTCCATCGCCGACCTTAGCGCCGGGGTCTTTTGTGCCTTGGCTGTCCAGTCCGCGTTGTTGCAGCGCGAACGTACCGGAGAGGCCCGACGAGTCGATATCTCAATGTTGGACTGCCAGCTCGCATTATTAGAGAACGCAGCGGCGCGCTACTTGAATACGGGCGAGCACCCGGTTCCCACAGGGAGCCGACATCCCCGCTACACACCCTTCCAGGCATATGAAACCGCAGACAAGCCGGTGGTCATTGCAGCGGACGGGCAAAAAAACTGGGAGGCTTTCTGCAGGACTGTGGGGCTCGAAAGCCTGATCACTGATCCGCGCTTTGAAAATAACGAGGTGCGCGTCGAGCATTACGACGAGCTAGAAGGCATCATTTCAGCGGAAATCAGGAAATGGAAATCGGCGGATCTGCTAAAGGCCATGGCCGAGGCGGACGTGCCATGCGGGCCGATCAACAGCGTGCCCGACATACTTGAGTCGAACTACGTAAAAGAGCGCGGGTCAATCTCGACAGTAACGCGCGGCGGTCTGGTGATGCGATACGTCGCGAGCCCGGTGTCGCCCCGTCCGTTTCAAGAAAGCGCGGCGCCACAGCTTGGCGAACACACAGATGAAATCCTGGAAGAGCTGGGCCTTAAAAGCCGTGAGCCTACGGACGCGTAATCTGTTCCAAAAAATCGACTCATTCGAATGTTAGCAAGGGGAAGTTATGTATTGGCTGGGCGTCGACGTCGGTGGCACATTCACAGACTTGGTCCTCTATAACGATAAATTTAAGGCGGTCGAGATCGCGAAGGTGCCGAGCACCCCCCACGATCAGTCCGAAGCGATACTCCAAGGCATCGCTAGAATGAAAATTCCGACCCACGAACTACACCGGTTCGTTCACGGCACCACCGTCGCGACCAACACGGCACTCGAACTGAATGGTGCGAAGGTGGCGGTGCTCACCACAGAGGGCCACGAAGACGTTCTGACGGTTGGGCTCGGCAATCGTATGAACGTGTACAACATTCGGGCGGCGTCGGAGCCCAGCATGCTTCCCCGCGGTGCCTGCATCGGAGTACGCGAGAGGCTGTACGCGAACGGCAACGTCAGGACGCCGGTTGATCTAGAACAGGTCAAAGCGATAGCCCAGCGGCTGAAAACCGAACAGGTGGACGCGGTCGCGATCTGTTTTCTGCATTCCTATGTCAACCCGGCGCACGAAAATCAATGCGCAGAAATCCTCGGCAAAGCCCTGCCGGGCGTCGTTATCTGCACATCGAGCAGTGTCTTGCCGGAGTATCGCGAGTACGAGCGATTCTCCACGACAGCGTTGAACGCTTATGTCGCTCCACGCATGCAACGCTACCTGGGTGAACTCGAGAAAAAGCTTAAAAATTCGGGCGTTGCCGCCGACCCCTTGATCATGGCCTCCAACGGCGGCGTGTTGCCGCTCGATGCCGCAGAAAAGCATCCCATACTCACGATGCTATCCGGTCCCGCAGGCGGGGCTATCGCGGCCGCGCGTATCGGCAAGGGTGCTGGCACCGATAATCTCATTACGTTCGACATGGGCGGCACGTCCACGGACGTGTGCGTAGTTCAAGACGGCCAGTTCGAAATGACCACCACGGGCAAGGTCGGGAGCCTGCCTGTGAAGATCAGGCAGATCGACATCCATACGGTGGCAACCGGAGGCGGCAGCCTCGCCGAGGTCAGACATGGCGGATTCCTCTCAGTGGGTCCCCGGTCCGCGGGAAGTCTGCCGGGGCCAGTCTGCTATGGGCGGGGCGGAATCATTCCTGCGATTACCGACGCGAATGTGGTGCTGGGCCGCCTCAGCGCCAACCGGTCGCTCGGCGGTGATATCGCGCTGGATCGCGCCGCAGCCCGCTCTGCGGTAGCGGCGCTCGGCGAAACGATGCGGCTCGACATTGAAAGCATGGCGGAGGGAATACTGAAGATCGCTACGGTTCAGCTTGCCGCTGCGATTAAAGAGGTATCCGTGATGAAGGGGTTGGATGCGCGGGATTTCGCTTTGTTGCCTTATGGTGGCGCCGGTCCGCTTCATGCTGCGGAAGTCGCCGACCATCTCGGAATGGACCAGGTCCTTGTCCCTCCCATGCCGGGCAACTTCTCCGCCCTGGGGTTGTTGCTCGCTGATGTGCGACGAGATTTCGTCAAAACTCAGGTCGCGCTGCTGGGAGAGATGTCCGAAGCCGATATTGCCGATACGTTCGAGCAGCTCGTGCGACAGGCAGTCGATAACTTGAATGAAGCAGGGTTTGCGAAAGATCACATCGATGTGCAGGCGCATATCGACATGCGCTATGCGGGGCAATCATTCGAACTCAGTGTGCCGGTAGATCTGAAGACCTTGACCACTGAAAGCCTCAATACAGGCTTTGAAGAAGTGTATCGATCCCGCTATGCGAACACGACATCGGCGCCGATCGAAATTGTGAACTATCGGCTGGCCGCATGGGGAAAGACAGAAAAGCCAACCCTGTTCGAAAAAAGGCAGGCGCATGACAGCGTGACGAGCGCTAGCCCGGATCCCCTCAGATTTGATGATGTCTACTTCGAAGGAAGCTGGCATAGCACGCCGGTCTACCAGCGCGACGACATCCAGGCTGGAGTGTGCGTAAGCGGTCCGGCCCTTATCGAAGAACAAGGCACCACGACCGTCCTTCCGCCTGGCTGGTCAGCCAAGGCTGCATCCTTTAACTGCTTGATGCTCAGCCGGAGCAAATAAGTCATGATCATTGATCCCATTACACTCGAAGTGGTCACCCAGGCGATGATCGCGTTGGTTCGCGAAATGCGGGCAAACGTGTGCCGGACGGCAAGCTCAGTTGCCATCTATGACGCCAAGGACTTTTCCTGCGGCTTGTTTGGCCCCGATGGCCAGGTGATCGCCCAGTCAGAGGACATCGGGTCGCACGTTGTGCCGATGCCCTGGTCAGTGCGCGAGGCAATGAAGAAAATGGGCGCAGGACTCAAGCCCGGGGATGTGTTGATCCTGAATGATCCCTACTCGGGTGGAACTCACCTCAATGACGTAACCGTGGTGTACCCGGTTTTCGAGAACGGCAAGCTGATCTACTTCCCTGCAGTTCGGGCGCACTGGGCCGATGTTGGTGGAATGGTGCCCGGAAGCTTGTCAGGTAAGGCAACCGAAATATATCAAGAAGGCTTGCGCATTCCTCCCATGAAAATAATGGAAGAGGGCGAGTTCAATCAGAGTGTTCTGGATCTGGTACTTGCCAATATGCGAGTGCCTGAGGAACGCCTTAGCGATCTCAATTCGGGCATCTCCGCGTGCAAGGTCGCCGAGCGCCGCATACACGAAATCTGCGCGCGATACGGCACCGACACAGTGCTGGCCGCCGCCGCGCAGAACCTGAACCGCGCCGAAGAACGGATGCGCAACTGCATACTCGCGTTGCCCGATGGCGAGTACTTCTATGAAGACTATCTTGAAACCTTCATGGGGGATCGCTTCGAGCCGCTGCTGCTGCCGCTGAAGCTGACGGTGAGCGGCGACAAACTTGTTGCCGATTTCACGGGTGCATCGCGACAAGTGCCCTTCCCGGTTAACTCAACGGCAGCCGTCTCTGCAGCCGGCGTCTTTATTGCCGTCAAATCCGTTTTCGACCCCGACGCTCCGATGAACCAGGGCTCGTTTCGTCCAATCGAAGTCATTACCCCGCCCGCCACCATCGTCAACGTCCAACGCCCAGCCCCGGCGGGGAGCCACGGCGAGATTCGCAAACGCGTGATAGCCACTGTGGTGGGCGCGCTGTCGCAGGTCGTGCCGGATCTGGTGGCCGGTGACACTTGTCGGACGTCGTTCCATAACCTGTTCGGTGGCTACGACGATAAGGTCAATCGGGAATGGGTGCACTACGAATGGTCTGCGGGTGGCAATGGCGGATTTGCCGAGGGCGACGGGCCGGACGTCATGGCGCCGATCGACTGGGGCGATCTTGTCACCGTGCAGTCGACCGAAGTAATCGAAACCCGCGTGCCGCTTTTTGTCGAATACTCCAGGATGGCTCTCGACTCGGGCGGCGCCGGGAAGTTTCGAGGCGGCCTGGCCCTCCAACGCAAGATCGAGATGCTGGCGGACAACGGTGGTACCTATTCCCTTCTGAGTGATGGCGCAGTGGTGCCCGCCTTCGGCGTGCGAGGTGGCATGTCTGGTCTACCCGTCGCCGCATGGCTCAGCAAACCAGGCGCGGAACCCTTGCCCTTCGACACTCCAGGGAAGGTTTCGGGGGCGCACGTGGCCCGCGGCGATGCGGTAATAGTGCGTTCCGCCGGAGGCGGCGGCTACGGCGATCCGCTTGATCGCGACCCGGATCTGGTCGCATTCGATATGGCTAACGGGCTGGTGTCCGAGGCTGTCGCGCGCGATGTTTATGGCGTCGTTATTTCGGCGAACGGCGAGGCAGACAGACAGAGCACGTCGCAGCGGCGCGAAGAGATCAAGCGCGGACGGCGCACGCTCGATGTCCAGACTGAGCACGACGGGTATCTGAATGGCGCCGTGAGCAAACGGCGCATATGCAGATTGAATCCGACGGACGCAGCAATGTTCGGCCTCTCGGACGGGGATCTGCTGGAACTTGACGGTGGGCATGCTGCGCCTTTGCGGGCATGGGCTTACTTCGATCCATCAGTTCCTACCGGCAAGCTTCCGCTTGATTTGATGGGACAGAAAATTATTAAGGCCAGCAGCGGGTCGGCGGTGACACTACGCCGGATTAGCGCAGGGCTCGTCTGAGGCGAACCTGGCCGGAGCACGTTGAAGCCGTTTCCATGTACGGCGCAGGCCGCGTAATACGTAGGTCGGTTTCGACCTAGAAATTTGGGGAAAGTTGGATGTCGTTCATTAGTCTAGATTCGGTCGGAAAGCAGTTCCTATCGCGACGCGCTACCACCGCAGTGGCGGTTCGGAATTTCTCATTGCAGCTCAATCAAGGCGAGTTTTTCTGCCTGCTGGGGCCGTCCGGCTGCGGAAAATCCACGGTACTCAGCATGCTCGCTGGCTTCGAAGCCCCGAGCTCGGGATCAATCCAGCTGGAGGGCCAGGAGATCGTTGGTTCATCGCGCGAGCGTTGCGTGGTGTTTCAGGGGGACGATTCGCTTTACCCGTGGCTGACTGCACTCGAGAACATTGCATTCGGTTTGCGATTGCAGGGCATGTCGAAGCGCGAGCGCCACGCCGAGGCGTTCAAGTACCTTGAGCTCGTGGGCTTGAAAGGCCAGGAAAACAAGCATCCTACCGAACTTTCGGGCGGTATGAAGCAACGCATACAGATTGCGCGAGCGTTGGTCAACAAGCCCCGTGTGCTACTGATGGACGAGCCATTCGGTGCCCTGGATGCGCAAACCCGCAACATCATGCAGATGGAGCTGCGCAAAATCTGGAAGGAAACCGAGACCACGATTCTGTTCATCACCCATGACGTAGACGAAGCCATACTGCTTTCAACCCGTGCTGGCGTCATGACCGCCGGCCCCGGCGGCACACTGAAAGCCGTGGTCGACGTAGACCTGGAAGACAACCGAAGCAGGTCTAACCCCCGGTACCTTGAACTCTACGATTTAGTTCACGGAATGATTAAAGAAGAAGTTGCACGGTCGATCCACTGAGGTACATGATGCAGAAAGCCAACGTCGCCATCAACCCGCCTGCCGTACCGCGCTCGCCCAGCGGCAGCATAAAGTCAATTCTTTCACTGCTTACCCATGCCGCGAGTTTCTCGCTCTTTTTTCTCGTGTGGCACGTGGCAGCGGTCTACGTGGTGCAATCCGTGCTGTTCCCGCCTCCTTTAGAGGTTTTCCAGCGCGCAATCGAACTTATCGAACAAGGTGAGTTGTTCAGCAACATTGCGGTAAGCCTGCGGCGTATCTTCCTCGGGTTCCTGCTGGGGGCTGCAGTGGGGGTGCCGCTGGGGCTGGGCATCGCCAGCTTTGCCACTGTGAGGGCGATCATCGAGCCGTGGACCGAGTTCCTGCGATTCATCCCGTCGGTTGCCATGATTACCATCGCCGTAATCTGGTTCGGTATCGGAGAAGAATCCAAGATTTTCCTGATCTTCTATACGACAGTCTTCATTGTGATCATCAATACGGCGGCTGGCGTCGCTGCGATATCCAAGAACAAAATACGCGCCGCCCGAGTGCTAGGGGCTACGCCGTGGCAGATCTTCTTTTTGGTCAGCCTGCCGGGCACGGTTCCGTTCATCGTCACAGGAATGAGGATCGCGATGGCGAACTCATTTACGACGATTGTCGCTGCCGAGATGGTTTCTGCGCACGAAGGGCTGGGCGTGATGTTGTGGAACGCCCGTCTTTACATGCAAGTGCCCGACATCTTCGTGGCATTGGTGTCGTTGGGCGTGCTGGGCCTGTTGGCCGACAAACTCTTCAGAATGGCCAGCGCAAAATTGACTGCCAGCTATTCGTCGAATAGTTGAGCGGCCACTCATAAGGTTTCAAGGGGAAGGCTGATGCTGAATACGTTAACCGCGAATTCAAAGCCATAACATCGAATCGAATCCAACCACTATATAAAACTCAGGGGTACATACATGTTTTCAAAGATTCTTGGCGCGGCTCTGGCAGTATTTGCCATCCTGGGCGCGGGCAGTGCCAGCGCTAGCAAGCCCACACAAATGTCGATTGCTACGGGTGTCGATCCTTCTTATGCCGCGTTCTACCTGGCTCAGACCGAAGGGCTGTTCGAGAAAAACGGGCTGAAAGTCGACTTGCGGACCGGCCCCAGCGGCTCCACGATGGTGGGATTTCTGGTGAAGAACGCCGTGCAGGCCGCATTCGGTGCAGAGCAGGCCGGCATGCTCAACTTCATGCTTGATCCTGACGTGGTTGTCGCCGCCGAGGGTACTGAAGTCCGTGAGCTCTATGGCATTGTCGCCAAGGGCGTGGACTCGATAGATGGGCTGAAAGGAAAAAAGATTGGCGTATCGCCAGGTACGGGAAGCGAAGTCTTCTGGCTGTCCGCGATCAAAAAGCTGGGCTTGAATGCTGAGGATTATCGCGTCGTTCAAGTTGAAGCGCCCGAGATGATCGCTGCTTTAGAGCGTGGGGACATCGACGCATTCTCGTCATGGGAGCCATGGGTGACCAGGGCAACCATGTCCATCAAAGGAGCGAAGAAAATACTTCCTCAGGAAGGAATATTGGACTCTCGTGTGTTTGTATACCTGAATAAGGGCTGGGCCGAGAAGCATCCGGATGCCGCTGTGAGGTTCATCAGGTCATTGAACGAGGCCAATGAGTTGATAGCAGCACAGCCAGATTATGCCGTTGATAAAGTTTCGAAGTTCTTGCGGCTGGATCGTGCGCTTACGGCAAAGCTGATGGACCAGTACTCGTACGGGCTCAAGCTCACTGACGCATCGATTTCCAATCTGAAACTGGTTGCCGATCAGTTGCAAGAGGCAGGGAAGCTTGCCAAGCCTGTTGATTGGGAAACGTTCGTCTACGCGACCCCCCTTCGTGCCGCCGCGCCCAACGCTGTAACTTACACACCCTGAAACCCCTAGTTTCTGGCAAGACAAGGACTGAAGCTGTGTGCGAGAGAATTGCGGGTCTGGACTGCTTCCCCGTCATGATGGCGCTGAAGAAGGCGTTGGTGATGTCGACCTACACGCTGAACGACGCCCCGTCGATGTTTGTACGGATACGTGGTGACGGCGGTAGCGTCGGCTGGGGCGAGGCGGCGCCCAACATCATAATGAGCGGCGAGACGCTTGGCGGCATGCAGCATTTCCTGAATGAGTACGTCACTCCGTTATTGAAAGGTCGCCCGCTTGATGACTGGAAGGCCTGTACGGACGACCTGATTCGTATGGTGTACGCCAATCGGGGCGCCATCGCAGCGACGAGTATGGCGCTACTTGATCTTGCAGCCCGTTCGCGCCGCCAGCCTGCCATCGAATTGTTGGGAGGGGCGCGCCGGTCCGGCGTGATGGTTCTTCGTCTTGTCGGCGGATCCGGTGCGACAGATCGCGACGTTGAAGAAGTGCTTGGCCTGCATCAACTCGGTTATCGCGCGTTCAAACTGAAAGTCGGTGTGGGTTCTGTAGAAGTGGATATTCAAACCATCAAGACGATGAGGCGTTCTCTTGGTGATGACGTACTTATCGGAGCCGATGCAAATATGGGCTGGGACTACGATACGGCCTACAGGTTCATGACGGCCGTCCGCCAGTACGACCTCGCCTTCCTAGAGCAACCGTTTGCGGTCGACGATGTCGAGCTATGCGCGCGGCTAGTCGCTGAAACCGGCTGCAATCTAGCGATAGACGAGGCCATGCATCATCTGGGCGATATGCTCGTCCATCAGCGAGCAGGTGCCATCAGAGGCGTTGGATTGAAAAGTGTCAAGCTCGGCGGTCCGACGCCCTTGGTGGAGGTGGGGCGCCAAGCCTATAAGCATGGCCTTTCGGTGAACCTGGCGATGATGATGGAGTCGTCATTGGCCACTGCCGCAATGGTACATACAGCATGTGCGCTGCCCGCCATTGCGTGGGGCCTGAGTCTAGGCAGCGAATGGATAGCCGACGATCCGGTGAGTGGCGGACCGCGCGCCGAGAGTGGAGTTGCCGCGCTCCCATCCGGAATAGGTTGGGGCGTCGATGTCGATGAGGAACGCCTGCGTCGTATTGCCTGCAGCTAGCATACGGGCCACGAGAAGTTAAGAGCAGTGTGCGGAACCGTAGCTCAGCCAGGCTCGAATTCGTCGATCACCACCAGCGTTTCCGTCCCAGGCGCGATCGCTGCCAATGCGGGCCGTAGTGTTTCGCACACGGCGCGAATCGCCGCGGAGTACGACTCGTCGAAGAGTTTCTCGTGCTCCCCCGTGCGGCCCACCAGGTAGATCGATCAGCCAGCTTCGATATTGTCGAGCATTCCGACCCTGACGGCGGCGGCGTGCTGCATCCCCTGCACTAGACAACTTGGTGTGGTAATGGCCAAGCCCAGACCGGCCGCCACCATTGCAACCAAAGTGTCTGCGGTGTCGACTTCAAGCCGTTTAGGCGCCTTGATGCCCAGCCGTTTCAGCAAGGTCTCCACTTGTGCGCCGAGATGAGACTGTGAATTGAAGCGGATGAAGGGCGTGAAAGCAGCACGTTGCAGCAATGAATCGCGCGAGTAACGGTTTGCCTTAACGCTCCTGGGCGTAAGGACGATAAAACTCTCGGAAAAAATGCACCGTGCCGTCATTCCTTCCAGCCACTCGCATGCGTCAGTTGTAACGCCAATATCAAACTCGCGGGCCATAAGCTGTTCGCGCCGGTAGGGGGTCAGCCGGGTGCGCACCTCCAGTCGGACAGTCTTGCCTAGCAGTTGCTTGATAAAAGTCGGCCCGCAGGTCGCAGCGAAAGAGTCGCGCTCATACAAGATCCTCGGGGGTCGCCACCAGCACGGTCAGCAAGAGCGTCTTTGCAGAGGGCCGAATCCGCTCAGCGGTCGCCAGCGAGGTTAAGAGGCAAGGTGGCGATGCCGCGATCCAGCGCTCGCGTGATGACAAGTTTGCGGGGACCGTGCCTGTCGACGGTATCTATACCGCCGCCCCCAAGCGCGTGCTGCCTGACTGTGCTTTCCCAAGCCGAGAAGCGCAGGGCGTTGGGGTCGATGATCGCGTTGTCCTGCTTGGTCCATCCTCGGTGCTTCATGCAGTCGATGATCTCCTTCACTGCGCGCCTCCCTGCTCCTTGACCAGCTGCACCACGCGGTAGAAGCTCGCCTCGCCTACCTTGTCATCGGTGCTGTAGAAGACGCTTTCCCCACCCTTTGGCCCCGCTGATGCAAGAGACCTCGCGCAGTGCCCAAGTTTCAGGTCGATATTCTCGGACGAAGCTGGAACGGGCTATTGCTTATCATGCGTCGACAGAGTTTTGTTTAAAATAAAAACGGCAACACATCTGAAATGGGTAGTTCGACAGAGATCGAAGCACGTTTTAAAAACCCATCCCCGAACGCCGAGTTCGACGGACTTTATTCTTGATCTTCAGAACTGTCCAACACGATGAAAGCCGTGTCGCGCATCAGATTCCACGCCCACCGCGTGACCACGATGGCCCCCCACGATGCCTATTACCGGATCGAGCCATACCGGTCCGCTTAGCGTTCTCGCCGTTAGACCCGCCCAGAAACGAATGTCCTTGATGCCCCGGCGATGGTTGGTGAAGAGAGCTCATAATGCTTGTTTTGACCTTGAAGTGGCGCCTTCTTCGATGGTCGTAGCAGTATAAATTTCGGCCGCGGAATCGAAATCGGGCTGACCCTCCGCAGCGCATCTATCCGGAAAACGCCTGAACTGAACGGCGGCGAACGGGGCGGTTTCCGCGCCGGCCTGGACGGCGCTGGCCATGCCGGTCAGTACTTCGGCGGAGAGTGTTTTCACCGGCTTCCGAGCCAGGGCGAATTCAAAAGCTGCGCAAGCGGTGTACTGTCGAGCGACTGCCAGGTTCAGGTCGAAAACACAGGCAACGCTCTGTCGCCGGTCTACCGTCGGTGATGATCGCAAGCGTTCGGTGCCTCGCCTGGCGATGATCCCGGAGACAGCCCGCGTTATATCGCTGAACCCGTACAGAGCCAGAAACGGGGCGGGGGCCGGCGTGCCAGAGTTTTCTCGCAGCGCGTATCGCCGTGCAACCTCGACACCGGGAATGGCGAGAATATCGGGAATGTGCTGTGAGTCGTACCAACGATGGTATTCGTCTTCCATGCCCTGGACTGGGGCGGTAAAGACCAGATATATGCCTTGCACGAACCGGCCCCGCAGTCAGGTCGGGCGACGGCGCATCAGCAGAACGTGCTCGGCCCTCTGCACTACCTTGCCATGCTGATTGCACAGTTCGATGGATTCGACCACGATTCCCACGTCGGGCTTCGAACGGGACGGGCGGGTTTCTTTGATTACCCAGCGCGCCCGTATGGTGTCGCCGATAAGAATCGGGGCAAGAAAGCTGATCTTGTCCCACCCCAGCGAGGCGACGCCCGTGCCTTGGGTATAGTTGGTACGCCCCATCAGCCCTTGCATGAAGCTCAGCCCCAGAAGTCCATGGGCTATGCGGCCCCCGAAAAGCATATTGCGCCCGTATTCTTCGTCGGTATGCACTTGCGCATTATCGCCAGTCAATCCCGCGAACAGCAGCACATCCGACTCCGCGACCGTTCTGGCTGGCGATACGCGCTCTTGTCCTGGAGCGAATTCCTCGAACCATTGCCCGAGCACCAATTCTTCTTTAGCGAGTTTCATGGGTATCCCTGATATCGATAGTGCGGTTTTTCAAACAGACATTTCGTCGGGAGCCTTGGCGGAGTCAGCCGCGAGCACGGCGCCAGAATCCAACAATGCATCCAGGGCTTCTGGGCCGTATCCAAGATCTGCGAGAATCGCTCGAGTGTCCTGGCCCAGGTCATAGGCAAACCGTCGGATCGGCGGCACGGCACCGTCATATCTGAGAGGATGATTGATGACGGTAGCGGTTGCGCCCTTGACATCAATTTCTTGAAAAACCTGGTTATGCAGTGCCTGCGGGTCGCGGGCCAACTCGTCATAGTTCAGGACAGGCGCGTTCCATAGCTTTTCCGCATCGAGCATCTTTGCCACTTCCGCAGTTTTGTACTGACAAACTTCGGCCGCGACCGCCTCTGCGTAGGCACACCGCTCTTGATACCGGTCTACATGCGCCAACTCTGCCAGCTTGGTGCTGCCGAAGACCTTGGCCAGCGTCGCGGGATTGATCGTAGAGATGGCGATGAAGCCGTCGGCCGTCTCGTACACGCCATAAGGCGCGGGGTGGAACCAGGTAGCAAGCTGCTCGCTACGGGCGAGTTTCGCGCTGGTGAATCGGCCGCTGAAATAGCTGACCATCGCCTCCATTTGAAGATCTATACCCGCGTTGAACAGGCTGGCCTCAACTAGGGAACCCTTGCCTGTCGTGATCTTTTTGACGTACGCGCCCAGTATGCCCATGGCCAAAAGCGCCGCGCCATGCTGGTCGACCGCTGCACAACCTACCGGGACGGGGCGCTTGCCATCGCCAGTCACCGACATCAGCCCACTGCGGGCCTGTGCCAGCAGGTCTTGGCCAGGACGGCCGGCCATGGGGCCCGATGCGCCGAAGCCGCTTGCCGAGGCGAGGATGATGGCGGGATTCCTTTCCCGCAGGGCGTCCAGGCCAATACCTAGGCGGTTCATGACACCTGGGCGGAAGTTTTCCACGACCACATCGGCGGTCTCTACGAGCTTGAGCAGTACTTCACGCCCGTCCTCGTTCTTCAGATCGATGGCAATGTTCCTGCTGTTTCGATTAGCGCACAGGTAAAACCCGCTAACGCCCGAAACGTATGTGTTTCCACCCGACCAATGCCTTTCATGGGCACCTTCGGGAGGCTCGACCTTGATTACATCCGCACCCATATCGGCCAGATACTGCACCGCGGCCGGGCCCTGCAGGTAATGACACAAGCTTACGATTTTCATTTTTTCAAGCATGAGGTGATCCTTCCTGCCGAAGCCGTTGCGCCGAGACCGCGGCTGAGCGGCCTGCGGTCCGTCCGGTGACCAAAGCCTGCGATAGCCCGCCCATGTATCCCCAGTTGCTGATCCCGCCAATATCGCAGCCGCAGGCAAATAGTCCTGGGATAGGTTCGGCCCGCATATCCGCCACGGGCGCGCGCAAGTGGCGAAAGCCGGAGATGGACCGGGAACGGCGAACCACGGCCATATCGAGGTCTGTCTTCAGCCCTCCGCAGGTATAGGTGATGCCCGCCACGACTTTTACGGCGGTGAACGGGCCGTGAGCTAGCGGTACGGTGATTTTTCGGCGAGGGGGACGCAAGGTCGCTCCGTTGTCTCGCGCTATTCCCTCGTTATATTCATGGAAGGTCGCAAGCGCCTGGGCGGACGGAACACCCCATTCGCCGAGCCGCTGCGCCAGTTCTTCGAGCGAGTTCGCTTCAAGGACCGGGCCGCCGGCGCTGCGGGCGCGTCCAATCGCGGCGCGCCCCGGGGGGTTATCTGGCCATTCCATGTTGGCCATCGTGTCATCCACCACATAAATGGCGGTTGCCTGGGGCTGTCTGGCGATCCAGAAATTCAGGTCTTCTTCGCCCGTCCCTTGTGTTTCGTCGGTGAATCGCTTTCCTTCCAGGTTGATGGCCACTGACAGCCAGCCATACTTCTGGCTGATGCTCTGGAATTCCAGTTGGCTGAATCGTGCCGGAGGCGCCACCAAGGCATGGCCATAGAAAGAATTCAGCAATTCGCTCGTTGCGGCTCCGGCCTGCAGTGCCGCCGTAAATCCGTCGCCGGTGCTAAAAGGATTGGAGCGCAAGTACAGATCGTGGGCATTGGGCACCACATAGCGGCTGACGAGTTCGGGATTGCCCTGGAATCCTCCGGTAGCCAATACGATCGAACGGGCCCGCAGCGTGAGTAAGCCGTCGTCTCCGGCGACCTCAGCGCCGCGGGCAACGCCTTCCTCGATAAGCAACGTGTCCAGGGAATGGTTAAGCAGCAGTTTTCCACCGCGCGACCGAAATAGGTCTTCGAACAGCGGAGCCATCTGAGCAGGATTAGACCGGCGTCCCCATCCATACCATTGAAAGGTCTTCTCCGGCTCCAGCTCGACACCGATACTCAAGAGCCATTCGATGCCGTCGGCCAGTTCGTCGACGATCAAGTCCTGCAGCGCCTCGTCACCATTCGGAATTTCCCGCCGCAATACCGACTTGTCTCTGAATGTCCAGATCAGGCCGTTCGATAGTGCCATTGACCCGCCCACCGCCGACGATTTCTCGGCGATGGTGACTTGCGCGCCGGCCTCTTGGGCGGTCAGTCCGGCGATCAGTCCGGACATTCCACCCCCGAGGATCAAGACATCACTGTCGAAGTTCGTGTTCTGCTTTGTGGTCATGTTGTCGAACCTTCTGCGGCTCGATCGCCGGAATCAGTTCCCAGGGCTGGCCCACTGCAACCGCGCATGCGTAACCGTTCAGGTTCTCGTCCTGAATAAGGTGCATCACGGCAACGGCCACGTCATCGGGAGTCAGGCTGGGTAAATCGCCGCGTCCGGCTCTGCCTTCGCGGAACGCTTTTAATTGCTCCGCGTCGTACGCGGCGCCGGAATTGCGTTCCAGCTGAGTTTTTACGAGAGCCGGGCAAACGCAGTTGATCCGGATTCCCGCTTCTTCTTTCAGAAAGACCAGCGAGCGCGTCAGGCTCACAACGCCGGCTTTGGTCATGGCGTAAGCGGGGTCGAGACGGCTGGCCTTGAGGCCGGCCGTCGAAGCGGTATTCACAATGACGGCCGTTTCTTTCTTGGCAAGATACGGCACCCCGACATGAATGCCATTCATCAGGCCTATCAAGTTGACCTCGATGGCCTTCAGCCATGACGAAGGGGCCGCCTCGGGAAATCGAGGGCCACCCAGCACTCCGGCATTATTGAAGAGAATGTCCACGCCACCGAATCGCGCCTCGGCTGATGCAAATAGCGCCTTTACGCTATCAATGCTGCAGACATCGGTTTGTACAAACAGGGCCTCGTGGCCTTTCGCCCGCAAGCCCGCTTCGGCGGCGTTTCCCGCCGCACTTTCAACGTCCGCAATGACGACGCGCGCGCCCGCGGCGGCCAGCCGTTGCGCAGTGGCCAGGCCGATGCCGCTGGCTCCGCCGGTGATGATGGCAACCTTTGTTTCTGGATTCATCTAAGTGATCCCGCTGTACCTGGTAGTTGGCAAACATGGCCGCAACGGCCAGCCGAGTCAGAGCATGCCGGCCTTTATCAGGCCCGTCTTGATCGACGCGATCTCGTCGTCTTTCAGTTTCATCAAGGGCGGACGTACGGCCGCGCAATCGAAGCGGCCCAGCAGCACCTGGGCTTCTTTCATGCGGTTGTGCTGATCGATAGGCGGCACGCGGTAAAACACGCGGCTGATGGCGTTCATGCGCTCGTTGATTTCGCGCGCAAGCGGAAGGTTGCCTTGTTGCATGGCTTCGAACAATGCCACCTGAAGGGGGGCGATGGTGCTGCCCGCACCAGACAGAATGCCTGTGCAGCCAAGCGCAAGCGATTGAAGCAACCAAGAACTATGCGAGCTCAGCATGGCAATCTTGCGCGGACCATTCTGCAGTTGCCGCAGCGCCTCTTCGTGCAGCACCGGATCGCCGCTGTAGTCTTTCATTGCCACAATGGTGGGGATTTCTTCGGCCAGGCGCAGTAGCGTATCTAGCGCGTACCCTTGGCCGCCGCCCAGTGGGTACTGGAAGATGATCAAGGGTAGCGAGCTGGCCGCCGCTATGTGGCGATAGTGCTCAAGAACCATCTCTGGACGCTGCTGCGCTCCTTTGCCGAACACCGAAGGGGGGAACACCAGCAGGGCGGAAGCGCCTGCATCCTGCCACCGGCGCGCCATTCGAGCGGCGGCGAGACTGCTTTCCGAATACACCCCCGAAATGACAGGCAATCGAGTTCCGATGGCCGCACACGCAACGTCCAGAATTTCTGCTTGTTCGTCGTCAGAGCAAGAGGTGACCTCTGACGCATGGCCATTCACGCATACGGCGGACACGCCGTTGACATCGGCAATGTCGGCCAAGTGGCTGCGCAGCCGCGTCAGGTCCATTTCCAGGCTGGGCTTCCATGGCATGAGAGCAGCGGGGATTACGCCCCGGGGGATGAATTGCATGAAGTTTCTCCTTTATTTACTTACATGTTAGTCAGTTTTTGAGATCGCCAATACCTAGGGTTTACCTGTATAAAGAAAGGCCGACGAGTGCGATCTTAATTATGGCTGGAAGATAATTTCCTTGTATTTCAGCTAATTATGGCCGTTTTGGCGGCGTTGTATGGCTGAACTAGGTACAAACACTGAGGGTGTTTAAGTCGATATATTTACTATCATGCAAGTAAGTTTCAAAAACAGCAATTCCATTTACCAGCAAATCCAGCCAACAGGAGACACAAATGGGCATTAATCGGCGTCAAGCCTTGACACTTATCGCGGGCGCCTGCGGCGCAGCCGTTTCGGGGACCTTTTCTCTCGTCCATGCGACGGAGTCCTATCCCGCGCGCCCGGTGAACCTGATCGTGGGTTTCGCCGCGGGGGGGCAGAGCGACATCCTGGGGCGCAAGGTTGCGACCGAGTTGAGCAAGGCACTGGGCCAAACGGTTGTCGTGCAGAATAAAGAGGGGGCGACGGCAACGATTGCAGGACGATATGTGGCCGCCTCAAAGCCCGATGGCTACAACCTCTTGCTTGGCGGAAGCAGCGGCATGGTCATGGCGCCATTGGTCATCGATGTTCCCTTCGATCCCGTCAAAGATTTCAGCTCGATCGCCATGCTGACGACGGCCGCGGTTTCCATCTCGGTGCATCCATCCGTGCCGGCGCACAATCTTAACGAGCTGGTCGAGCTCATAAAGAAGAACCCGGGCAAATACAGTTATGCGCACAGCGGATTCGGCGGCGTCGACCACATGACAGGCGAACTGTTCAAGCAAGTCGCAGGCGACCTGAACCTGATGCCCATTCCGTACAAAGGGGCCAGCCCGGCATTGCATGACGTGATCGGTGGGCAAGTTCCAATCTTGATTTCCACGTTCAGTTCGGTGTACCCGTATCATAAGTCGGGCCAGGTCAGGATGCTGGCCATGACCGGCGCCAATCGGCATGAATCGGCGCCCGAGATGCCGACAGCCGTCGAACAAGGGTATCCCGATCTGGTTTCGGCAGCGTTCAATTATCTGACGACGCGGGCCGGTACGCCCGCCGATGTGATGGCCGTTCTTCGGGCCGCCGCAACCGAGGTGATGTCCCGACCCGAATTCATTGCGGAACTCAAGGCGGCACAGTTCGACCCTGTACAGGGATCGACTCCCGAGTCAACGGATGCCTTCCTGGCGGAACAGGTTCAGAAGTGGAGCAAGGTCGCGCAGCAGGCAAATATCAAGGCGCAGCGATAAGCCCTGGCAGCCAGCCTGGAAAGGCAAGCATTGGCGGCCAATTAGATAATGTCGCCCACCGAGTGTCGATCGGCGGCGATGCCGCCGTTCCAGAATGCCGGCAGGAAGCACTCGGCCACCAGAAGCGGCTGTTTGTGGCGCCAAAAGACCGAACGGCGTGCCCATAATGCAGCGATTGGCTCGTGCTGAATATCTTGGACCGTGGCGTAAAAGGGCACGGGCCAGGATAGGCGGCGGCAGGCAAAAGCCGACCGTTCGACAGTGCGGTCATGAAACAGCATGTCGGCCAACGGCCGGGTGCTCAAGCGGCGCATCCGCTTCCAGACTCCGTGCGAGGCCGCCAGCGGTGTCAGACTGCGGCCAACCACGCTGTCCACGCCGTCAACCGACATCAAGATCTCGCGTACCCATACAGGGCTGGCCGTCGCTATTCCCAGGCCGCGCGCCTCATCGAGGGAGGCGCCCTGGGCATACTCGTTCAGCACGCGCAAGCGCACCGTACCCTGCTTGCGCAGACCAGCCGTCAACACCCCGGGGCGCATCAGCCAATACTTCTGGGCTGGCGTTAGCGAAGGAGGCGGGGCGGCAAGCCATCCGGGAGCTAGCGGAGGTAGGCGAGTTTTCATGGCGATATTATGCCAAGCACACGAGCGTGGCGCATCGCTTTCGAGCGGTATTCTTCCGCTAACGGTGGTGGACTGGTAATCTTTGAGGTATGAAAGAAGAAATCAAGCGCCTCGCAATTCGACTATTTACGCTCAACGGCTATCGGGGGGTTAGCTTCGGCGACTTGACTGATGAGCTCGGCACGACCAGGGCCAATATTCACTATCATTTCGGTAGCAAAAGCGGTTTGGCCGAAGCAGTGCTGGATGCCGCCGCGGCAGATGTCGTTGATACTTATAAAGCCATCTGGACAAACAAGAAGATATCACTGAAGAAAAAGCTCGAACGATCTTACTTGTTCAACGCAGGGCGTTACGGTGAATACAATAGCGACGGTGAAGGCATCATCTGGAGCCTGATCACGCGATTTCGCATCGACCGCGACGTGATCACTCCCCATATGGTGGCGCGCCTGAATTCCGTGACGCTGCTGAACGAAGAGTCCGTTTCAGAAGGGGTGCGTATCGCAGTCAGCCAAGGCGAACTGCGTGCCGACGCGCCGATAGATGAAATTTCTTGCCTGATCTCCAACGTGCTTCATTTTGCTCCGCTGATCAGCCAGGCACCTCATGACTTAAGCCGACTCAAGCAAACGTATGAGGCGCTTGGCAACTCAATTGAAAGGGCCTACGCGGCAGCGCCCGAGTAAGGCAGAACCCACGCGAGTACGGCGGCGAGCAGCAGCACGGCCGTACTCGCGGCGAAGGTGCCAGCGTGGCCCGCCGGATCGAATAGCAGGCCGCCCACGGTAGAGTCCAGGGCGATCGATAGCTGGATGATCGCCACCATCAGGCCGCCGCGGGCCTCGGCGTTGCGCGGCGTGGCCCTGGCGATCCAGCTCTACCAGCCCACCGGAGCCGCGGTCGCCATCAGGTCCCACAGGCCGAGCAGTGTGACGACGGTGGCTACCTCGCCACCGAAGGGGATCAGCGTCAGGGCGATCTGCGCCCTCAGCGAAGGAATGATGGCCAGCGTGCCATAGGGGCCGCGCTTGAGGATACAGCCGATCAGCATCGTGCCAACGAAGCCCGCCACGCCGATGAGCGCACGGCCAAACATGTAGGTCGGGTAATCGGGCGCGGGTTGCGGGCCTGCAGCATATGGGACTCACAATCTCAGCCGGCACCTGTCATAAGCACGGCTCGCAGACGACGCGCGAAAGTCTGCGGTACGCAGCCTCATCCAGCGCGAAGGATGGATGTGACGGCTAGGCTCGCCACGCGCACGGTTTCGAGAAGGACGTTCAATTCCTTACCAGCGCGCGCCTGTGCGGAAAGACCAATCATCAGAGTGTTGATGTACTCGGTAAGGCTGGCTGCTTCTAAGGGATGTCGAGCAGCGATATATGTGCGGATGACTTCAACCGCAGCATCATGTGCAGCGCCGGCAAGAACACGCGCTTCTGCGTCGCTGCAACGGCATCCCTCCAGCACTATGCATCCAGTCGC
>Ga0079224_100003029_pt1 | contig 20876 bp, 22 predicted proteins | sample Stecom2015_FD_80414 | JGI IMG/M metagenome (GOLD analysis project Ga0079224, IMG submission 80414) | Agricultural soil microbial communities from Utah to study Nitrogen management - Steer compost 2015 | ecosystem: Environmental > Terrestrial > Soil > Agricultural land | place: USA: Utah...
ACCGGAATTTCCCCGGCAGCGTCAACGACATCCGCCACGAGAGGAAGGTCAGGCCCCGCGAGGGTGCCGTCCCGATGCACCGCCGTAACGAGAATTGCGGCAAGAGGGAGCTCCGACAGGCTCTCGACAACGCGTTCCACGTTCCGGTGCAGAGATAGCGACCAGCCGTGGGCGACAACGGTACGACCGCGCGTGTCTGCCGCTACCACCACCTGCTCGGGAAAGCTCTCCGCAACTTCCTGGAGCCAGTTGGGGTCTTCAAGGGCCCTGGTGCCGCACACGACGCGATCGGCGCCGGCGTCCAGGAGAGACTCGATCTGGGCCTCGGTGCGAACTCCGCCCGCTACCTGTACGGGGATCTCGGAGGCGTGCAGGATCTCGCGTACGAGGGCGGAGTTCTCGCCGCGCCCGGTGGCGGCGTCCAGATCCACCAGGTGCAGCCGGGAGAAACCGGCCCGGGCCCAGGAGCGGGCGACCTCCAGCGGGTCGTCCAGGCGGATGCGCTCTTCCGTGTAGAGGCCGGAGACCAGCCGAACGCAGGCTCCATCCCTGAGGGTGAGCGAGGGGATGACGATCATGGGGTCGGCGCCTGGCAGGGTATCACAGGGTGGGGCGGAGGCGAAATGAGCCGCTCGGGTGGCGTGGCAGACTACTGAGTACTGTAGTCCAGAGGCCTGCGGGTTGCATGTGTATCGGGTGCGTGAATTATCGCAATCGCTGCGGACAGTGGAAAATTCCGGTCTTCGTGAATAAATTCACGAGTCCGGGACCCGATGTTCCGGTCAGTGATCACCAGGCACCTTTGCCAAGCTTTCGGAGGCCTTCAATCATGCGGCTTCAGGCTGCAGCGCTCGTAATGAGCGCCATCCTATTTGCGGCGTGCGGCGGTAGTGACACCGCGGCAGACAACACCGCTTCAACTCCTGCCGCCTCGCCGGCGGCCACCCCGAGCACCGGTGCCGAGGGTAGCGTTGCTGCTGCCCCAATCACCGGCACCACGCATGAAGTACGCATGCTCGGCGACGATCAGGGCTATCGCTATGATCCCGCTGAACTCACCGTCGCTCCCGGCGATGGCGTTCGCTTCATCATGGTGAGCGGACCACCGCATAACGTTTCCTTCGAGGAAAACGCCATTCCGGCCGGTTCCGCTGCGCAGCTCGACGCGAACATGTCGGACAAGCTGTCGTTCCTGTCCAGCGGCATGTACATGAACGTCGGTGACGAGGTTACCGTATCGTTCGCGAACGTTCCGTCGGGCGAGTACAACTTCATTTGCACACCACACCTCGCGATGGGCATGCGGGGCAAGGTTACGGTTCAGTAAGCAGCAGCTTTCTGCAGTAAAGGTGACGGGGGCATTGCTTTGCGGTGTCCCCGTCGTTGCATTCATGGGTAGCCGCTGCAGCCCGCCCGTGTCGCAATGAGCATACAGCATTCGTCGAGCTCCACTGTCGGAAGGCCGCACAGCCCCACCGACAGCATCTGGGTGGCCTCACGCGCCCGAAACGCGCTGCGCCACCCGGCGCGCACCATACTGCTCGGCGCCGCGCTCAGCGTCTGCATCATGGCGCTGCTGATATTTCTTCCGCGCCAGTCGCAGCGGCAGGTTGCAATGCTGCTGCCGGATGAGCAGGAATGGCAGGACACGGTGCCCTTCTCGCAGGCTCTCGCAAGCCGGCGTGAGGCGGTTCGAGTTGCCGAAGCCGACCTGGCTGCCACACGCGACAGCGCGATTCTTCAGCGATCCGTGGTCCCGCCGCCTGCGCCCGTTCTCACGGCTGAAGAGCGCGCGCAGAGCGACTCCCTGCGGCGCGTGAGCGACGAACTCGAAGGAATGCTGGAGCGCGTGCAGTCAGCGCCCCTGCTGGCCTCGTACAGAATGCTCGGCGAAACCGAGGCGCTTCGTAACGAACCCGAGGTGCGCGCAATTCTGGATTCGCTTGCGGACGTCGAGCGCAGGCGCGAGACGTTCGGTGCCGCCGGCGGCACCGACCCGGTATACGTTGCGCTCACCTCGCGGGCGAACGAGCTGGGCCGCGAAATTCAGTCCGTTGCGCGAGATCAGCTCGAGCGCGCGCGTGAGGCGCTGGCCCGTCTGCATCGCCCGCGAGGGGCAGTTCACCCATTGCTTCGCATTCAGCCGGTGGACACGACTGCCGCGGTTGCACGTGTGGCACTGGCCCGCGAGCAGGCACGCATGTCGCTTGACTCGCTGGAAGTTGCAGTGATCATGAACCGCGAATACGTGAGGCGCCTCACGGCAGCAAGGCGGGCAGAGGTGTCGTCCGCACCACCGCTCTCGGTGCTGCTTGCGGGAGTCGTGGTAGGCTTTGCCCTGGCGTACCTGGCTGCCCTCGCAAGCGAAATGCGACGTCCGCATGTGGGCAGTGTTGCCGAAGTGGAGAGGCTCTCGGGTGCCCGGGTACTCTCCCTCGCAGGACCGCGCCACGAGGTTGCCGAGTGGAACAGGCGGCGTGGTGACACGGACGGCTACCTGGCATTGCTGAAGCCCGGAGCGCCCGCCTACAGGTCTGTGTACCTGCATCTCACGGCCACCGGTGCCGTGGTTCGTGTAATCACCGTAACCGGGCCGGACCTCGTGGTGAACGGCGTTGTGGCCGCCAACATTGCAGTTGCCGCAGCGCACGACGGCCGGGCAACCCTGCTGGTGGATCTGGATTCCGAGGGCGCGGCCAGTCGCGCAGTCACGCTCCCGCCCCGCCCTGGTGTGGCGAGCGTGCGCAGTGGAGAGATTGAATGGGCAGAAGGTGTCAGCTCCATTCATATCGGGAGAGGCCGCCTGCTCGATGTAATTGGCGGGGGCGACGGTTCGGATGTGACGGCCGAAACGATTGGAGGTTCATCCGTCCCTTCACCCGATGCGGGTTCCGGCCCGCGAAGTGACAGCACACCTATCGCAGCGGCAGGTGCAGCATTCAGCCCTCAACCGTCCGCCGAGTCACTGCGTCGCGGGCTGACGCGAATGGCCGGTCGCTACGACCTCGCTGTATTGTCCGCACCGCTCGGGGAAGCGCGAAAGGGAGACGCTGGTCTGCTGTCCGCGCCTGACGCAATCGTTTGTGTAACCATGGGCGTTACCACGCACGACATGCTGCGCACCGCCGTGGAAGACGCGAGCGGCGGCGGCCTGCGTGTGGTGGGAATCGTGGTGTGGGACGGCGCTCCGCCCGAGCTTCCTGCACCGCGCCCCGCCTCGATTATCCGCAGAGGCCGAACCGTCGCGGCCACGGATATGCCGGAGTCATCGACGGCGCGCTCGTAAGGCAGGGCACCTCACGAGCGCGCCGTCTCCCGCGGATGGCTCAGCCCTTGAACTTCCTCTTGTCGGCCAGGATGGTGCCACGGCACTTTTTGGCGCCGCAGTAACACGGATACAGCTTCCTGTTCGCCGCGTTATGCGGCTCCTCCAGCACGAACTGGTAGTCGTACACCAGCTCCTCGTCCGCCGCAATCTTCCGGATGGTGTCAACGAACACCCGGTCTTCCTCGATTACCGTTTCGCAATTGGGATCGCACGAATGGTTGATGAACCGCGAGGGATCACCTTCCCTGCTTCCATCGATCACCGTGTTGTCGTCCACATTGAAGAGGAAGGTGTGGTGCGGCTTTCCATCTTCCGGAAACGGATACATATCGTCCGCCTCGTCAGGTGTCATTCGCACACCCGTGTACTCCGCAACGCGCACTCCCTTGTCTATCGCGCGCTTTGCGAATGCACCCCGCCCGGCAATGCTGGACTTGCGAATCACGAACGCGCGCGGCGTCAACACCTGCTGCGTCAGTTCCGAATCGTCCGTACCAGGAGGCGTTGGACCACGACGACGCTTGCGTGCTGCCGGGGGCGCTGGCTTGCGCTTCTTCGCCGACTTGGACTTGCTGACGGATTTCGTCCTGGAACCCTTCTTCTCGTCCAGCTTCTTCGTGCGAGAACGCCTGGGCGCTTCGGGCGATTCCACCAGCACGTCGGTGGACGACTCCGAACTACGGCGTCGAGTGGCTGAAGACGACTTCGACATTCGCAGATGTTAGCTCATGGTGATGAACGATGGCGGACCTACCTCCCGCCGGACGCAGCGTGAAGGTAGTCCGTTGCATCGTTCAAAGGCAGACAGCTGCAGTGTCGAGGTTTCAGTACACTCGCCCGTGTCTGCGATTACCAGCCGGGCGGCTGGTAATTCCTTCGCTCACCATCCATGTCCTGACCGCGAAGGTAGCGCTCATAAGTACTGCGAACTTCAGGATCGTTCAGCGGTAGCGAGCTTGCATCCAGGTCGCGGTCACGCGTGTTAAGGTCGTGATCGTGCACCGGACCATCAAGATTGCGATGGCCGAACTCACCCAGTTCTTCCTCGTCGCGCTCATGCTCTGCAGCAGACAACTCTGCAAGCTTCTCCCGACGCTCCGCAGTAGCAGCCGTGCCGATCTCGCTCGCGTGCGGATCATGGCTGCGTTCACGCGCCCTGGCCTGCGCTTCCTCCCAATCCGCCATCTCCGGAGGGCGAGCTTCATCGTCCTCCCGCTCCCGCTCACCACGTCCCACAGACATTCTCGTGCGATCTTCCGCTTCCATCGTAACCTCCATCCCGGGACACTTGTCATGCGCGCAAGAAAGAGGCCCCGCTACACACTTGTCGCGGCACGAACCACCCACCGAGATTCCGCGCCGTAATGTGGTCTGACCTTCTCTTTCTGGCCGAGCGTGCACACCTCGGCCGATTACTCGCCTGGGGCAGCGGAAGCCTGCTCGTGGGCACTCTGATCATTCTCCTCGCACTGGTTCGAAGGCGCGGACAATTTCCACTCCTGCTGAACTTCGGAGTAGTTACAGGCGGCTGGGGGCTGGTTCATGTCGCGATCGCGATGGGCGGGCTGCGCGCGCTCCAGATGCGGGACCTGGCGGGCTTCACACGGTACGACCGCTCGCTCTGGTTCGCCCTTGGGCTCGACATCGGGTTGATTGGCGTTGGCGTCGCGCTGGCCGTATGCGGGTGGGTTGCCGAGCGTTCACCGAGATTTCTGGGCGCCGGAACAGCTACCATTGCGCAGGGGCTCGCGCTGCTCGTTCTCCACGCGGCGGCCATTTCCACGATCTTCCGCCTGATCGCACCCGGCTAACGGACTGTTACAGTCCAAATGGTGGCCGTGTTCGCGCACATCGAGGTGCGCGGACAGTCATGTTTAGATACCTGCTGCAACAGTCTGAGAAATGGCGGAAGAGACCCTGGACCTGCGAGACCTTCCCAAGCGAGCCGCTTACGAACGGCTCGAGACGCACATTGATGCGGTTCTGGAAGGCGTGAATGACCCGATAACCGAAATGGCAACGGTGAGCTGCCTCGTGCATCACGCGTTCGGTCACCTGTGGACAGGCTTCTACCGCGTGGTCGAGCCGGGAAAGCTCCTGCGGGTTGGTCCGTACCAGGGTACGCTTGGATGCCTGGAGATCGCGTTCGGCAGGGGCGTGTGCGGCACCGCGGCGGCTGAGGGCAGAACCGTTGTGGTGGAAGACGTGAACGAGTTTCCAGGACACATTGCCTGCGATTCCCGGTCGCGATCGGAGATCGTGGTGCCGGTACACAATGCCAGTGGTGAGCTGATCGCGGTGTTCGACGTTGACTCGGAGTTGGCGGGCGCCTTCGACGATGACGATGCCGCCGGGCTGCAAAGACTGATGTCACGCGTTGCACGCTCAGGCGCGACTGCGTGATTCCGTACTAACCGGGCACAGGCCCGAAAACTCTCCCAGGCGCAACATGCAGCTCGGCTATTCCGATCCGATCAACCACGCGTTCGCGTTCGCGGCAAAACACCACGACAGCGAGCTGCGAAAGGGACTGCGCGCAACGCCGTACTTCACGCAGCCGGCGAACGTGGCGCTGATCCTCACGCGTTATGGTCGCGATGACATCACGGTGCTGGCGGGCATTCTCCACGACCTCATCGCGAGCGCGTCTCGTGAGGGTCGGATGGACGATCCGATAATGGACCGCATCTCCACCAAGTTCGGTGCTGGGGTCCTGGACACCGCACTGGGTGTTGCGCCGCGCAGGGCAGACGACGACGGCGTGGAGTTCAGCATGGAAGAGCGGCGTGCAGACGTGCTTCACCGCCTGGAGAGCGCTTCGGACCGGTCGCGCTGGGTGCTGTGTGCCGTGGAGCTTCACGAGGTGGGTACGCTCGTGGCGGATCTTGCACGCACGCAGTTTCCCGAATCGGTATGGGAGCGATTCCCCGCCGGACGTGAAGTGACGGTGGCCCGCTTCAGGTCACTCGTGGACCGCATGCGGGAAGTGGGCTTCAGCGCGCCGATTGCAGGCGAGCTGGCCGCCGCGGTGGCTACGCTGCAGGACTGAGCGGCTCGAGCTCTCCGCGAGACTTCCGGCGGCGCCTCACGACTCTCCCGCCGACGCATTGCGAGCGCCTCACGACTCTCCCGCCGACAAGTCGTGAGGTGTACGTAAGGCCCTACGCCGGCACTTCCTCTTCAGCCGGCGAATACCTGCGCTCCACGTAGTCATCGAGGATTTCCAGGAAGCGCGGAACGATGTCGTCGCCCTTCAGCGTTTTCAAGAGCTTGCCGTCCACATACACCGGTGCCTTGGGCTCTTCGAAGGTGCCCGGCAGCGAGATGCCGATGTCAGCATGCTTGCTCTCGCCAGGACCATTCACCACGCAGCCCATCACCGCCACGCGCAGCTCCTCCACACCCTTGTACTTACCGCGCCAGACAGGCATCTGCTCACGCAGGTATACCTGAATGTCCTCGGCCATATGCTGGAAGAACGTACTGGTGGTACGGCCACAACCGGGACACGCGGTTACCTGCGGCATGAAGCTGCGAAGGCCCAGCGACTGAAGAATCTGCTGCGCAACCTGCACCTCTTCCGTGCGATCACCGCCGGGGCGCGGTGTGAGTGATACACGGATTGTATCTCCGATTCCCTGTGCGAGCAGAATGGAAAGGCCGGCGGTACTTGAAACCACTCCCTTGGTGCCAAGCCCTGCTTCGGTGAGCCCCAGGTGCAGCGGATAGTCGCATCGTGAGGCCAGACGACCGTACACGTCCACCAGGTCCTGCACCTGCGACACCTTCGCGGAAATGAGGATCTGGTCGTGCCGCAGTCCCACTTCCTCGGCGAGCTCCGCGGAGCGAAGCGCGCTTGCCAGCATGGCCTCGATGTACACGTCGCGCGCGTCGTGAGGTTCGGCACGCCCGGCGTTCTCGTCCATCATCACCGTGAGGAGCTGCTGGTCGAGCGAACCCCAGTTCACGCCGATGCGAACCGGCTTGTCGTTGTCCAGCGCGATCTGCACGATGGTGCGAAAGTTGTCGTCGCGATGGCGGGTGCCAACGTTGCCGGGGTTGATCCTGTACTTCGCGAGCAGGCGAGCCGCGTCAGGGTGGCGCGCGAGCAGAAGGTGCCCGTTGTAGTGGAAGTCGCCGATGATCGGGACGCTCACACCGGCGTCCTCCAGGCGGCTCACGATCTCCGGGAGAGCGGCGGCGGCCTCGTCGTTGTTCACGGTCACGCGAACCAGCTGGGAGCCGGCTTCCGCCAGGGCCGCAACCTGTGTAGCCGTTGCGGCGGCGTCTGCCGTGTCCGTGTTCGTCATGGACTGAACGACCACCGGTTGGGCCGACCCGATCTCAACGCCGCCAACGTTGGCGGTGACTGTTGTACGACGCGGTGCGAAAACCACTAACTCACTCTGCGATAGGGGGATGCGCAAAAGCTAAGAGGCCGTCCGGAGCAGCGGCCAGTGTGGAGACAGGACCGATACAGGTCCTATAGACGGATCCGCTTTCAAACCTAGCTATGTCGCGCCGGCCCCGGGGTCACTATATTGTCGGCGCTCGGATTCCGGAGGGTCCGGGGAGCTACCGTCGCTGTTGGCGGTGGCTGTCAGACAACTGGTTTTGTCAGGGTCGGCGCGATCGCGGTTCCGCATTCCGCCTCCTGCACAAGCAACATCACAACGGAGCGGTAGCGATGCGTACGACCGGCAAGGTGAAGTGGTTCAACGATGCCAAGGGCTTTGGGTTCATCACGCCTGATGACGGCAGCAAGGACTGCTTCGTCCACTACAGCGCCATCCAGGGTAACGGCTTCAAGACGCTGGCCGAGGGCGAGAGTGTTGAGTTTGACATCGTGCAGGGCCAGAAGGGTCCGGCAGCTGAGAACGTGCAGCGCCTGAGCGCCTGAGCAGCGCCGTGACAAGGTGAAAAGGAAAGGGGCGCCCGAACGGGCGCCCCTTTCTGCATTCGGCCGGGGGGCCGGCACGCGGCGTCAATTGCGTAAAGAGTGACGTCCATTACTGACTGCTGCGTGTAACCAAGGACCTATCGCCAACTGCCCGACTGCCGACTGCAGTTCTGGCCCCTACCTCGCAAAGAAGACCCACGCCGGACCTGTCCGGCGACCAGTCCCGTTATGCGAGGTAAATCATGAAAAGCAAACTGATCCTGGTTGGTACACTTGCGCTTGCCTTCTCAGCAGCACCCGCACACAGCCAGCGTCTTGGAGTCGCGATAGGCGCAAACGTACCCACGAGCACGCTGGACGAAACCCACGACGTAGGCTATCACGGAGCCGTATCAATCGAGATGCGCAGGCCAGGCTCGATAGTGGGGTTCCGTCCCGAGGTTGCCTGGTACCAGTTCGGCGGTGAAGGATCGCTCGGCGATCTCAGGTCACTGGCTGCAACCGCCAACCTGACGCTGGCGCTGCCGGGGACGAGCGTACATCCGTACCTCATTGGCGGCGTCGGTTACTACAACACGAAAGTTGAAGACGTGGATTCCGATGACAGCTTCGGCCTGAACGCCGGCGTTGGCTTGAACTTCCTGCTCGCCGGCCGCACGTCTGCCTACATTGAGGCGCGTATGCACCACGTGGTAGACGGCATCCAGCGCGGCGGTGACGACCGGAACGCGCAGTTCATCCCGATAAGCTTCGGAATAAGATTCTAAAGGGGCGGTAGGGAGTAAACAGTAAACAGTGGGCAGTCGTCAGGGACGGCTGCCCACTTTCCCCTTCAGTCCTGTACCGCGAGGTGAAACTCGAGCTCGTTTCCCCACGCGGGCACCTCCTCCACAGACTCCATGGACCGGTGCGCTGCAGCCAGCTGGGCCGCAACTGCACGCGGGCCGGTGGCGCCTTCAACCTCGCGACGAGCGATCGAGGCGCGCGCGGAGAGCGCATCACCTGCGTCGTCTCCGAACAGATCGTGGGCCGCCTTGATGGATGACAGCGGAAGCTCGTTGAGCTCACAGCTTCGCTCCTCCGCCTCACGAACCAGACGGCCAACGGCACCGTGCGACTCACGGAACGTTGCACCACGCTGAACCAGGTAGTCCGCCAGGTCAGTGGCCATCATCCCCGCGTTGAGCGCACCCTCCATGCGCTCCGGCACGAATCGCAGCTCCTCCACAGTGCCCGCAACTGCCGGCAGCACCATGAGCATGGTGTCTACTGCATCGAACAGCGCACGCTTGTCGTCCTGCAGATCCTTGTTGTAACTGCTTGGCAATCCCTTGAGCGTGGCAAGCAGCGACGTGAGGGAGCCGAGGGTGCGTGCGGAGGAGCCGCGTGCCAGTTCCAGCGCGTCGGGGTTTCGCTTCTGCGGCATCATGCTGGAGCCGGTTGAGAAGCGGTCACCGAAACGCACGAAGCCGAATTCGCTGGAACCGTAGATGATCAGGTCTTCGGCAAGCCGCGACATGTGCACGCCAAGCATGGTGCAGGCGAACAGCAGCTCAGCCACGAAGTCGCGATCGGATACGGCGTCAATGCTGTTGGCCGAGAGATTCTGGAACAGCAGGTTCTCCTTGAGCAGCACGCGAGACACCGGGAATGCGCAGCCGGCCACAGCTCCGGAGCCGAGTGGCAGAACGGAGGTGTGTCGTGCGCTGTCGGCGAGGCGCTGGCGGTCGCGATCGAGCGGCCAGAAATGCGAGAGCAGCCAGTGCGACGCGAGCACCGGTTGCGCGCGCTGCAGGTGGGTGTACGCCGGCATCATGGTGTCGCCCAGAGCCTCGGCCTGGGCGATGATGGCGTTCTGGAGTGTGCGAACTGCGAAGTCGAGCCGCTGGCATGCGTCCATGGCCCACAGCCGCGACGCAGTGGCAACCTGATCGTTGCGACTGCGTCCCGTGTGCAGCCGAGAGGCCGTGTCTCCCACCTCCTCGTGGAGGAGGCGGTCGATCATGGTGTGAATGTCTTCGTCAGAAGCAATCGGCTGCTCGCCGGCCTCGAGCCGTGCTGCCACGGCATCGAGGCCGCGCTCGATCGAGCGGCTCTCCTCGAGGGTGAGGACGTCTGCGGTCCAGAGGGCAACGGCCCAGGCCTTCGACAGGCGAATGTCGAAGGGCCAGAGCCGGAAGTCGGTGCCGATGGAACGATTGAGGACGTCTAGCTCAGGAGCGGGCCCGGACGCAAAGCGACCGCCCCAGAGCTTGTGGTTCTGGCTGGGCATGACTGAAGTGGTGTGTGGAGAGAGCGGCTACCAGGATCCTGCCAGTGCCTCCACAGGTTCGCCTGCAGGTGCGGGACCACTGGCGTCTGCGTTGACCACAACTTCGGGCTCGACGTTCGCCGCTGCAGCCTCACGAGCGGCCTCGAGGTCCTTGAGTGCACGAACGCGGGAAGGAAGCGCAAAGAGCCTGATGAAGCCCGCTGCGTCCGACTGCTGGTATACGTCGTCCTCGCCAAAAGTCACGAAACGCTCGTCGTAGAGCGCGTGCGGGCTGGTGCGTGCCACGACCGATGCGTTGCCCTTGTACAGCTCGAGGGTTACGTCGCCGCTCACGCGCTCCTGCGTCACGTTCACGAACGCATCGTATGCCTCACGCTCAGTGCTCCACCACCGGCCCTCGTAAACGAGGTCGGCGTAACGCGGTGCAATGGTGTCCTTTGCCGCCAGCGTGCGACGATCGAGCACGAGCATCTCGAGCTCGCTGTGCGCGGTGTACAGGATGGTGCCGCCCGGCGTTTCGTAAATGCCGCGCGACTTCATTCCCACCATGCGGTCTTCCACCAGGTCAATGCGGCCCACGCCATGGCGGCCACCCAGCTCGTTGAGCTTCATCAGCAGCTCAACCGGGCCCAGCTTCTCGCCATTCACGGCAACCGGCGTTCCCTTGTCGAACGTAACGACAACGGTCTCGGGCTCGTCAGGTGCAACGCGCGGCGACGCAGTGAGCATAAACACGTCGGATGGCGGCGCAGCGTTAGGATCCTCCAGCACCCCGCCTTCATGCGAGATATGAAAGAGATTCCGGTCGCGCGAATAGATCTTTGCAACGGTTGCGGTAACGGGAATACCGCGATCTGCAGCATATGCAATCGCATCCTCACGACTGCGAATGTCCCACTCGCGCCACGGTGCGATAACCGGAAGGTCGGGAGCGAATGCAGCATAGGTGAGTTCGAAGCGCACCTGGTCATTGCCCTTGCCGGTGCAACCATGCGCAAGTGCATCTGCACCCACCTCACGTGCAACCTCCACCTGCGCACGCGCGATGAGCGGCCGGGCGATGGAGGTGCCGAGCAGGTACTTGCGATTGTAGACGGCGCCGGCGCGAATCATCGGGAAGATGAAGTCACGAACGAACTCGAGGCGCAGGTCGGCCACGTAGCACTCGTCCGCGCCGGACGCGAGGGCCTTCTGCCTCACGCCTTCCAGCTCGTCGCCCTGCCCCACGTCGCCAGCCACGCAGATCACGCGGGCATTGTAGTTCTCGCGCAGCCAGGGAACGATGATGGAAGTGTCCAGCCCGCCGGAGTACGCGAGTACGATGGTCTGCATGTCCTGCTCCAATATTTCAAAAGGTCTTCGAGAATGTTTATGCAAGCATAATGCATATCTAGTCTGTCCGGAGGGTGCAGTCAAGCTTTGGGGACAGGTTGCCCCGGTCGAGGCGAGGGCTGAACCGGCTTTCGGGCTCACCCTTCCGCCGCAGCGTTCCGCAGTACATCGTTTGCCTATCGCGAAACGGCAAACGAACCGAGGCCATGACCAGCAAACGCGCCAGGCAGGACGTCATCCGGGAACTGATTGACGGAAAGGAGATCGCCAGCCAGGAGGAGCTTCGCAAACTGCTGCGAGAGCGTGGCTGGGACGTTACGCAGTCCACGCTTTCGCGAGACCTGCGCGACCTGCGGGTGGCGCGGGTGCCCACGCAGGAGGGGGTGCGGTATGCGCTGGCGCACAGCGCCGAGGAGGAGGGCCGGCTGGTGCTCGACGTCCTGCTGCCACAGCTCTGGAACGGGGTGGACGGCGTGAACGAGCTGGTGGTGCTGCACACGCTGCGCGGAGGCGCGAACACGATCGGCGAAGCGCTGGACCTGGAAGAGTGGCCGGACGTGCTCGGAACTATCGCCGGAGATGACACCATTCTGCTCATATGCAGGTCGTCGGCAGCCCGGGAGAGGACGATCCGGAGGCTGAGGACCATAGCAGGCGAGTGATTTGACGCCGAATGCCCCGGGCGCCGGGAGCAGGTGTCACGTGTCACCAGGAACGGCATAACCTCACTTGACTAGGACCCACGGAATAGATATGCATTCAACATGCATAAGATTCCCGTGGGAGTGCTCGGCGCCTCCGGCTTCGCCGGCAGGGAGCTCTGCACACTCATAACCGGACATCCAGGGCTGGAACTCGCCTTCGCCGCCGCCAATTCACGGCGCGGCGAAAGCCTGCTCGTTGGCAACGGCGCCGACTCACGCACCCTCACCATGGTCGGCACCGACGAAGCACCGCTGGGCGACGCAGCCGTGGTATTCGCGGCGCTCCCCCATGGTGCGTCTGCCGAATGGGTTGCGCGCAGCCGGGCAGCCGGGGCAAAGGTCGTAGACCTCTCCAGTGACCTTCGCCCGGGGAATCACGCACCCGCACTAGAGCCGGAGCTCGCGGCGGCCATCGGCGGCACCGCTCCGTACGGACTCACGGAAGACGCACGTTCGTCGCTGAGCGGTGCGAGCGTCGTGGCCAACCCCGGCTGCTACCCCACCGCCGTGCTTCTCGCGCTGCGTCCGCTGGCGCGCCGAGGGCTGATTGCAGAAGACGCCACGCTGGTAGTGAACGCAGCCAGCGGTGTGAGCGGCGCGGGTAACTCGCCGCGGCCGGAGCTCATGTTCAGCGAGGTGTCCGGAAACTTCCGCGCCTACGGACTGGGCAACGAACATCGGCACCTGCCGGAGATGCGCGCGACGCTGGCGTCGTGGGGCGTGGATGCAGACCTGGTTTTCACACCACACCTCCTGCCCGTGGAACGCGGTATTCTCGCAACCATCACGGTTCCGCTCACGGAGTCTGTCGCGGAGCCCGAGTCACTCTGGACTGCCGACTTCGCGAACGAGCCTTTCATCGAAGTAGTGCGCGAAGCTCCAGCACTCAGGGACGTGGTGCACCGCAACGTGGTGCGCATGGCGGTTCGTACGCTGGCCAACGTCCGGCGTCCGTCGCTGCAGGTGATCGCCGCGATCGACAACCTGGTCAAGGGTGCAGCCGGCCAGGCGCTGCAGAATGCGAACGTACTGCTCGGACTCGAAGAAACTGCGGGGTTGCCGGCGTGACGATAGTGGTGAAGCTGGGCGGGCGAGTTCAGGACAACCCGCAGCTGCCGGCCGCGCTGGCCGCATTCATTCGCGCGCAGAATGGCGACGTGGTGGTGGTGCACGGAGGCGGCGACGCCATCTCCGGTCTGCAGCGTCGCCTGGGCCTGGAACCGCGCTTCGTAGGTGGACGTCGAGTCACGACGAGCGAGGACCTCGAGGTAGTGCGAATGGTGCTCTCGGGAACGGCGAACAAGCGCCTGGTAAGTGCGCTGGTATCGCACGATGTGCAGGCGGTGGGGATATCCGGTGAGGACGCGGGGCTCGTGATTGCGCGTACGGCAGACGCGGCCTTCGGCCTCGTGGGAGTGCCCAGCGAGATTGACGTCAGGCTGCCGCAGCACCTGCTGGCAGGCGGCTTCGTTCCGGTGGTTTCGCCCCTCGCTCGCGATGCGCGCGGCGGCTATGGCGACGCGCTCAACGTGAACGGCGACGACTGTGCGGCCGCCATAGCGTCCGCGTTATGTGCCACCGAGCTGCTGCTGCTCGCGGACGTTCCGGGCGTGCTGGATGCGGAAGGTGTTCCCCTGGACACGCTGACGGTGTCCGACGCCGAGGCACTGATCTCGAGCGGAGTGGCCGCTGGCGGCATGGCCGCGAAGCTGCAGGCAGCGACCGCGGCGCTGGCGGGCGGAGTAGGCTCGGTACGGATAGGTGCGCTGGACGCGCTTCGCGAAGCCTCGCGAGGCACGATCATCGAAGGCCTCCACAGTGACCTGCGCGAGCCGTTCGGAGCACCGCCTGGCCTGGCGTCCACCACCGCCTGACGCGATCGGGGCACACTTCAGCAGGGCAGCAGGATGCAGCACCCGCAACATAGCAGTACCCGCCGGAGGCACCGGCAACATATCACGCCTCACGTTCGATGAGCATGGCCACTGCAACGATTCCAGTCATTCAGCCCGTTCCGGTTCCGGAGCATTCCGAACCTGCGGCTTCGCCAACGCACGCGCCGGCTACAGCCGAATCCGCACTGCTCGGCACATACAGGCAGCCACCGCTGGAGCTGGTGCGCGGCCGTGGCGTGGAGCTGTTTGACGCAGACGGCAGGTCATACCTGGACTTCACCAGCGGCATTGGCGTAATGGCACTCGGGCATGATGACCCGGGCGTACACGCGGCGATGCAGGAAGCGCTGAACAACGGACTGGTTCACGTATCCAACCTGTTCCGCACGTCGCCAGGCGAGAAGCTCGCGCAGGCGCTCGTTGAGCGTTCGTTTGCCGACAAGGTGTTCTTCTGCAACTCCGGCGCGGAAGCGAACGAAGGTGCTTTCAAGTTCGCGAGACGCTGGGCTGGGGAGGTTGGCGGCGCCGCCAAGCACGAGATCGTATCGCTTCGCGGTGCTTTCCACGGTCGGCTCATGGCAACCGTGGCCGCCACCGATCGTGCGCAGTATCGCAACCCGTTCCGGCCGCTGGCAGGAGGAATATCCATCTGCGAGCGGGACATCGAGAGTCTCGCGGGCCGCCTGAGTCGTGAGGCGACTGCGGCGCTCATCCTGGAACCGGTTCAGGGTGAGAGTGGAGTTCGTGTGCTCGACGCAGGCTTCCTGCGTGAGGTTCGCGCGCTCACAGCCGAACGGGATATCGCGCTCATCCTGGATGAAGTTCAGTGCGGCCTGGGACGCACCGGTACGCTGTTCGCCTACGAACAGGCCGGCATCGAGCCGGACATGATGACGCTCGCAAAGCCGCTCGCGGGCGGGCTTCCGATGGGTGCCATCCTGCTGCGCGATCACGTGGCGCGTGCCGTCAGGCCGGGCGATCACGGGAGCACGTTCGGCGGCGGCCCCTTCGTGGCATCGGTAGCGCTGCACGTACTGAACAGGGTGAGCGATCCCGCGCTGTTGCAGCACGTTCGTGAGACTGGTGGGTGGATGGGCGGGCAGCTGCGAGACATTGCCGCTCGCACCGGGAACGTTCGTGCTGTGCGCGGGCGCGGATTCATGTGGGGCATGGATGTGCATCGCACGTCGGCGGCGATAGTGGCTGCTGCACGGGAGAGCGGGCTGCTTCTCGTTACGGCCGGGGACTACACTATTCGTCTCCTGCCGCCTCTCACTGCCTCACGCGAGGAGCTTGCGCGCGGACTGGCCATCCTGGAGTCCGCACTTCAATGACGACATGCGTTGCTGAGCCCGGCCATGCAACGGTGTGCGTGCGCGCGGCGCATGAAGGTGACATTGCCGCCGTCCTGCAGCTCGTGAATGGCTTTGCCGCGGAGCGGGTAATGCTTCCGAGAACGGCCGAGTCCGTGGAGGACTCGCTCCATTCGTTCGTGGTTGTCGTGGATGATGCCGACGCGGTGCTCGCGTGCGGCGCCCTGAAGGAGTACTCGCCTTCGCTGGCAGAAGTGGCATCGGTGGCGGTGTCGGAACACGCGCACGGCCTGGGGCTGGGGCGAATGATTGTGGCGGCGGTGGAAGACCTGGCCGTTCAGCGTGGCATCGGCGAGCTTTTCGCCCTCACCCTCACGCCGGGATTCTTCGAGCGACTCGGCTACGCAGTTACGGACCGCGCGTTCTATCCGGAGAAAATCAGGCGCGATTGCGTTGGCTGCCTGCGGCGCGAGGCCTGCGCGGAAGTCTGTGTTGCGCGATACGTTTCAGAATCGTCTGTTCATTTGGAATGGCCTCACCCGGAGCTCATCGCCGCCTGAGTTTCACGCGACGAGTTGGGTGGAGGCAGGGGGGTGTCGTATGGCACCCCCTGTTTTCTGCAAGCTGTTCAAAGGTGCAGCTTGCTGCTCGAGTGGAGCATCCACTAGCGTAGCCGATGGTCTTCACGGACGGAGCCGTGAGCCATTCCGGTTACTCCAATTCTCTGAATGGAGATCGTTACATGAAGCGCTTTCTGACTGCGGTTGCAGGTCTCGCGCTCGCCACGGCCGTTGCTGGAAGCACTGCTGAGGCACAGAGCACCCGCCCGGTGTCAATCGGAGTTGCGGGTGGAATTGCCCTTCCCATGGGCGACTTCGGCGACTTTTTCAAGTCCGGCTATGCCGTGACCGGCTCGGTTGGGTTCCGTCCGGCATCCGTGCCTTTCGGCATTCGAGGAGAAGTGGGCTACCAGAGCCATGACGCAGACGGTGCAGACGCCACCTGGTCCATCCTGAGCGGAACGGCCAACGCGGTGTTCAACTTCGGCAGCGGTGCCAGCGGTGTGTCGCCTTACTTCATCGCAGGCGTTGGCATGTACCGCAGCACGCTCGACATGTCAGGCTTTGGCTCGGACAGCGAGACCGACTTCGGGTTTAACGGCGGCGTTGGTATGGACTTCGCGCTGAGCGGCTTCAATACGTTCGTGGAGGCACGCTACCATCACGTGCTTACCGAAGACGAAGCAACGACTTTCATCCCGATCACCTTCGGAATCCGCTTCTGATAGCAAACGAAAGTTGAAGTAAAACGGCCCGGTTCCACAATGTGGAACCGGGCCGTTTTCGTACAGCACCTTACCGATCCATCAGCCGTGTGAGCGAAGCCGCTGTGAAAACCGCTTAACGAGCGGAAAGAATCCCGATCTCCGTAGCCGGTTCGCTCATGGCAAAAGGCAGTATCAGAACCTCAGTCCAACGCTGAGAGGGATCATGTTGGCGTTGCTGCCTTCAGCGAACACGCTGTGGAAACGAGCCTCGACGAGAACGTCGATCGCCTGGCCGAGCGGGAAGCTCACGCCGCCACCAACGTTGATTCCGAAATCCGTGCTCGAGCTCGAGCCGGCCACGCCGGGGATGTTGCTTGACGACTCGAACTTGAAGCGATACATGCCAAGGCCACCCATCAGGTGAAAGCGTGTGGTGGACTCGGACGGCAGGACGAAGATTGCATTCGCGACCACCGGAATCATGCTCGCTTCCTGCTCGGCGGTGAAGCCACCCGCCTGGAAGTCATCACTGCCGAAGCTGTGGTAGCCCAGTTCACCGCGAAGCGTGACCGGGAAGTTCTCCGGACGAAACTCGCCGAAACCACCAAGATGCCAGCCAATGTTGACTGCGTCGCCAAGGTCGCCCATCGGCATGGAGGCACCGGTCATTACGCCAAAGCGAATCTGGCGCTCAACGGAACTCTGGGCTGCGACGGGCGTCGCGACAGCGAACAGGCCCAGGCCAGCGACGAGAGATAGTATGCGTCTGGACATGATTATTTGATCCTCGTTGGGGGGGTTATCCGGCAACTGCAGTACTGGCCGGAACGCGAACATAATCACCAAACGCGCGTCCATAGGGAAGAGGCAACGCCAATGATGCGGCATGGGGGTTGCCCAACGGGCGGTAGGTTCGTCGCGCATCACGACACCTTGCATCCGGCTCGGGAAATACCGTCGGGGTCGCTACGTCTGTCCCTGCGGGGCTCGGTAAGTAACGGAGCTGGTCCCGGCACGATGGTTCACATTGAAAGCAACAGGAGCGGGAGATGATGGGGAAAAAACTCAAGTTGCAGGCAATCGCCGCAGCCGCACTCCTTCTGGCTATCCCGGCGGGAGAAGCCTGGGCGCAGCAGGCGTCGCAGCGTTCGATATCACTTGGTGTCTCCGGTGGCGTGGTGTTTCCGGCAACGGACTTCGCAGACAACATCGAGATGAACACCGGCTACATCATACTCGGACACCTTGGCTGGCAGCCGCCCTTCCAGGCGTTCGGGCTGCGGGGCGAGGTGAGCTACTCGAAGAACAGCGTGGATGTGCCGATCGGCGATGCCGATGTAACGATGTTTGGCGGGGCTATCAATGCCCTGCTCACCATCTCGAATGACGGCAGCTTTCGCCCGTACGTGATCGGTGGCGCGGGCATGTACAACGTGAAGGGTGAAATCGATGCCGGTTTGCTCGGAGCGACTCTCGAAGACCAGACCAAGCCAGGTGTAAACGGTGGAGTGGGCGCGCAGTTCCGCCTGGGCGGCCTGAACGGCACGCTGGAAGCACGATACTTCACGGTATTCACTGACGATGACATAGACATGAACGTGATTCCGATAACGATAGGCATCGCCTTCTAGGACGTCGGGCAACGCCCGGTCAGCCCAAGTCGGCCGGCGGCTTGAACGCCACCGGTTCGGATCAGCACAGAGCGCCAGCAGGCCATGATTCACGGGTCTACTGGCGCTCTTCTCATTCAGCCGTAGGTTCGGGGAACGCGATGGCAATCGGCGCCGATGACGGCTGCGAAAGTGATTCGCACGCGACCATCATGCACGTCCTGATGTGGTCGTTCGACGATCGCCCCACGCTGTGGCGTGGGTGGCATGGAGACACCATGACGTCTCATCAGATGCCCAACCGGCCCGTGCCAGTGAAGTCCGGCAAGCCTGCGGGCGTATCGCATGACACGGAAGTGTCGCGTGAGGCAGCGGCCGCGGATGCACCGGACGAAGCAGGCACTACCAGCCGAAGCTCCTCACGTCGTTACAGCTCGAGGGGCGGATCGCCGGGGGTTCGCCTGCTCCGGAACGATGAATGGAAGCGTGCCGAACGAGTGCTTCATCTGTCCGGCAGGGAGGCGGAGATTGCGCGAGCCATCTTCGCTGATCGCACCAAGGCCGAGATTGCTGAAGACCTGGGGATCTCGCACCATACCGTGCACACGCATGTAGAGCGGTTGTACAGGAAGCTCGGCGTGGGCAGCCGCACCCAGCTCGTGCTGTGCGTTGTGAGGCAGGGGATCGGCAGGTAGGCAACGAGAAGCTGCCCGGTTCACGGTTGGAATTTCCCGCGCGCAACCGGATCGTGACCCGGCCGGTACCGGACCGACGCCCCGATACACGAAGTGCAGTGCACCTTCCGGCTCGCGCTCCGACGTGGAATGTTCCAAGTTGCGGGTGCGGACCGTCGGCAGTGGCGGCACCGCACCCGCCACAGTGCACGTCATCCGAGATTTCCCGACAACCATGTCAACAGTAGAACTCAACGGCATCTTCAGCCCGCGCAGATATGCAGGACGTGCGCTGGCAGTTGCCGCTGCAATGGCAGCCGCACTGGCGGCGCCAGCCACCGTTCACTCGCAGGCTGCAGCTGCGGACTCAACGTCGCCCACGCTCGTGGTGATGATCACGGTGGATCAGCTTCGCGGCGACTATCCGGATGTCTTCCGGAGCACGCTTTCAGGCGGACTGGCACGGCTCACTCGCGAGGGTGCGTGGTTCGTGAACGGCATGCAGGACCACGCGAATACCGAAACCGCTCCGGGGCACTCGGGAGCACTGTCGGGGCGTCTTCCCCGCTCGCATGGAATCGTGCTCAACGCGGCTGGCGTTCCCGATGAGCAGGCACCGTTGATAGGTGGAGGTGGCGCCGGGGCAAGTCCGTTCCGCTTTCGCGGCTCGAGCTTCATAGACTGGCTTCGCATGCGCGACCCTCGCAGCCGGGCGCTCTCCGTAAGCCGTAAGGATCGCGGCGCCATCCTCCCTCTCGGGCGGGCAAAGCAGCATGCGTTCTGGTGGGCGAGCGATGGCCGGTTCACTACGAGCACATACTACGCAGACAGCCTGCCCGACTGGGTGAACGCGTTCAACGCGCGCCAGAGTGCGGCGGCACTCGCAGGTCGTATGTGGACACCGTTGCTCGATGAGTCGCGCTACGCCGAGCCGGACACGGTTGCGGCCGAGCGTCCGGGTTCACCGGTGGAGGCGTACACGTTCCCGTACATGGTGCCGGAGAACGCGGAAGATGCAGCGCGTGCTCTCCCGAACTACCCGTGGATGGACTCGCTCACGGTTGACATCGCCCTCGAAGGGCTGGTGAAGATGGGCCTGGGGCAAGGGCCGCAGATCGACCTGCTGGCCGTTTCGCTCTCCACCACGGACGCGGTCGGCCACATGTTCGGCCCCGACTCGCGCGAGCTGCACGACCAGGTAGTGCGTGTGGACCGTGAGATTGGCCGGTTCCTGGATTCGTTGTTTACGCTGCGCGACCGTAATCGTGTGATCGTGGCGCTGACGGCCGACCACGGCGTATCGCCGCTGCCCGGCGTTGCGTCGCGCTATCCAAATTCGCAGAGTGTGCGCGTGAATCTCGGGCCGGCCGTTACTGCTGCGCGTGAGGCACTGGTTGCGCGCGGTGTAGGCGAGGAGGCATTCGGGTTCTCCAGCGGAGAGTTGCGTCTCGATCGCGGTGCATTCGCTGCCGCAGGCGTGAATGCAGACTCGGTGGTGGACGCGTTCGGCCGGGCGGTGTTGCAGGTGCCCGGTGTGCTGCGTGTAGACCGCTGGAGCGATGCGATGCGTGCGGACACGAC
>Ga0079224_100003030_pt1 | contig 20873 bp, 21 predicted proteins | sample Stecom2015_FD_80414 | JGI IMG/M metagenome (GOLD analysis project Ga0079224, IMG submission 80414) | Agricultural soil microbial communities from Utah to study Nitrogen management - Steer compost 2015 | ecosystem: Environmental > Terrestrial > Soil > Agricultural land | place: USA: Utah...
CTACCTGCTCGACGGCGGCCTGCGCGTGCCCGACAGCCTCACCATTTACCAGTCCTCGACCGACAAGGCGCTCGGCATGTCGCGTTTCGTGTTCGGACGCGACCGGTCCGGCCAGGTCGTCGATCGCGGGCACCTGGGACCGCGGGCACGCGAGTTCTTCGCCGCGCACCCGGAGATCCGTTTCATCAACATCTCCGGCGCAGAGGGCTCCGCCACGGGCAACGGCCACGGCTACTTCCGCAGCAGCCCCTGGGTGAGCAGCGACGTCCTGATGACGCTGATGTACGACCTCGCACCGGCAGAGCGCGGGCTGGTGCGGGACGCGGACGGCGTCCGCTGGCGTTTTTCCGCCGATTACATCGACCGCCTGCGCGGCGCGCTGGCCAGGGCGAACCCGGCGTTCGCAGAACGTTCGCCGCGCTGACTGCCTGGCGAGATCTTCACGCGTCGTCGCGCCGGCGCGGAACCGACCGGCCGCCCGCCGGTCACACTGCGCCACAACCGGCACGACACGGGGGAGTCATGACCAGGCCGTTCATCCTGCTCACCGTCGCGTGGTCGCCGCTGGCGGCCGCGGCGGGCATCACCTTTTCCACACCAGAGACCGTGATCCACGGGCCGCCGAGCGCGATCCGCCTCGCCATCAGCCCCGACGGCGCTCACCAGCTCTGGGGCGAGCCGCGCGCGCCGGAGGACGGCGGGCTCGACATCCGCGAGCGGCGCAGGCTCGCGGACGGCTGGAGCGAGCCCGAAGACGTGGCCTTCAACAGTCCCTGGAACGATTTCGACCCGGCGTTCGCCGCGGACGGCTCGGGCGTGTACTTCTTCTCCGACCGGCCGGGCGGACTGGGAGGCGACGACATCTGGTTTGTGCCCCTCGAAGGCGGTGCATGGGGCGCGCCCGTCAATCTCGGCGCGCCGGTCAACACGCCGACGGACGAGTGGGCGCCGACGCCTCTTCCGGACGGCCGCCTGCTGTTCAGCTCCGACGGTCACCCCGGCCTCGGCGGACACGACCTGTACGTCTCCGCGCCTGCCGCCGGCGGCTGGACCGAACCCGAGAACCTCGGGGCGCCGGTGAACTCCGCGACGCACGATTACGACGCCGTGCTGCTGCCCGAGGGCAGCCTCGTGCTCACCCGCAGCGACGACCCGGAGCGCGGCTCCGAGCTCTTCTGGTCGTGCCGGCTGAACGCCGGTTACGGCCGGCCGGAGCGCGTCGACGAGCTCAATCCCGGCGGCGGCTGGGCGCTCGGGCCTTCCATTGCGTTCCACGAGCCCGGGGTCCTGTACTTCAGCGCCCGCGAGCCCGATGCCGCGAACATCCGCATCTACCGCGTGGCGTACACGACCGACTGCCCCGGCGCGTAGGCGCGGCCGTCCCGGCTACGGCCGTCCGGCGAACAGCGCCTTCAGCCGCAGGACGTCCTCCTCCGTCCAGCCGGGCGGCTCGGTGAGCGCGACCCACGATTCGATGTAGTCGTCGGGCGAGTAGTTGTGCCCGTGACCCACCGGCGTGATGTCGCCGGCGCGCATGTCGGCCACGACCTGCAGCATCGTGACGACCGGGATCCAGCGCAACGCCGGCGTGACGTCGTGCCCGCGCGGCGGTGCGAGCCAGTCGGGCGGGCGCCAGGCCATGCTGGGCTCGAAGAACGTGATCGGGTCCGACGGGTACTGCAGGTAGGCGATGCGCAAGGGCCCCCAGTGCGAACCCGGGTTGCGGAGACGGTCGTGCTGGTCCGTGAACCGGATGACGCTGCCATCCCGGAAGCGCGGCAGCCACGCAGGGGACCCGGGCACCCGCTCCTCGGTCGCGGCGCGCCAGGTCTCGCTGCGGTACGGCGGGCCGCTCCACAGCGCACCGTCGAAGGGATCGCCGATCACGTCGTAGAGATCGAACGCACGATCGGAGTTGAGCGACCCGAGGCTCAGCCCGTGCAGGTAAAGGCGCGGGCGATCGTCCTTCGGCAACGTCGTCCAGTGCCCGTACACGGCGTTGAACAGTGCCTTCGCCGTCTCCACCCCGTTCTCCGGCTCGACCAGCAGGGAGATCGCGCTCTCGAGATACGAATACTGCACGGCGACGCTCGCGATGTCGCCCCGGTGCAGGTACTCGACGGTGTCGATCGCGCCCGGATCGACCCAGCCGGTGCCGGTCGGCGTCACGAGCACGAGCACCGCGCGCTCGAACGCACCCACGCGCTGCAGTTCCTCGAACGCGAGGCGCACGCGGGCCCGGACCGTCTGCGCGGAGTTCAGGCCGACGTAGACCCGTACGGGCTCCGGCGCCGGCTCGCCGAAGAATGCCTCGAGGTCCGCGGCGGTCGGCCCGGAGCTCACGAACAGCCGGCCCTGCCTGCCGAGCGTCTGCCACGGCACGAGCGACTCCGCGCTGCCGGTCTTCACCGGGTTCGCCGGCGGCGCGCTCTCCGGCTCGACGAGCGCATCGAGCTGCTGGAACGACTTGTCGATGGTGGAGAGGAGATAGCGGAACAGCACGCCGTCGATCAACGACCAGAACAGGAAGGCCGCAGCCACGGCACCGATGAGGCGCGCTACGCGGGGCGGCAGGAAGTGCGGAAGGTGATCGTGAATGACGCGGTAAGTGAGACGAAACAGCCGCGCGACGATCACGACCGCCGCGAACAGCGACAGCGCGACCAGCGCGATCGCGAACGGCCGCGTGCCTTCGACGGGTGGCATGTCCATGAGCACGCGAATCGAGTTCTGCCATTCCGGGGCGCGCAGCAGGAAAGCGACACCGATGGCAAGGCACACGACGCCCGCGGCCAGTCGCACGATGCGCGCGGTGCGCGCCGGCGGTACCGGCAGCTCGAGGTAGCGCCACGTGAGGTCGAAGACGCAGCCGATGGCGTAACCGGCGGCGAGCGACAGCCCGGCGAGGATGCCCTGCATCAGCGCCGAGCGCGGCAGCAGGCTGGGCGTCAGGGAAAACGCGGCGAGCAGCGTGCCGAGCAGGAGCCCCGCTGACGAGAACGATTTCCAGATGCGGCGATCCAGGATCAAAGGCGGCTCCTGTCCGCCATTGTAGACGGCCGCCCCTGCCGGCTCGCAGGACGGCGCATCGCCCGTCCCGCGATCCGAACTCTTTTTGAATTTGGTTACAGTATCTTACGAACGGTTTCTAAGCTATCCTCTCTGCTGCGGTTCAGGCGGTCTCGCCGAACATGATCAGCAGGAAGGCCGCTCGCTCCTCGCCGGGGTTCCAGAACTCGTGGGTCATGCCGGCCGGGACGAGGATCGCCTGGTTGTCCGCGAGCGGCACTTCCTGGCCGCCCAGCCGGGCGCGCGCACTCCCGCCCTTGATGACGACCACCAGCGAATCGAAGTCGTTGACCTGGTCTCCCGGCTCGGCGTTGATGTGCTGCCCCGGGGCGATGCCATACCAGGCCGTGCGCAGGCGTTCCGAATAGTAGATCGGCACCGCCTCGCCGCCGTGCACCAGCCGTGCGTGCTCGGGGCCGAACGACACGATCTCGGGCTGCCCGGTCGTGAAGAAATGGAAGCTCACCGAAAGGAAAGCGTTGCGGCCGGCGGCATCCATCTCGAACCCGTTCACCGTTTCCACGCGCATCGGCGTCGGGTCGGAGGCACGTGCTTGCGCCATGGCCGTGAGGGCATGCAGGTCGCCGCTCGCGATGCGCGCGAAGGTTGCGGAGTCGGTGACGTAGACGAACGCCGGCACGTCCGGCTCGCCGGCGCTGACGGTGACCTCGGCGGGCTTGCCGTCGGCAGCGGGTCGCGCGGAAACCGTCCAGGCCTCGTCGTCCACGCGCACGCCGAAAGTGACGGGCTGGAGCAGCGCAGGATCGGCGGCATAATCCGCGGCCAGGCGCTCGAGGTCCGCGCGAAACGATTTCCCTCCGACCGGCGCGGCGATGAACAGCGCCAGCAGGACGACACGCAAGGCCATCATCATGGGCAGTTCCTCCGTATTCTCCCTTTTGATGCTCGGAGGGGCGCTTTCGGTTGCAGTTCCCGCGTACCGTGCCCGGAAACAGACGAATCGGTTATGAAGCGATGCCCGGACGCGGATCGGGCGGTGCGCCCGCGTCGCATTTCACGCAATTCAGGGTACGGCCGAGCATCTGTCGTCGACCCGCCGCCGTCACCACCCACGGCCGGTTGGTCCAGGGCGGGTCATGCCGCACGTGCTGGTTGTGACCGCAGGCGAGCCACGCCACCCAGTGGCCTTCCTCGTCCCGATGGTAGCCCGTGATTTCCCGTTGCATGTGCACCGCTCACACGGCGACTTCGCCCGGCCGCACCATAACACGCGGCAGCGGAGCGGCCGCCCGTCCCGTGGGCACGCGAATGGCGGGGCGGTAAGCTCCCCGCATGGACTCGCTGGTGACCTGGTATGCGCTGGCGGCCGTGCTGATCGTCGCCGGCCTCGCCGGCACGATCCTCCCTGCCCTGCCCGGGGTCCCGCTGGTGTTCGCCGGCATGTGGCTGGCCGCCTGGGCAGGCGGTTACGCCGAGATCGGCGTGTGGACCGTTGTCCTGCTCGGGGCGCTCGCCGGCCTCGCCGTGCTCCTCGACTTCGCCGCCGGGCTGCTCGGCGCGCGGCGCGTGGCAGCGAGCACGGGCGCGCTGTGGGGCGCGGCACTGGGCACCGTGGCCGGTCTCTTCTTCGGGTTGCCCGGGCTCGTGCTGGGACCGTTCGTCGGCGCCGTCGCGGGAGAGCTGCGCAGTGGCGCGACACTGCAGCGCTCCGCGCACGTCGGCATCGCCACCTGGATCGGGCTCCTGTTCGGCACGATCGCGAAGATCGCGCTTTCGTTCACGATGCTCGGAGTGTTCGTCGGCGCGCTGCTGATCCGCTGAACGTCACGCCGCCGCGCCGGTAACCTTGCGGGCAACGACGATCACCCCGATGAGCAGCAGGCTGATGACGGCGGCCTGCAGGACCTCGAAAGGCCAGAGGTTGTGGGACGTCGGGTCGATCGCGGTGTCGATGACGATGCGCAGCACGACGAAGCCGATGATCGCCAGCGGTATCGCGGCCGCGACCCGCCAGCCGCCCTGCCACCGCCGCACCGCCCGCAGCGGCAGGACGATCCCGGCGATGCCGAGCCCGAGCACTGCGAACATGAAGGTTGTCATCAGCAGGTGAGAGCCGACGCCCACCGGTTCGGCCATGCGCCGTTCCATGTCTTCCCGTGCCAGCCGGTTCTCTTCGTCCCTCAGCGTCACCGCCCACGCGGGCAGGGACTCCGCCGCGCGCGCGCGATTCGCGCTCACGATGTGCACCGGCTTGGTCGCCACCAGCCGGGTGCCCGCCGTAGAGCCATCGCCCGCCGTGATGCGGATCTCGTCGACCTCGAGACCGGGCTCGAACAGGAAGAACCAGCCGAGTGCCTCCCCGCTTCCCGTGTGGACGCGGGACGGGTTGCTGCCGGCGCGCACCTCGGCGCCCCTGAAGTAAGGACGCGCCCAGATCCTGACCGGCTCGTCCGTGGTGTAGGCCACCCGCACGTAGAACGTCTCGTTGGGCGCCAGCGTGACCCGCTCGCCGGCAGGATGCGTGTCGACCACCCGGAACGTCGCCTCGGCGCGGGCATTCGGCACCCATGCCGCCGCGGCGGCGAGCAGCAGCCACATGAAGCTCGTCCCGGCGAGCGCGCGTGAGAATGCCTTGACCATGCCGTCGACGGTAGCAGGCCGACGGGTTTGGAAAATGCGGCGGACGTCGCGTTTTCGGCTCGAGAGGCGCGGTCCCGGCCGGCCGGTGGCCGCCGGGATTTCACCGCCACGGCGCCCTGGGGTAACGTGCACGGCAGGCAACGCGGGAGGCGGCACGGTGACGGATCTGGAGACGACGCGCATCCTGGTGGCGCTGGCAGCGCCGCTGCTCGCTTTGGTCGCAGCCGCTGCCGACCCGGTACCGGTGGAGCGCATCGAGCGCGGCAACCTCGTGATCGAGAACATCCCGGAGGTGCCCCGCTCGCTGCAGGACCGCCTGCTGCAATACGAGAACACGCGCTCGGCATATTTCGCGGGCTTCACCGCGGACGGCGGACTCCTGATCAGGACGCGCTTCGCGGAAACGAACCAGGTGCACGCGGTCGACGTGCCGCTCGGCATGCGCCGCCAGCTCACGTTCTACGACGAGCCGATCGGCGAGGTGGCGCTGCGCGAAGGTGCGCGCGACGCATTCGTCTTCGGCAAGGACACCGGCGGCGACGAGTTCTACCAGGGATGGCTGTACGACCTCGCGACCGGAGCGACCCGCTCCTTCACCGAGGAAGGCACGCGCAACGGCAGTTTCGTGTGGCGCAAGGACGGCCGTCGCCTCGCCTGGTCGCGGCTCGAACGACTGGGACATCCTGGTCGACGACCCGGCCGATCCCGCACCGTTCACGGTCGCCCTCGAAGGTGACGGCGCCATGATTCCGCTCGACTGGTCCAACGACGGCGCCTCGCTGCTCGCCATGCGCTACGTGTCGATCAACCGTTCGCACCTGTACACGCTGGACCTCGAGCAGGGCGTGCTCGACGAGATCCGGCCGCAAGCGGAGGTCGCCTGGGCCGGCGGCCGCTTCCTGCCCGACGGCCGGGTGCTCACGGTCAGTGACGAAGGCAGCCAGTTCCAGCGCATCCTGGTCGTGGATCCGCGAACGGACGGGATCGAGGTATTGACGCCCGAGGCGGAGTGGGACGTCGGGGACATCGCCCTGTCGCCGGACGGGCGCACGGTCGCCTACACGCTGAACGAGGGCGGCACCGAAACGCTCCACTTCCTCGACCTCGACGGCGGCGAGCCGGCCGGGCCGTGAGCGGGTGCACGAATCGGGGAAGGAGCCACATCGCATGACCGAAAAGCACGACGAGCTGCCGATCGAACGCAGCGAGGATTCGAGCAAGGGGCGTTACTTCCTCCGCCTGGACGGCGCGGAAGCCGAGCTGACCTACTCGCGGGCGGGTGACGACACGATCATCATCGACCACACCTACGTGCCGGATGCACTCCGCGGACGCGCGATCGGCGATGCCCTCGTGCGGCGTGCCGTCGAGGATGCCCGGGCGGAAAAGCGCACGATCGTGCCGCTGTGCCCGTTCGCTCGATCCCGGATCGCGCGCCACCCGGAATGGCAGGACGTGCTGAAGCGCTGAAGGCGCGCCCCTGACCCCGCGTGCGCGGGTGCGCTATATTGCCGGACGGGCGCGATGCCAGCGGCGCCCGGCGGGCCGACCCGATTGCCCGTTGCCACACTTCCCTGCTCCGATCCGTTTCCGAGGGTACGCTGGCGCATGGCGCAATCCCGCGATCCGCAGAACCTGGAGCAACTGCTCGACCGCATAGCCGCGGCCGCCCGGGACCGGGAGCAGGTGTCGCTCGGCACGATCCTCGACGAAGTCGGGCGACGCTCGTTCGGCCCGCTGTTGCTGGTCGCCGGCCTCGTCACCCTCGCCCCGCTCATCGGCGACATCCCCGGCGTGCCCACCCTGATGGCGCTCCTCGTGCTCCTGGCGACGGTCCAGGTGCTGTTTCGCCACGAGCACATCTGGCTGCCGCAATGGATGCTGAACCGCTCGATCGAGAAGGGTCACCTGGAGAAAGCGCTCGGCTGGCTGCGGCGACCGGCTCGCTTCGTCGATCGCTTCCTCCGCCCGCGACTCGGCCGGTTCGCGCACGACGCCGGCGCGTACGCGATCGCCCTGGTCTGCGCGCTGGTCGCCATCGTCATGCCGCTCACCGAGGTCGTGCCGTTCAGCGCCAACGCGGCGGGAGCGGTGCTGACCCTGTTCGGCTTGTCGTTGATCGCCCGCGACGGGCTGCTCGCGCTCGTCGCGTTCGTGCTGACCGGTGGCGCCATCGTGCTCGTGGCCTGGCGGTTGCTGTAGGACGCTGCGCAGCGCCGGCGTGCGGCGCCAGGCCGGCAACCGGCTGGCATGCACCTTGCAACACGTGAGGACCCGCAGGCACAAGAGCGTCGCATTGAGGCACACGGAGCCCATTCTCGTTGCAGGGCGGACGTGCTGGCGCATCGAGCCGGCCGGACGCTTCGCCCTGATCGTCGACGCCGCCGACTACTTCCGTCACGCGAAAGCCGCGATGCTGAACGCCGAGCAGCGCATCATGCTCCTCGGCTGGGACTTCGACGTCCGTATCGAGCTCGAGCCCGGGCAGCAGACGCTGGAGGGCCCCAACCGCCTGGGTGATTTTCTCGCGTGGCTGCCGGAGCGCCGGCCCGGCCTGCGTATCTTCGTGCTGAAGTGGGATCTGGGGGTGTTCCAGGCGCTCGGGCGCGGGATGGCGCCGATGTTCGTCAAAAACTGGACCACCGGCAAGCGGCTGCGATTCAAGCTCGACGGCATGCACCCGCCCGGGGCGGCGCATCACCAGAAGATCGTCGTCATCGACGACGCGCTGGCGTTCTGCGGTGGCATCGACATCACGGTCGATCGCTGGGATACCCGGGAACACCGCGACGCCCATCCCTGCCGCAGGGAGCCCGACGGCAAGCCGAGCGGCCCCTGGCACGACGCCACGACGGCAATCGACGGCGCTGCGGCCCGCACGATCGGCGACCTCGCGCGCGAGCGGTGGCTCGAGGCCACGAGCGAAGCCCTGGACGTCGTGGAGGCATCCCACGATCCGTGGCCGGCCGACCTCGCGCCCATGATCGAGCAGGTCCGCGTGGGGATCGCCCGCACGCTCCCCGAGTACCGCGGGGCCGAGGCTGTAGCGGAGATCGAGCGTCTCTACCTGGCCGCGATCGCGCGCGCGCGGCGCTCTGTCTATCTCGAGAGCCAGTATTTCGCCTCGCGCAAGCTCGCCGAGGCACTGGCCACCCGCCTGCGCGAACCGGACGGGCCGGAGATCGTGCTGGTCCTGCCGGAGAAGGCGGAGGGATGGCTCGAGCAACAGGCGATGGACGGTGCGAGGGCCAGGCTGCTCAGGATGCTGTGGCAGGCCGACCTGCACGACCGGTTCGATGCTTTTTATCCGGTGACGGCGGGAGGTGACGCCATCTACGTCCACGCCAAGATCATGGTGATCGACGAGATGCTGCTCCGCGTCGGCTCGTCGAATCTCAACAACCGCTCCCTTGCGTTCGACACCGAGTGCGACCTCGCGCTGGAAGCACACCCGGATGCAGCGGACGACGAAGCGCTGCGCACGATCATCCAGCGCATTCGTGACGGACTGCTATGCGAGCACCTCGCGGTGGAGCCCGCGGCGCTCGATGCCGCCATCAGGCGGACCGGCTCGCTGCTCGGCGCGATGCGGGCGCTCGCGGGGCCCGGGCGCTCGCTGCGGCGCTTCGATCCCGGGGACGTCGCGGACGACGACAGCGCGCTCGCGGAAAACGAGCTCCTCGACCCGGAGCAGCGTTCCCTCGGCACCTGGCAGCGCCTGGGCGGCGGTTTGCGGGACGCCTTGAAATACCTCGCGCCGTGGCAGGACGGCGCGAGGGACGCGAGGTGAGCGGGCGGACGCGCCGCTGCCGGCTCAGTTGCCCTTCACGGTGATGCTGCGGGCGATCGCGTCGACCACGGGATCGATGGAGAATGCCGCGCGCTCGCGTTCGCACTCGGCGCGTTGCGGCTCATCGTAGTTGCCGCATTGCACGGCACGCAGGCTGAAAGTCAGGATGACGACGTCGTCCGCGACGGGCATCGCGTACGCATGCAGCGTGTACACGCTGCCGGCCGCCCCTTCCGTGACGCGCGTGACGCAATACGTGCGTCCGCCGATCGTCCTGGATTCCGTGCGTCCGGCACGCGCGGTCTCCTCCCCGGCCTCCCGGCAGGTGAACGGTCCGTCCTCGACGTTGACCTGCGGCGGCCAGTCGACCGCGTGGATGTACGCGGTCCCGAGGTCCCGCGGGTACCGGAACGCGATGCCGCGGCCGGGATCGTTGAACGTCTCCCAGTCCCGCGGGGGCTCCGCGAGCGGCTCTTCCGCAGGGGTGCAGCCGGCCGCGCAGGCGAGCACGATGCCCAGGCACAGTCCGGCCCACCACTCGAGGCGCCGGCCGCGACCCGCCCGCGCCAGGGCGCTGCGCTTCCGCGTGTTCGCCATTCGACCTCCGTGTCCGACTGCTCGCGTCAACGAATCACGCGCTCCCCGATGCGGCGTCACCCGCGCTCGCGGCCGCGGGCAGACTCGAACGTCTCGACCCCAGCCGGCTGACGATGACGATCGCGGCCAGCGACAGCACGAAGCCCGGCACCAGCTCGTAAAGCTCGAACAGCCCGCCCCTGTCACGCCACAGCGGCCACAGGATCACCGTGACACCGCCCGCGACCATGCCGGCCAGTGCCCCGCCCCGGGTCATGCCGTTCCAGTACAGGGACAGCAGGATCGCCGGGCCGAAGGTCGCGCCGAAGCCGGCCCATGCCCACGCGACGAGCGCCAGCACGCGGCTCTCCGGATCGAGGCCGAGCAACAGCGCGAGCGCCGCCACCGCGAGCACCGCGAGCCTCCCGGTCCAGAGCAGCTCGCGGCGTCCCGCACGCTTGCGCAGCAGCCCCTTGTAGAAGTCCTGGGCGAAGGCGCTCGACGCAACGAGCAACTGTGCCGCCGCGGTGCTCATCACGGCGGCGAGGATGCCGGAGAGGCACACGCCCGCGATCACGCCGGGAAACCGGTGCACCGCCATGAAGATGAACACCTTCTCGACGTCCGCACCCGTAAGCGGACGCTCGAGCACGGCGATGCCCGTGAGGCCCACGACCACGGCCGCCACCAGCACGACCGTCTGCCACGTCATCGCGATGCGCCGCGCGAGCGGGATGCTGCCCGCCGTGTGTGCCGCCATGAAGCGCGCGAGGATGTGCGGCTGGCCGAAATAGCCGAGACCCCACCCGAGCAGCGAGGCGATGCCGATGACCCCGAGTGCCGTTCCCGTGTTCGCGTCGACGAAGGGATCGAGCAGGTCGGGATTCACGGCATCGAGGGCGGCGGCGATGCCCCCTGGCCCGCCGAGCGCGTACCAGCCGAGCGCGGCGACCACGACCAGCGCCAGGAACATGAGGCTGCCCTGCAGCACGTCCGCCCAGCTCACGGCAAGGAAGCCGCCGAAGAAGGTGTACACGAGCACGGACATCGCGCCCCAGAACACCGCCCAGCCGTAATCGAGCCCGAACAGCGCCTCGAACAGCCTGCCTGCCGCGACGAAACCGGAGCTCGTGTACAGCACGAAGAACACCAGGATGAACACGCCGGCGATCAGGCGCAGCGTGCGCGTGCGATCGTCGAAGCGGCGCTCGAGGTAGTCCGGGAGGGTAAGCGCGTCGTCGAGCGCCTCGGTCGAGCGACGCAGGCGGCTCGCGACCAGCTTCCAGTTGAGCCAGGTGCCGGCCAGCAGCCCGATCACCATCCAGCCGGCCTCGAGCCCCGCCGCGTAGGCGAGGCCGGGCAGGCCCATGAGCAGCCAGCCGCTCATGTCGGACGCCTGCGCGGAGAACGCCGTCACCCAGGCGTTCAGGCTCCGGCCGCCGAGGATGTAATCCTTCAGGCTGCGGGTGCGGCGCCAGGCAATGAAGCCGAGCAGCAGCACCACGGCCATGTAGGCCAAGAAGGTGGCGACGAGGGCGACGTTATCGGCCTGCATTCCCCCTCCGGGAAGCGTTCAGCGTGCCTTCAACGGCAACGGCGCCCCGCCGGCTCAGAAGGCGTACTCGAGCGACAGCGCCGTGAAGCGATCGGTGTTCTCGGTCCCGACCGGCACCGAGCTGTTGTTCCTGATGGTGTAGGACGCCACCAGTGCCAGGCTCTCCACCAGCGTGGCCTTCACCGCGGTGATGGACTCGAGGAAGGTGTTGTCCGAGCCCGACTCGACGGCCAGCACCTGGGTGAACTGCGCCGTTTCGCTGAACTGCCAGCGGTAGTCGAGTCCGCCGCGGACGATCGCCTCGTCTTCCGACGTGCCGTCGGCGAGGTCGGACTGGCGCGCACCGGCGCCGAGCTCCGCGCTCAGCACGTGCGTCCCGGTATCGATCAGGCGGCGGCCGTAACCGACGGTTTCCGACAGTTGCTGGTCGTAGCCGCTGAACCGGTCCTTGCGCCAGTCCACGCGGCCAAACAGGTAATCGTGCTCCGTCCAGTTGTACTCGGTCTTCCAGCCGAGGGAGTACGCCTCCGCCGTGGTCGCTCCCTCCTCGGTGGACTTGATGGCGAGACCCTCCAGCGCATGTTTCCAGCGCCCCTGGGCATACGCCACCGCAAAGCCGGAATTCAGGCTGGAGCTGTCCGTGTTGCCGCTGGTCGCGAGGTAGCCGAGCGTCAGCTTGACCAGCCACGGATCCGGTTCCTGCGCGAACGCCGGCTGCAGAACCAACAGGCCGCCGATCGCCGCTCCTATCCCACTCAGTCTCATGCCGTCCTTCCTTTTCGTGTGCGAAATTCGATCGGCCGGGCTGGGCACCGTGCGCCCTTTCTATATGATTGGGCCGACCCGGGCAAGAACGATCACCAGTCCGCGCGAGGAGCAAGCAATGCTGATCACCACCACCCAGACCGTCGAAAGCAAGCGCATCACGAAGTACTGCGGCGTCGTCGCCGGCGAAGCGATCCTGGGCGCGAACCTGTTCAAGGACCTGTTCGCCGGCATCCGCGATCTCGTCGGCGGACGGTCCGCCGCGTACGAGCGTGAGCTGCAGCGTGCACGGGAAATCGCGCTCGAGGAGATGCAGCAGCATGCGCGCGAGCTGGGTGCGAACGCGGTCGTCGGCGTCGATCTCGACTACGAGGTGCTCGGCACCGGCAACAGCATGCTGATGGTGTCGGCCAGCGGCACGGCGGTCGTCGTCTCGTAGGTGCAGCGCTGCCGACCGGATCGCACCGCGCGCGGTGGCGCACGGCGGCCCGGTCTGGAACAATCGGCCCATGGCCTACGTGGACGCCAAGTCGGCGGTCGCGACCGCCGACGTCGATGCGCTGTCGCTCGCGGAGCTCACGCACCGCTTTCGACCGGCGTTGAAGGCCTATTTTAAAAAGCGCGCGCCCGACGGCGTGGACGCCGAGGACCTCGTGCAGGACGTGTTCGTCCGCCTGGCGCGTCGCGGCGACATCCACAACATCCGGCAGGTCGAAGGCTATCTCTTCCAGACGGCCGCGAACGTGCTCACCGACCGCGTTCGCTACCGCATCGCGCGCCGCCGTGACGACTACATCGCCTGGCGCGAAGGCGATCATCCGGCCGAAGAAAGCGCGCCCGCTGCCGTCCTCATAGGCACTGAGGCAATCGCCGGACTCCTCGCTGCGCTCGCGGAGCTGCCCGAGCGCCGCCGCACCGTATTCCTCCTGAACCGCGTCGACGGCCTGCGCTACGGCGAGATCGCAGAATGGCTCGGCATACCGCGCAGCAGCGTCGAAAAGCACATGATCAAGGCGCTCGCGCATCTCGCGGCCTGGCTGGAGGCGCATCGATGACGCGCGAATCCCGCGTTCACGAAGCTGCCGCGCGGTGGTTCCTCCGCCTGAACGGCAAGCGCTGCACCGCGGAGGACCGGGAAGCCTTCCGCGCCTGGCGCTCCGAGCCCGCGAATGCCGCCGCCTACGCCGCGGTCGAGGCAGCCTGGGCGTGGAGCGGCAACGCCGCCGAGCCCGCGGAGGTCGACTCGCTCCCGGAGCAGGCACGGACTCGCGCTCCCGCGAGAGCGCTGCCGCTCGCCGCGGCGGCGGCCTGCATCGTGGCGGCGGCGCTCGTTGCGGGCTGGCTTCTCGGATGGCCGCCGTCCCGGGCACCCGACGAGGCGGCACTCGCCGATGCCGCACGTGCCCCGGCGGCGGCAGCCGACGTGTACGGCACCGGCGTCGGCGAGCGTTCCACCGTGACGTTCTCCGACGGCTCGCTCGTGTTCCTGAACACCAGCACGCGCCTGCGCGCGGAGCTCTCCGCCGGGGCCCGGCACGTGGTGCTGCTCGAGGGACAGGCGCTCTTCGAAGTGGCGCACGATCCCGAGCGCCCTTTCGTGGTCACGGCGGGCGAGCACCGGGTGACCGCGATCGGCACCGCCTTCGACGTGCGCCTCGACCAGGACCGCCTGCAGGTCACCCTGATCGAGGGCCGTGTCAGCGTGGAGAACCCGGCCGCGCGGGACGGCGCGGCGCCTGCCCGCACGGAGCTCGAGCCCGGGCAGCAGCTCATCGATGCGGCGGGCGGCGGGGTCGAGATTCGTACGGCACCGGTCAAGCGCATGACGAGCTGGCGCGAGGGGCGGCTGATCTTCGAGAACGAACCCCTGTCCGCCGCCGTCGAGGAGATGAACCGCTACTCGACCACCCGCATCCGGCTCGCCGACCCGGCGCTCGGTGAGCTGCGCATCAGCGGTGTCTTCCGCACGGGCCAGAGCCGCGTCTTCGCCGAGGCGCTGGCGGCCTACTTCCCGCTCGACGCCAGCCTCGCGCCGGGCCACGACGAGATCGTGCTGAGCGCGAGATGATGTAAACGCGATCCCTTACGTCCTGGAGCTCGGAGCCGCCGCTTGCGCGCGGTGGAGAACACGAACGAGGGGATGCAGCATGCACGGCAAGGCTTCCATCGCCTCCGGGCTCGCGGGGCTTGCCGCCGCCGCGAGCCTTGCGCTCGGCGCGTACCGCCTGGGCGCAGTCCGCGGACGAGATCGAGTACGACATCAAAGCACGGCTTCTCGCCGACGCGCTCCGCGACTTCGCCGTGCAGAGCGATCGGAGCTCCCGTTCGCGCCCTGAGGCCGTGCGGGACCGTCGGACGCCGGGGCTGCGCGGGCGCTATCCGCCGGAGGAGGCGCTCGAGTCCGCCGCTCCCCTGACCGCTGCTCGCACCCGCCCCGAGCCGTCCCCTGCGGCCGGTTCCCGCTTGCAGTGCGCCGGCGGTCTGTCCAGAATCTGCGCTTCCGGTTGGCCGGCGACTGGAATCCCGCGATCATCGGATCGACGCCAGCGCGAGCGGACGACGATGCACACAAGGACATAGCGACGTGACCATCGAGGCGACACGCCCCGATCACCCGGCCGGCAAAGAGCAACCCGCCGCGCGCTCCCTGCAGGCTCGCCGATGACCGTGTTCAGCGTCAACGAGTTCTACCAGCGCAACCGGCGGCTGGTCATCTGGATCATCCTGTTCGGGCTTTTGTGGCTGCTGCGGGATTTCTTCGCGCTCGTGTTCCTCACGTTCGTCCTCGCGACGTTCGCGGCACCGCTGGTCGAGCTCGGGCGCCGCAGGATGAGGCTGCCGCACTGGCTCGCGTTGTCCATCGTCTACCTGGTGTTCGTCGTCGCCCTCGCCACGTTCGTCCGCTTCGTCGCGCCGAGCGTGGCCAGCGAGCTGTACCGGATGATCGACAACTTGCCGGCCACGGAAATGCGCCTGCTCGAGGCCAAGAACCGCTTCATCGAGCGCTATCCGACGCTGCGCCAGCCGATCGGGGGATTCCTCGCGAGTGCGCTGGACGAAGAAAAGGCCAGGGCCGTCGCGCTGCAGCTCGCGAACGAGCGGGCGCGGCTTTCGCTCAGCCAGGCGGAGGTCGCGCGCGCGATGGAATCCGACGTACCCCCGGAGGGTGCCCTGGCCGAGTACTTCGCACGCCGCGACCAGTTGTATCTGAACGCCATCGCGGACGAGATCTTCCAGCGGGTCCGGGAATACGCGCCCACGGTGGTGAACATGCTGTACAGCGGAACCGCGACGATCCTGCTCGCGCTGCTGTTCAGCTTCCTGATCCTGAACGACCGGGGAAACCTGCAGCGCGGCATCGCCAGGCTGAAGAACTCGCTCGTCGGCGATTTCTACGAGGAAGCCGCCGAGCCCATCGTCCGCTTCGGGATACTGCTCGGCCGCGCAATCAAGGCACAAGCGACGATCGCCGTCGTCAATACCGTGCTCACGCTGATCGGGCTGCTCATCCTCGACATCCCGCTGATTGCGATGCTCACCGTCATCGTGTTCGTCTGCAGCTTCATTCCCGTGCTCGGGGTTTTCATCTCGACGACCCCGATCGTCCTCGTCGCCCTGAATGCGGGCGGTCCGATGCTGTCGCTCACCGCCGTGGGGATGATCGTCTTCATTCACGTGATCGAGGCGTACCTGCTGAACCCGATCATCTACAGCAAGCACCTCAAGCTGAACCCGGTGTTCACGCTGATCATCGTGTACGTCGGCTATCACGCTTTCGGGATCTGGGGAATGCTCCTCGGCGTGCCGGTGACGCGTTACTTCATCCACGACGTGCTCGGCGTGCCGTTCCGCGACGAGGAGCCCCGGGAAGAGCCGACGCACCCGGAGCCCTCCGCGGACCACCAGCCGCGTGCCCGCGAGCTGGCCTGAACATCGGGGAGAAGCGCGCGACGGCGCGCGCGCCGTATCAGACGTTGCGTTCCCTTGCGCGCCGGTCGCCGGTGTATGCCCGGCCCGCTTCCATCAACGCGGTGAAACGCGCCTCGTCGCCCTGTGAGACGGCGTCGCGGATGGTCTCCACGGCCCGCGCGAGCGACTCCAGCGACTCGCCGCCGAACTCGTTGAGGCGCTGGATCTCGTAGTAGAGCGCCGGGTTCTCCTGCGCGACCTTGCGCGCCACCTCGAACTGGGCGGCGAACGTCGTGCTCGAGATGCGCATCAGTCCCGCCGCCTTCTCCCCGCTGTCGGCGAGCGCGGTGAAGAACGCGATGTTCACGGCATGCGAAAGCCCCAGCACGTAGGCGATCAGGCGGTCGTGCTCCTCGAGCGTGGTCACCACCTGGTCGGCCATGGTGGGCGCAAACAGGGCACGCGCGCCCGCGAGCGCTTCCTCGTCGCCGAGGTCGATGAACACCACGCGGCGGCCGGACAGGAGCGTGACGTCCGGCCCGAACATCGGGTGAATGGACGCGGTGCGCACGCCGGCCTCTTGCAGCGCGGCGAACCCGCGGCGCAGCGGCGACTTGAGCGAGCCCACGTCCATGACGATGCCGCACGGCCGGCGGGTCGCGAGCTCCTCCAGGAGCCGGCCGGTCGTGCCGAGCGGCGCGGCGACGATCACGTAGTCGTGCGACAGATCGGACTCGCGCCAGTCGGCGAGCACGCCTTCTCCCGGGGCGGCCTGGGGATCGGCGATCTCCACCTCGAAACCCTGGGACAGCAGGAACTGCGCGAACCAGCCGCCCATCTTGCCGGCCCCGCCGATCACGAGCGCGCGCTGGCTGTCGCCGTTGCGGTGCGCACCGAGACTCGTCTTCTCCTGTTGCGTCAGCGAGTAGCGGATCAGGAGCCGCATGAGCTGTTCCGCGACGTCGGCGGGTACGCCGACCTCGTCCGCCTTGCGGCGCGCCTTCTGGAACACGTCCCGCTCGCGCTTGAAATCGCGCAGGGGGAAGCCGGTCGAGTGCTTCACCCTGGCGATCTCTGCGATGGTCGCCTGGCGCTCGGCGACGAGCTCCAGGATGCGATGATCGATACCGTCGAGCTGGTTGCGGAGTTCTTCGAGTGTCATTGTCGCCCCGGCCGGCAGGCAGGCTCCTCGTCGTGGGCCGGCCGCGTGCCTGGAGCCGCGCCGGCCGCTGTCATGCGGCGGTTAAGGTGCGAGCACCATCGTCTGCGGCAGCTCGACACCGCGCTCGGTGAACTGCACGTCGAAGGAGATACGATCGAACATCTCGTGCAGCGCCATCATCAGCTCGCTGGTCGCCGCGGCGACCTCCGTCGACGGCTCGCCGGCGTCCGCCTCCGCGGCCAGCATCGCCTCGCCGAGGAAACCGTAATACCGCGCCGCGTCCATGCTCATGCTCAGGAACGGCGGCGGCTCCGCGGGTTTCGCGGCGAGCATGTCGGCGAGCCCGCTGTCCGCCGTCTCGCCGACCGACAGCACGATCGCGTCGTCGGACATCGCAATCCAGGCCGCATCGACCGGTGCCCCCGTCGGCGGCAGCTCGACCCTCACGGGCTTCGAATCCGGCTTGATGTCGAGGGACGCGATCTGCGGCAGGAACATCGCTCCCATGGCCATGAGCCCCTGCGCATTCGACGTCGAGATCAGGAGCCGCATGTCGACCTCGGTCGGGGGCTGCTTCCGCGCGATGTCGAGCCCCTTGAGGTCGTTGATCACCGCGAGGAAGCCCTGGAACTGGCTCGCGAAAGGCGGCAACGGGCGCTGCAGCGCCTCGCGCCCGCTCGTCACCTGCGCCTGCAGGTCCTCGAGCAGCTCGCACTCGAACGGGTCGGCTTCCATGGCGTCGAGGCGTGCCGCGTAGAACTCGCGCAACGCCTTGAGATCGAAGCTCATGCCGAACGCCAGCAGTCCTTCCTGCAACTGCCCGAGCCCGGGCACCGGAGCCGTGACCTTGCCCAGGCCTCGCGCGAGATCCCGGCGCAGCTCGAAGACGGAGTTGGCGCGGATCCGGTCCTCGCTCATCTCCGTGTAGCCGGTCACGATTCGCGGCACGACGCCGGCAATCGTGCGCATCTCCTCGCGGCACACGTCGGACAAGGCGGAACGGTCGTGTTCCATCATCGACAGCAGCGCGGCGTTGACGCCCGACTGCTCGTCGAGGAAGGTCGCCGCCAGGCGCCGGACGTCGATGAGCCCGAGGCCGTAGGGCGTGAAATCGTAGGTCTGCGCGAGCTCCGCCAGCTCCCCCGAGTCGGACAGCGCCTGTTGCGGCCGCGTGATGCCGAGCACGAGCTTCAGGAGCTCCTCGTCGAGGGAGGCCGGCACGAGGGTGACGACGAGCTGCCCGTCGAGCACCGCGACGATCACGCGGGCATCCCCGTCCCCGGCATACCGGTAGGCATGGCCGTCGACGGAGGCCACGGTCATCGCCTTGCCCGCGCGCTCCTCGATGCGCTCGAACACGGCCTCGAATTTCGCGGGGTCGCTCAGGGTGACGCGCAGCACCGGCAGGAGGCCCACGCCGTAGATCGCCGCGGTCGAGCTCCGGTCGATGCCGGCCGCCGGCATGCCTTCGGGCGTCACGAGCGCGACCAGCTCGTCGATCACGGCGCGCACGCGCTCGCGTCCTTCCGGACCGAGGAGCGGCTCCTGCCCCTCCGCCGGCGGCTGGTCGAGGGCGGCCTTGACCACGCCGGCGTACGCTTTCGCCACGCGCACCGAGCCGGCACCCAGCTTGGCCGCCACCTCGTCCGGCGCGCTCTGCAACGCCGCCAGCACGTAGGGCGTGTCGGCCGGGATGTACTCGAGGATGGCCGCCTCGGGGATCGCCACCTCGCCGGGCCCGCGGGAGCACGCCATGGCAAGGAGCGGCAGCAGCAGGACGAGCCGCGAGCGCGTGGAAAGGTTTGCGATGTACATCGGTCAGGATCCCCAGAGAGACGTGGGCGGAACGCTAATTGTCATTGGCGCGCCGGTCGCCGACCGGCGTCACAATAGGGCTCACGCGTCCGGGCGGGATTATATCGGAGCCGTATCGGAGCCGCGCGGCTCCGTGACGGTTGCAGCGGAAACCGCCTTCCGCCGCCGGCGCGCGCGCACGCCGGCGGCGCTGCGCTAACATGCCGCGTATGCAGATCGAGATACGCGATGCGCGGGCGGCGGACCTCGATGCCGTGCTCGCGCTCAACGAGGCCGTCGTGCCGGCGGTGAACAGCGTGCCGATGGCGCAGATGGAGAAGTTCCTGCGCGAGGCGGACTACTTTCGCGTCGCGCTGGCCGGTGGCGATCTCGCCGGCTACCTGATCGGGCTCACCCCGGACGCCGACTACCACAGCCCGAACTTCCTGTGGTTCCGGCGCCGTTACGACGCCTTCGGCTACGTGGACCGGGTGGCGGTCGCCGCGTTCGCCCGCCGCCTCGGCGTCGGCACGGCGCTCTACCGGGACTTCGAGCGCCACTTCCGCGGTCGTGCGCCGCGGCTCGCCTGCGAGGTCAACCTGGAGCCGCCGAACGAGCCGTCCATGCGCTTCCACGAGCGCTTCGGGTTCGTCAAGGTCGGCGAGCAGCCGGTGGACGGCAAGGTCGTCGCCATGCTGGTGAAGGAGCTGTAGGAGCGGCTTCGGCCTTATAATCCGCGCCTCCCGGGCCGGCACGCTCACGATGTCCACCGTCGAACAGCTCCGCAACATCGCCATCGTCGCGCACGTCGACCATGGCAAGACCACGCTCGTGGATCGCCTGCTGCAGCAGTCCGGCACGCTCGGACCGCGCGCCGTCGTGCCCGAGCGGGCCCTCGATTCCAACGATCTCGAGCGCGAGCGCGGCATCACGATCCTGGCCAAGAACACCGCGATCCGCTGGGGCGACTGGCGGATCAACATCGTCGATACCCCGGGGCATGCGGATTTCGGCGGCGAGGTCGAGCGCGTGCTGTCGATGGTCGACAGCGTGCTGCTGCTCGTCGACGCGGTCGACGGCCCGATGCCGCAGACCCGCTTCGTCACGCGCAAGGCCTTCGCCCAGGGCCTGCGGCCGATCGTCGTGATCAACAAGGTCGATCGGGACGGCGCCCGCCCGGAGTGGGTGCTGAACCAGACGTTCGACCTGTTCGACCGGCTCGGCGCGACGGACGAGCAGCTCGATTTCCCGGTCATCTACGCCTCGGCGCTGCACGGCTGGGCCGGCACCAGCCCCGACGTCCGCTCGGGCGACATGACCCCGCTCTTCGAGTGCATCGTCGCGCAGGTGCCGCCGCCCGACGTGGACCTCGAAGGCCCGTTGCAGCTCCAGGTCTCGAGCCTCGATTACGACCCCTACGTGGGAGTCCTCGGCGTCGGGCGCATTCGCCGCGGGCGCATCGAGGCGAACCAGCCCGTGAGCGTCGTCGCCGCCGACGGCGGCGTGCGGCGTGCCCGGGTGCTGGAGCTGTTCGGGTTCCACGGCCTCGAGCGGCGCAAGGTCGAGTCGGCAACCGCGGGCGACATCGTCGTCGTCTCCGGCGTGGAGGAGCTCGCCATCTCGGACACGATCTGCGCGCGCGATCACCCGGA